>Ga0222712_10000493_pt1 | contig 51700 bp, 103 predicted proteins | sample C33_657DmetaG_FD_165043 | JGI IMG/M metagenome (GOLD analysis project Ga0222712, IMG submission 165043) | Estuarine water microbial communities from San Francisco Bay, California, United States - C33_657D | ecosystem: Environmental > Aquatic > Marine > Unclassified | place: USA: California... | reverse complement strand
ACCTCTAAAATAATTATAAATAAATAAAATGTCAGAAGAAAAAGAAGAAAGCGTAATGTCTGCTACCAAAAAAGCAATTATTGGTGCTATCACTACAGCAGTTACAGCCGGCGGTGCCTGGTTTGCAACCCACTTAGGCGGTGGTGATGAGCCTAAAGAAGAAGTTAAAACTGAACAAGCAGCTCCTGCTTCTGCTGCTCCTGTAGTAATTAATGTTCAACAAAACCAAGAAAACAAACAACAAGTTAAGCAAGGTGGTGGAACTAACACAATTATTAAAGAACGTGTAATTGAAAAACCAGTTGCTGCTCCTGCTACTAAACCTGCTAAAGATGAAGAAGAGCCTTGGTAATATTTTTTTAACTATCTTATTAGTAGGTTGTGGTTCTATGAAAACTACTACTGAACAAGATGTTATTGAAACTAAAGACATTTCAACAGTTTCTAATTACACAGACAGCTTAAAATATGCTGTTCAAGTAATTAATGTTGATATGACTAAGGTACTTGCTTTATACCCAGACCTTCAAGAAAAAAATGTAGGTTTAGGTTTTGCCGAATCAGTATTAGATTATTTAGATGAAACAAGAAGATTTATATTCACCGAAGAGAAAGCTGAAATCAAAGAAAGAATGGTTACCCAATTCAAAGCCTCTAAAAAAGGAGTCTTTGAAGAGCCCATTGATGGAAAGGGTAAGATTAAAGCTGCTCGTTACTTTGTTTATGTTACTGTGGCCGATTTTGCTGTTGATGAAGATGAGACTGTGGAAAAAGGTAAAAGTAAAGTTGTTGTCACTACTTTCATACGTCTCCAAGTTCGTTTCGTTGATGCCATGACAGGCCAAATATATATCGGTTCAGGTGAAGGTGAGTCACAAAAAGTAGGTGAATCATTTCTTAAAAATCTTGATATGAAGTTTTCTCAGAGTACTGTAGGTAAAGCAACTAGAAAGTCTTTAGAGACTGCTACAACTAAAGTAATTGAAAACCTAATCAAGAATGGTATCTTTAAAAACTAAAATATTATTAATATTAATAACAATTGGATTGCCCCTTTGTGGGCAATCCTTTATCTATAGTTATATAGATCCATGCACTAAACAAAATAAATTTATTAATGCTGACATGAGTTCTCCTATAGTTATTTCATACTATGGACAAATAAAAACATTTACATATGGAGAATTAAATGACGGTACATTTGATACTTGGATTAATAATATTTATATTAAATACCAATCAACATCACCTTGTCAAGGTGTTCTTACTACTACTACAACTATAACTTCAACAAACCAAGTTTCTAATATTATAGGTAATGTTACTAACTTATTAAGTTTAGATCTCTCTTCTATAACAAGTGGAGTATCAGGAGGTATAGGAAATAATATAGGAGGAACCACCAACTCAGGTTCAGGAAGTATAACAACAAATAAAAAGAAAAATGATAACAATAATCCTAACAATAATTCTAATAATAATAGTTCCAATTCTAATGATGGATCGAATCCAAGTACAGGAACAGGCCAAGAGGGAGGAAATCCACCAGAAAATCAAGGCGGGTCTAATGGATCTGGAGGAGGAACAGTAGGTAATGGAAGCAATAGTTCAAATAATAACAGTAATTCTTCTGGTAGTAGTTCTGGTAACGGGAGTGGGAATAACAATAGTGGAGAGACTCCCAAAGAAGAAAAACCAAATGACCAACAAATAGAAGATACTAAGACTGAACAACAAAAAACACAGTCTGCTAGTACTACTAAAGCCGCTAGTAAAGCTAAAGCTGAAACCCAAAAACCAGCAATCTTAGTTACTGGAGATATTGTTGGAGTCCAAACTAGAGCTGATGGTTCTCAAGATGCTAGAGGTACTATGTCTTTTACTCGTGTAAAAGGTGATGGTACAGCCTCAATAGGTTTTTCGGCTGATTATATGGTTAATGCTAAAATTGGTAATTTATCAGCAATACGTTCTTGGATTGGGACTAATAAAAATGGTCATAAACATATTAATGTTGCTTCAGTAGGATTAGGAATATTACCTAAATCTACTACAGCAAATGCTTTATTAATACGAGTTAATTCAATCAAATCATTTACAGCTTTATATGGTGTATCAGCAACCTATGGACAGTTATTTGGTGAAGAGTTAATATCAACTATAGCTATAGGTGGTTTTATGTATAAAGGAAAAATTGGTAAAGCAGTAGATGCTACAATTATTATGGCTGGAATTTATTCTCCTTATTCTAAATTTTATACAGAATCTATTTTTGATGCTAAACCAATTATTATACCTTTTTTAAATTTAAATTATAAATTAACTAAAACATTTGGAATTGGATTAACAGGAGGTGGCACTTACATAGCTGGTCAAGACATTCTTAATTTTCAAATATTAATGGGAGCAAAATTAAAAATATGAGATGGTTAATTATATTAGTATTTTTATTTAATACAAATCTTTATAGTCAGTCACCTTTATGTGCTAGTAGACCTACAACTTTTTGTTGTGAATATGTATCTAGTGTCACTATAAACGGAAAAACATTTGCTGGAAGTAATGGATTTACTTCTACATCTGGTGGAAACCCTGCTGGTTATTATGATTATGCTTATACTAAAGATACTGTTCCTAGAATTAAAGCAGGACAAAGTATTTCTATTTCATATACAGCTGTTACAAATGGTAATTATATGGAGTATTTTAAACTGTGGATTGACTTTAATGGTAATGGAATATTAACAGATGCAGGTGAATTAGTTCATAGTTCAAATTATTCTTGGTTAGGTACTAAAACTGTTACATCTACTTTTACTGTTCCAACATCAGTTTATAATGGAGAAGTTTACATGAGATTTGTAATGCAATACTCAGGTTCTCCTACTATTTGTGGTACTTATCCTTATGGAAATACATTTGATTTTAAAACTAGAATTGTTGGTGCTACAGATCCTTTCTCATATTCAGGTTATATTTACAATTCTGAAGGAGTAGGAATACAAAATATACCTGTTAAATTTTATTCTAAATTAAAATCATCTTCTACTTATACTTTTGAAAGTACTATTAATACAGATATAAATGGTAAATATGCTATCTCATCTACTAAAGATGCTACAGTTTATGATTTCCAAATTGAAATCAGTAGTTTAACTATTTCATCTCCTATGATAAGTGATGCTCAATCATTTAATCAAAAAATATTATCTCAAACTTTTAATTCTAAAGATTACTATAGAATGGATGTTAATAATGATGATTATCTAAGTGTGACAGATGTTTATTTAGTTTATGCTAGAATAATAGGAAGAACATGGAGATATCCACTTCCGAATTATAGAATTTTTTCTTCAACAGAATGGAATTCAATAAATAACTCAAACTCAAATTTAAAAGCTACCTATTCAGGGGTACAAACTATTACTTTAAGTGGAATTACAAATAAAGGAAATTCAAATTATTATTTAATTCGAACAGGTTATAGAAATTAATATTTATAATTATGTTAAATATACTAATCCCTGCTTTATTATCTCTCAACCCAATTAAAATTCATGTAACTAATAATCAAACAATTCAAAAAGTTGAATCTAGAGATGTTACTTTTGGAGTTAAAGAAACAGTTGAAGAATTATTATCTAACAAAGGATACAACCCAGTAAATGATACAACTGAAGGAATGGATGTGTGGGTTAGTATAGATAGTATTTATTCTCCACAACAGATTGTTAATATAATGGGAATAAAATGGTTACGTAAAGACTATATTGTAGAAACAACTACTTGTATAGGTTCAGGTTGTTTTAAAGGTAAAAGTGAAAGACGTACTTTTATTTTTGCTATGTTTTTAGATGTTGAAAATAATGAGGTTCCATTAAATCGAAAATCATTTTCTAAAGCATTAGAATCCTCATTAAAAAATTCAATAAATTCACTTTAAACTCATATTTATAATAAACCTAAAAACAATGAAAAAATTTTTCTCACAATTATTTGATGACAACAACTCAATAAATGAAAAGAGTGTTGTAGGCTTTATAGCATTTTTAATGTTATGTATAGCCTTTTTAGTAGATATTATTACTGGTTATGCTGGTAAAGAATTTGTTGTTAACAAGATTATCTTTGACGGATTTATGGTGATGGTATTAGGTTCATTTGGTATTGCATCTGTAGACAAATGGATTAATAAGAAAAAAGATAATCAAAGCCCAGAAGAAGAAGGTTAATTATGTTATTAAAAAGAGGTGATAACAACGACAATGTTAAAAAACTTCAAGCCAAATTAGGCGTTGAAGCAATAGGAACTTTTGGACCTAAGACTGAAGAAGCAGTTAAGGCATGGCAAAGAGCTAATGGGCTAACAGCTGACGGTATAGTAGGAGACGGAACATGGAATAAAATGTTCGGGACAACTCCAGATACTGCTCCCACATTAACTGCAACTCCAATCTTATCGGGTCCATTTAAATTAGATAAATTAAAAGGACATATTCCTGATACAGTATTAGCTCAAATTCCTGATACAGCTGTTAAATTTAATATTACTAATCCTTTAAGATTAGCTCATTTTTTAGCACAATGTGGTCATGAATCAGGAGGTTGGAAAGCAACTTCAGAAAACTTAAATTATTCTTCTAAAGGTTTATTAGGTATCTTCCCAAGATATTTTACACCCGCTTTAGCAGAACAATACGCTCGTAAACCTGAAGCTATTGCTTCTCGTGTTTATGGAGGTAGAATGGGTAATGGAGTTGAGGCTACAAAAGAAGGATATAAATTTAGAGGCCGTGGTTATATTCAATTAACAGGTAAAGATAATTATTCTGCTTTTGATAAATTTGTTCCTGAGGAAATTTTATCTAATCCTGATTTGGTTGCTACTAAATATCCTTTAATGTCTGCTGCTTGGTTCTTTAATAAGAATGGTTTGTGGGCTATTTGTGATAAGGGAGCTGATCAAGGAACTGTAACTGCTGTTACTAAAAGAGTAAATGGTGGAACAATTGGTTTACCTGATCGTATTAAACATTTTAACGAGTATTATAATTTATTAAAATAATGAGTGAGTTTCAATTAAAAGAAGGACAAGGATATATCTACATTGGAGAATATTTTCATAAGTTTGGAGGAAGTATTCCAACTGAAAAGAAAATAGGTAAAACAGATAGTTTATTAAAAATCCCTCAAATCGATGATTATGCTTTCAGTTTAGATTTTACAGCAGCTGATATCTATTTAGTAGAACATATTGATAGTCTTTATACAGCTTTAACTACTGTATTAAGCCATGATAATATTAAAGAAGATTGGTTTGCTGACAGTGATAATGATTTAAAAGAAAGAGTTGCCCAGTTTATGAAAGCTTTAGGATATAGTGAGATTACTGATGTAGATGGTGACGGTATTCCAGATCATTTAGATGATGAAATAGGATAACATGAAGACAACATTACTAGTAACATCAACAGCATTTGCCTTTGTATGTAGTTATTTCTTTAACTTAGCAATGGAAAATTCAGATCAGTATCTTGCTGTTGTAGCTGTAATATTCATGGATGGTTTTTTTGGTGTAATAGCTGGAACTAAAAGAGAAGGATTTAAAACATATAAAGCTGTTAGAATTCTTAAAACATTAGTTGCTTGGATTGTTACATTAACTGCATTAATAATAGTTGAAGCAGGTTTTAAAGGAACATCATGGTTATCAGAAACAATATTAATTCCATTAATTGTATTCCAAGTTATTAGCGCTTTAAAAAATGCGGAACAGGCTGGATTTATTAAAAATGAAGCCTTAACAACAATCTTAGATAAGATTGATAAACATAAAGAAAAATAACTTATTTATTACATACATTAAAGTATGAATAAAAAATTGTTTCCATATATTATAGCATTATCAGCATTATCTGTTAGTGCATCAGCTGCATTTTATAGTGTTACTGGTTTAAGTATGTTATTTGCTGGAGCTGGTTTAGCTGTAATGATTATGGCTGCTTCTTTAGAAGTAGCTAAATTAGTGATAGCTTCTTTACTTTACCAATATAGAAAAACATTACCTAAATTACTTAAAATTTATTTAACAATAGCAGCAGGTGTTTTAATTCTAATAACATCAGCAGGTATATATGGTTATTTATCAGCTGCCTATCAGAAAACAGCAGACCAAACTAGTATTGTTGAATCTAAAATAACAGCTTTAGAATCTAAAAAGAAATTATTTGAAGAAACTAGAGACAATATTTTAAAAGAAAAACAATCAATAGCAACATTACAAGGTACTTTATCTCAAGCTTCAACAACTCAATACACAGATAAAAAAGGTAATTTAGTAGTTAGATCAAATAATGCTGCTATTCGTAATATTGAATCAGCATCAAAATCAAATGAAAAATTATCAGCCAAAATAGATGTAGTTAATGATTCTATTTTCAGTTTAGAATCTAAAATATTAGAAGTTAAAACTAAATCTATAGTTGAAAGTGAATTAGGTCCTTTAAAATATTTAAGTCAACTTACTGGAGTTGCCATGGACAGAATCATTAACTGGTACATATTAGTTATTATATTTGTATTTGATCCATTAGCTATTGCTCTTGTAATAGCTGCTAACTTTGCCTTTACTCAACTTACTAAACGTGATGAAACACCTATTGAAGAAAAAGTAGAAGGTATGAGAAAAGTAGTTGATGCTTATGATGATTTAGAAAATGAGATAAAACAAACATCTGAAAAGTATCAAGAAATAATTAATAGTGATTTAACAGAAGAAGAACAAAAAGAAGCTATTGAAGAAATAATTAAAGATGATCATGATGCTAGATTAGAAATATCTAACCAAGTTATAAATGATATGATTAGAGCTAATTTAACTGATGAAGAAATATTAGATAAATATGATGATAACAATGATGGTTTTATAGACACTGAAGAAGCTAAAGATACAGGTTTATCTCAAGAAGAAATAGATAGAATAAATTCTCAAAGACAAACTATAATTGAAAATAATTATCTATCATCATATAGAAAAAAGAAAATGTTAAAAAATCTTTAAAAAATTTGGTTTTTTAAATTTCTTTTATTATATTATTATAAATAAGAGAAAATTAAAAATGAAAAAAGTATTATTTATCGCTACATTGGTTACTTTGGCTTCTTGCTCAAACGAAACCTCAACTTCATCTAAAGATTCAGTTTGTACTGATTCAACTTGTACTGATTCAATGAGTGTTGATTCATTGGCTCATCAAGTAGAACTTCGTTCTGATTCAGTTCTTACAGGTATTAAAGAATTAAATAAATAATTCTTTTACAAGCCCCCTTAGCTCAGTTGGTAGAGCTTCTGATTTGTAATCAGATGGTCGCTGGTTCGAGTCCGGCAGGTGGCTCCAAGGTGGTAGTTAGACGAAAATGAAATTCCTGCTGTGATGTTAACTTAATCAGCATATTCAGAAGTAGAAATGAATAATCGCAAATTATTCACCACCTATATAGCGGATTGGTGTAATGGTAACACATTGGGCTCATAACCCAGGGTTGATAGTTCGAGTCTGTCGTCCGCAACAAAGTACCACGAAGCATACCATCAGAACTGCTCACTAGCTGTGGTCTTGTTGTCAAATAAGTGAATAGCCCAAGGCATAAGCTAAATTGACATCCCTAGTAAGACTGTCTGATCAACAGAAACTGCTAGGGTTTTTTATAGTCAGGTGGCGGAAGGTTAGGGGTTTCCCTGACGTGGTAGACGCAAGGATAAGTGGTGAGGTGAGGCGGGTAATCCACCGTAGATACCATATCCATGTATACAGGTTTGAATCCTGTCCTGACTACCTTGGGCTCGGTAAAGCCTCTTATCGAAAGATAACGTAACCGAAGTGGATAACTTAGAAATAAGTGACGCTCCACTATACGGAAGATTGGCAGAGTGGTCGATCGCGGCAGTCTTGAAAACTGTTGAACCGAGAGGTTCCGTAGGTTCGAATCCTACATCTTCCGCACATTACCCTTTCGTCTAACGGCAGGACAACTGGTTTTGGTCCAGTTAATGGTAGTTCGAATCTATCAGGGGTAACAAAAAAATCATCCCTTATGGGGTAAAAGATGAAAGGTACAATCATCGTAGGTTAAGCGATATCCTACAACTTGCTCGGTTCGTCTATCGGTTAGGACACCAGGTTTTCATCCTGGTAAGAGGGGTTCAACTCCCCTACCGAGTACAAATTGATTTTGTAGCTCAGCTGGATAGAGCAACAGCCTTCTAAGCTGTAGGTCACAGGTTCGAATCCTGTCGGAATCACAAAATAGTAGATGTTCTTTGACTTATTTAAAACAATTTAAAAATTAAAAAGGAGAAAAAATTATGGAAATTACATCATTTATTTTAGGTATGCTTACAATTATTGGTATGGCTGTAGCTGTAGTAGTAGTTTTAGGTTTAGTTAAGATTTACAAACAGACTAAAAAAGTCGAGAATTTAGAAAACTCTATGTATAGAGAATTTGATCATATTCATCGATCTATATCAGAAAACTCAAATGAAATTCATCAACGAGTGAGTAGTGTTGAAGAACAAATATTTAGATCAATTGAAGAAGAAAAACGAGATATTACATCATATATAGACTCTCGTATTGATAAACTTCAATCTAACAAAACTAAGGAGGTTATAAAAGGATAATTAACTGTTAAAGAATATCTACTATTTTTTTAAAAAATTTGGCTCTCTAAAAAAGATTTATTATATTAATATTGTTATAAAAGAAAAAATATGAATTTGACAAAAGCACTCAAACAAAAGAAAAAGTTAATTAAAAAAGCTGATGAGTTTTACTCTCGTTTTTCTAATAGTAACTCATTTGAAACAGATCAAGAACAAACATATGATCCACAAATAATGTATAATAGTTGGTTATCAACTACTCAAGAATTAGTTAATTTGAAAACTAAAATTCAAATTGCTAACCAACCAATTGCTCATAAAATTTTTGAACTAGGAGAACTTAAAAATTTAGTTTCACGTATGAAAAAAGTTGATACTAAAAAAGGATTATTTAGAAGAGGCTATAGTGAAGAAAAAAGTGAATATTCATGTTGGATGGATCAAATTCAAAAAGATCAAGTAATAAGTAATTGGGAAGAAAAAATTGACGCCCTTCAAGAAGAAATTGAAGCATTTAATGCTTTAACAAAGATATAATCAAATAAAGGGAAGATTAAGCTAGTAGCACCTAGATTAAATTTTTAATTTAGGACAATGGCGACCACATATCGCTTTACTTCATGAACATGATACTAAGATTTTGATTTTGATAGCTCGCCTTAAAATTTAAACGTGAAAGCTTAAAATTGGAAAACTTAAATCTTAAACCTTTTCAGTGAAAATTTAATTTTTCCTTATTTGATTTATGGACCCTTAGCTCAGTTGGTCAGAGCGTCAGACTCATAATCTGGGGGTCGTAGGTTCAAACCCTACAGGGTCCACTAAAATAAAGGTTTATATGAAGTTAAAATTAACAAAGGAAATGATTGAGTTAGCTACTCATCACCAAAATCGTTCTTATTACTTTGAGAAATTTGAAACATTAGTTCGTACCACTTATCCAGAGTGGAAAAATGTATCTAAAAATGAAATTTATAAGAAATTTGATCTTATTTATAAAAGAAAAGAACAAATTGAAGATTTAAATCGTGAAAGAGATATTTGTATTAAATTAATGAAAGAACAAGTTATTGTTAATACTTTTGATAGAGAATTAAACAAAAAACAAAGTAAAAGAAATTATGAATATTGGGCTACTGAAATTGATAAGCTTGATAAACAATTAATAGAACTAGGTTATTCACCTAGTAAATATCCATCATATGATAGTTTAAATACCTCAAATAATATTAAAAATATTGTTTTAATTTCATCAATAATAGGTTTTGCTATTGCTATTTTATTTATTATATTTTAATTATGAAAAAACATTCACTTTGGGTTGAAAAATATAGACCAACTGTTTTAGATACTTATTTAGGCAATGATGATTTTATAGCTGGAGTTAAAGAATGGATAGAAAAAAATGACTTTCCTAACTTATTACTATATGGAACAGCTGGGGTTGGTAAAACAACAGCTGCTAAGTTATTAACTGTTAATTTAAAATGTGATTTTATTTATATTAATTGTTCAGATGAAAATGGTATTGATACAATTAGAGAAAAAATAAAAACATATGCCTCAGCTGCTTCATTTCAACCTATTAAGATTGTAGTATTAGATGAAGCTGATTTCTTAACTATTAATGCTCAAGCCGCATTACGTAATGTAATTGAGACATTTTCACTCAATACAAGGTTTATATTCACATGTAATTATATTGAACGTATAATTGAGCCACTTCAATCTAGACTCGCTTTATACCGTTTAGAAACACCATCTAAACCACAAATATATAAACATGTAATTAACATTCTTGATCAAGAAAATATATCTTATATTAAAGAAGATGTTGCTAAATATATAAGTAATTTTTACCCTGATATTAGGAGAATTATTAATTCACTTCAGTCATCAGTTAAGAATAACTCTATTACAGATGGTAATTTACAAAAAGCAAACCCATCAAAAGAAATTATTGATGAATTAAATAAACGCTCTAAAGACTCATTTACTAAAATTAGACAAATTATAGCTGATTCTAATTTAAGAGATTTTACTGAGTTATATAGAGCACTTTATGATAATACAAAAGCAGCTTCTGATATAATTATAATTGCTGAAGGTCAATATCAGGCTATATCAGCTGTAGATAAAGAAATTAATTTTATGTCAACTGTTGCTAAATTATTATCATGACCTTTATAATGTATTTTATTAGATGGGTATCAAGTAATTTATCAGTTCCATTTTGGATGGTAGGTCATGTTCATCTAACAATGAATATTTATGAAGATATAATGGAATTATGGGCATCAGTTGGAATGAATTTATTAGTTGCAATTGGTTTTTATTTAGATTGGAAAGAACATAAACAAACAAAAAATGAAAAATAATCAAGTAAATGTAAATGTTACATTGGATAAAACAATTCCTGTAGCATGTGACGAATGTGGCAACACAGTTTTTGTAGAAGGATTGTTGTTACGTAAAGTGTCTAAGTTTTTAACTGGACAAACTCAAGATGGAATTATTCCAATTCCAGTATTTTCTTGTAGCAAATGTCAACATGTAAATGAGGAATTTATTCCATCTGAGTTAAAGAAACAGGATTAATGACAGTATTTGACTGGGTTAATATGATCACGTTTGAAAAGCGTGAATGGGATAGTTTTACTGAAACTGATCAGTCTGCTTTTAATCCTTTTATAGTTAATAGGGTTTTAAGTATGACTAAAGAATATATTCCAATTGTTGGAATGGCTCAAACTTATCCTATGCCTAATGATAAACTTTATGATTTCTATAAAGATGTTATACCTAAAAAGAAAACTTGGAGTAAATATATAAAATCAAATCTTAAATATGATACAGAACAAATTGAAACATTAGCTAAATATTTTCAATGTTCAACCCGTGAAATTAAAGATTATTTAAATATCTTGGAAAAACAAGAAATTGATGTTATATTAAATGAAATTTACGGTTATAATAAAAAAAAGAAAAATGACAAAAAATAGTGAAATTTATGGTGTTAGAAGAGATATTGAATCTCGTACTATTATAAAAACAGACTCTATTGTTGACTCAGTTATTGATGAACATATTAAAAGAGCACAAATGGGTAAAGAAAAATATGGTCAAACATTAGACAGGACAGATTTATCAGTATTAGAATATTTACAACATGCTAAAGAAGAAGCAATGGATTTAGCTTTATATTTGGAAAAAACAATCCAAATGTTAAAAGGAAAAAAATAATGGCTAAATTTAAAAATCCAGTAAATAAAATAAAATTACATGAGATAAATTATGCAATTGATAAAACTGTGTCATATTCTCAGTATTCAATTTGGAGAAAATGTCCTTATCAATGGTATTTAAACTATGTTAAAGGTGAAGCAGTTTATACACCTACAATTCATACAGTATTTGGAACATCAATGCATGAAGCAATGCAGAAATATATTGATATGATATATAATGTTTCTGGTAAAAAAGCTGATGAATTTGATATTGAATTATTCTTTAAAGAAAGATTTACTGAAAATTATAAATCTGAACTAGACAGAAATAAAAAAACACATTTCTCATCTCCAGGTGAGATGAAAGAATTTTATGAGGATGGAATAGCTATTCTATCATATTTTAAGAAAAATAGAGCCAAGTATTTAGGAATTAGACAATGGAAACTAATTGGTATTGAAGTACCTATTATTGAACCTATTCCTAATAAACAAAACATGTATATGAAAGGTTTTATTGATTTTATCTTGTATGATGAAAAATATGATAGATATTATATATTTGATATTAAAACATCTACTAGAGGTTGGTCAGCTAAAGAAAAAAAAGATGATATTAAAATCAATCAAATTTTACTTTATAAACAATATTTTTCTGACTTATATAAAATTGATATTGATAAAGTTGAAGTTGAATTTTTAGTAGTTAGAAGAAAAATATGGGATAGTGAAGATTTTGTTATTGGTAGAGTTCAAGAATTTAAACCCGCCGCTGGTAAAATTAAAATGAAAAAAGCTAATACTTCATTTCAATCATTTTTAGATGAATGTTTTAATAGTGATGGAACTTTTGTACAAAAAGATTATCCAAAAATAGTATCTAAAGATACTTGTCGTTGGTGTCCTTATAACAATCTATCAAACCTTTGTAACAAAAATATTGAACAAAAGCAGTTTTTTAGCTAAAAGTTATATATTTATATACGTACATAAGTAGATATAAGTTATGAAAAACAATCAACAGTTAACATCTGTCAAGGTCGATGAAAAATTATTTAACGACTTTAAAGTAGAATGTGTTAAAACAAAATTTTCTCTTCAAAAATTAGTAGATCGTTGTATGCATTTATATGTCAATGATGTTAAGTTTAGAAAAGATTTAACAATTTTTACAAAACCCACAGGAAGTATTTAATTAAAAATTTATGAGTAAACAAGGTTATATTCCAAAAGAACAGAGAAAACGTATTCTCCTATTATGTGATGATATTAGATTACATTCAGGAATCGCTACAATGGGTAAAGAGTTTGTTATAGGAACAGCTCATCATTACAATTGGGTTAATTTAGGAGGTGCTATTAATCACCCAGAACAAGGTCAACGATTTGATTTATCTCCAGCTACAAATGAGTTAAATGGGATTGAAGATGCTGATGTTCAAGTAATGCCTATTAGTGGTTATGGTAATCCTGATTTAATTAGGCAAATTATTAAACATGAAAAAATTGATGCTATTTTGTTATTTACTGACCCTAGATATTGGGTTTGGTTATTTCAAATAGAAAATGAAATAAGGAAAAAAATTCCAATCATGTATTTAAACATTTGGGATAATTACCCAGCACCTAAATATAATGAATCATATTATGAATCATGTGATTGTTTAATGGGTATTTCAAAACAAACTGTTAATATTAACAAACTTGTTTTAGGTGATAAAGCTAAAAATAAAGTTATTGGTTATGTACCTCATGGTATTAATCATGAACGATTCTTTAAAATTGATGCTAATCATGAAAAATTTAAAGACTTATTATTATATAAAAAAGAATTATTTGGTAATAAAACATATAAGTATGTAGTTTTTTATAATGCTCGTAATATTAGAAGAAAATCAGTTCCTGATTTAATAGCTGGTTATAAAGTATTTTGTGATAATATTGGACCTGAAAAATCTAAAGAATGTATTTTGGTTTTACATACTCAAGTTAGAGATGAAAATGGTACAGACTTAGAAGCAGTTTATGATTACATTTGTGATGATTATGTTAATGTTATGATATATGATAAAATGTTATCAACTGAACAATTAAATTATTTATATAACATAGCTGATGTTACTTGTTTAATTTCTTCAAATGAAGGTTGGGGATTATCATTAACTGAAAGTATGATGGCTGGAACAATGATTATAGGTAATGTTACTGGTGGTATGCAGGATCAAATGAGATTTGTTCGTGATGGGAAATGGATGGAATTTGATGATGAGTTTTGCTCAAATCATTTTGGTACTTACAAAGAACATGGTGAATGGGTAGAACCAGTATTTCCTAATAATATGTCTTTAGTTGGTTCAATACCAACACCTTATATTTGGGATGATAGATGTGATTTTAGAGATATAGCTAAAGCTATTGAAAATGTTTATAATTTAAATCCTGAAGAAAGAGAAGAAAAAGGTTTAAAAGGTATGGAATGGGTTAGAAGTGAAGAATCTATGATGACAGCTAAAGCTATGTCAGATAATGTAATTAAACACATGGATGAATGTTTTGAAAAATTTGAACCTCGTCCTACTTTAGAATTTATCAAAATTGAAGATTTAAAAAAAGAAAAAATTAAACATAAATTAATATATTAATATGAAACAATATTGTGTAGTTAGTTGTCCTATAGACACATATTCAGGTTACGGAGCTAGAGCTAGAGATTTTGTTAAAGCTCTTATTGAATCAAAAGAAAATGATTGGGATATTCAAATTATCCCTCAACGTTGGGGTAATACACCTTGGAATTATATTGAGGACCATATTGAGGAGTGGGGATTTTTACAACCATATCTTTTACCTGCCTTAACAACTCAATTATCTAGACATCCTGATGTTTGGTTTCAAATAACAGTACCTAATGAATTTCAACATATTGGTAAATATAGTATAGGAGTTACAGCAGGTATTGAAACAACAGTTTGTGATCCTAATTGGATTGATGGAGTTAATAGAATGGATTTAACTTTAGTCTCTTCTGAACATGCTAAAAAAGTATTTGAAGAAATTAATTTTGAACAAAATAATGAAGCTGGTCAAATTGTTAGACTAATCAAACTTGAAAAACCCATTGATGTATTATTTGAAGGAGTTGATTTAAATAAATATTTTGAAATTCCTGATGATGAATTACCTGAATGTCCTATAGTTGAAGTTTTAGATAGTATTGAAGAGACATTTTGTTATTTATTTGTTGGACATTGGTTACAAGGTGAAATAGGTGAAGACAGAAAGAATGTAGGTTTATTAATAAAAACATTTTTAGAAACATTTAAAAATAAAAAGAACAAACCAGCTTTAGTATTAAAAGTAAGTGGAGCAGGAAGTTCAGTGTTAGATAGAAATGAAATTTTAAAACGAATAGATAATGTAAGAAAAACAATTAAAGGAGACTTACCTAATATCTATCTAATCCATGGTGATATATCTGAAGAAGAAATGAATTATTTGTATAATCACCCTTCAATTAAAGCTATGATATCATTAACTAAAGGTGAAGGTTTTGGTCGTCCATTACTTGAATTTAGTACTCTTAAAAAACCTATAATCATATCAGGATGGTCAGGTCATATGGACTTTTTAAATCCAGAATTTGTATTATCTGTTGGAGGTGAATTAAGACCAACTCACCCAAGTGCATATGTTCAAGGAATTATATTAAAAGAAGGATTATGGTTTGCCCCAGATATTGTTCAAGTAAATAGAGCTTTAAATGATGTTTTTTTAAATTATAAAAAATATTCTGAATTAGCTAAACGTCAGGCTTTTAAGTCTAAAAATGAATTTTCATTTGAAAAGATGGTAGAAAAATTAAAACATATACTTGATAAAAATGTTTCTGAGTTACCTAAACAAATTGAACTAAAATTACCTCAATTGAAAAAAGTTGAATTACCTAAATTAAAGAAAATATGATAAAAGATGATTTAATAGTATGTCCCAAATGTGGATCAGATGCTTGTTACTCATTACCTATTAATGAGACTAAAAATTCATATAATTGTATGGGTTGTGGTTTTCATACTAATGACCTTATGATTGAGGGTGAATTTGATCCTTTTGAGTATGAGTTAACAATGCCTGAATTGTATAAAGATATTAAACATATTGATAAAGAAAAAAGAATTTGGTATCCTATGACATTTAATATGCATGATAAAGGAACAGTATTTATTAATGGTACTAGTAAAGATGATTGGAAATGGTCAGTTATTAAAGTTAGAAAACTTAGTAAAGAAGAACAAAAAGAAGCTATTAATAAAGGAGCTAAATATAAATCAGATCCATCTACTATGAAACATTTTGAAAATGACTTTATTAGTGCTTGTGATTATTTAGGGTTATTTGATAATTAAATTATGATTAATATTAGTTTTGCTATTACTGTATGTGATGAAGCATATGAATTAAGTAGATTATTAAAACAATTAGAAACTTGTACTATTGAAAATGATGAAATAATAATTCAAGTTGATAGTAGTAATACAACAGATAAAGTTTTAAAAATAATATCTGATTTTGAAGGATTCTATAACCCAGTAATATCTAGACGAAGAAAAATAATAATCCCAGCAATAAAAGTATTTAGTGATTTAAATGGAGACTTTGCTACTTTTAAAAATAGTATTAAAAAACGTTGTTCAAAAGATTGGATTTTCTTTTTAGATGCTGATGAGGAAATTAGTCAAGATCAAATTCATTTAATTAGAGAAATTATTGAATTAAATCAAGATAAAGTAGAAGTTATGTTAGTACCTAGAGTTAATATAGTTGAGGGTTTAACTCAACAACATATTGATAAATGGGGATGGAGAGTAAATGAAAAAGGTTGGATAAATTTCCCTGATTATCAGTTTAGAATTTGTAAAAATATTCCTGAAATACAATGGAAAAATAAAGTACATGAAGTATTAATTGGTTATAAGTCTTTAGCTCCACTTCCTGATAATGAAATAGTAGCTTTAAAGCATATAAAAACTATAGAGAAACAAGAGAAACAAAATAATTTGTATGATAACATACAGTAAAATAGGACTTTTTGGTAGATTAGGAAACCAAATGTTTCAATTTGCTGGGACATATGGTATAGCTAGAAAACTAAATTATGATGTTACTTTTCCTATGGAGAATATGATTGAGGGACAATATGAAGAATTTAAAGATGGAGTAACAAGATATTGTACTTTTGATTTACCTAAAGTTTTTACTTTAAAAAAAGATATATTAAGACCTAAAGAAAATATATTCCCAAGTCTTGAATATGAAGTTCAAGAACCTCATTTTCATTTTAATGAACAATTTTTTTCTATACCTGATAATGCTGATTTAAAAGGATATTATCAAACAGAAAAATATTTTGAACATGTTAAAGAAGAAATACTAGAATTATTTACTTTCAAACTAGATATACAAAGTGAGGCTAATAAATTATTTCCTAAATTAACTACAGAAACTGTATCTATACATTTAAGAATAGGTGATTATAAAGGATTAGAAAATTTCCATCCAATATGCTCCCCAGAATATTATTCAAATGCTATTAAATTATTTAGTGATAAAGAATATCATTTTATCATTTTTTCTGATGATGTAAATTATTGTAAAGAATTATTTGGAGAACAAGAAAATATTCATTATATTAATAATGTTGATCCGTATATTGATATGTGTTTAATGTCAATGTGCAATCATAATATAATAGCAAATAGTTCATTTAGTTGGTGGGCTGCTTATCTAAATAAAAATAAAAATAAGTTAGTTGTAGCACCTAAACAATGGTTTGGACCAGCCTATTATTTTCATGATACTAATGATTTATATTGTAAAGAATGGATAGTGATTTAAACTTTTTTTGTATATCAAATTATAATAATAATTTAGATTGGGTTAAAGATTATCCTAATCATATTATATATGATAAAACTTGGGACGCTAGTTTATTAGAAAATGCTTCTTATCCTTTTGAAGTTGTAGATCTTTATAAAAAATATCCTAATTATAACATTGTTAAATCTTCAATAAATGGTTATAACATATATGATTATCTAACTTACATTATTGATCATTATGATGATTTACCTAACATAATTGTATTTTGTAAAGGTAATACTTTTCCTAGACATGTATCTGAAGAAAAGTTTAGACAATTAGTTAAATTAAAATGTTTTACCCCTATTGAAGATTGGAAAGCTCATGATCCAAATCAACCAAGTTTACAAGCAGGAATAGCTATGTTCTCTAGTGATGGTGGGTGGTTAGAAATAAATAATAGTTGGTATTTAAACAATCCAAAACATCCAATTAAATACTTTCAAACATATAATGACTTTATGTTATACTGTTTTACAGATCCAGTATTACCAAAATATGTTAGATTTCCTCCAGGTGGAAATTTTGTAGTACCAAAAGAACATATATACAAATATGATAAAGTTTTTTATAAAAATTTAAGATTATTTGTTGAACATACTCAATTATCTGGAGAAAGTCATTTAATTGAAAGAGCTTTATATACTATTTGGATGTGTAATTATGAAGTTACAGAAAACATGAAAACAGATTTATCAAAACTAATTTAAAAATAAAATGGAACAACACAGTATTGCCTCAGAAAATTCAGAACATCATTGGTTACATTTTCATCCTAAAGGAAAAGTAGTATTAGATTTAGGATGTGGTAGACATGATACACACCAAGTTGAACATCATAGTCCAACTTATTTTTTACAACAAGGAGCTTTAAAAGTATTAGCTATTGATACTAGACAATCAGAAGTAGATTATTTTAATGATTTAAACATAGAAAATTTAGAAGCTAGAGCTATGTTTATTGATAATACTGATACAGTTAAAAGTCTTTTAAATGAAATCCAAGCTACAGCTTTAAAATGTGATATTGAAGCTTATGAAACAGTTTTATATAATTTAAATAATGAGGATATGGAATCCATTACTGAGTTAGCTATTGAATATCACACTGAAGATATTAGAGAAAATATTATGAATAAAATAAAAGAGTGGGGATTTAATATTGTAGCTGAAGGGAAATTTGGTTTTGTACATGCTCCTCAAATGGGAGTATGGTTTGCTAGAAAATAAAAATGAAAGTTAGTATTTGTATACCAACATATGAGATGAAAGGTTTTGGAGCTAATTATCTAGACCATTCATTATCAGTATTGGAAAAACAAACTTACCAAAATTTTGAAGTTATAATATCTGATCATAGTACTACTCCATTAATTGAAAATGTTTGTAAAAAATATCAATCTAAATTTGATATAAAACATTTTTATAATGATTATGGTAGAGGTGTTTCTTCATGTAACATCAATACTGCTATGAAACAATCATCAGGTGATGTTATAAAAATATTATTTCAAGATGATTTTCTTTATGATAATAAAAGTCTTGAAACTATGTTAGTACATTTAGCGGGTAATCATAATCATTGGTTAGTTACAGCTTGTTGTCACTCTAAAGATGATTTAAAATTATATAATCCATTTTATCCAAAATATCATGATAACATTCATTATGGTGAAAATACTATTAGCTCACCAAGTGTTTTAATGATGTATAAAGATGATTTAATTTTGTTTGATGAAAATTTATTTTGGCTCATGGATGTAGAATACTATAAACGTTTATATGATAAATTTGGTTTACCATCAATTTGTAATTTTATTACAGTTGTGAATAGAGAACATAACAATCAAGTGAGTAACACAATTGCTACTCAACAAGTTAAAAATAATGAATTTGAATATATAAATAAAAAATACAATTAAAATGCCATCAAGTAGAGAATCACACATGTTATATACTAGATCAGAATTAGAAACCTATCAGTATTATAAGGATGTAATAGAAATTTTAAAACAAGATAAAATTAAATCTTATATAGATATAGGTGCTAATGTTGGAGAGTTTTGTAATGTACTTTTTGAAAAAATAGATACACTTAAAAAAGCTTATCTTATTGAACCACAAGAAGATAATTTTATATTTTTGCAAAATAATGTTAAAAAACAAAAAGTATTATTTTTTCAAAAAGCAATTGGTTATAATTTAGTTAGTCCAAAAATATATTCTGTTGATGATAATATTGGTGGATTTAGATTAGTACCTGACTCAAGTATACCTGGTATAGAAGTTGAAGTGGCTACTTTAGAAGAATTAAAATTTCCTAAAGTTGATCTTATTAAATTAGATATAGAAGGGGGAGAATATAATGTAATTGAAAATTCTACATTTTTGAAAACAGTAAAATGGATTGAAGTAGAATTTCATGATTATTATAATATCCCAACTAAAGAATATATTAAAAAATACCTTCCTAAACATACTATAAGATGTATAGAAGATTTAGAAGGCAGATGTTTACTAGAAAAAATAAAATAAAAATATATGATAGCTACAGAGTTTTATTATGGCCAGGGTTTAGGAAACCAATTAGCATGTTATGTAACTACAAGAGTTATAGCTGCTGATAAAGGATATGATTTTGGTTTTACTGGATTAGAAAATTTAGGAGATAGAAGATTTAATGATCATGGGTTATATTTTATGGACCTTGATCTTGGAAAACCAGTTCAAGGAATTACAAATCATTATGTTGAAAAAGAATTAAGATTAAAAACAAATGCTAGTCAACATGATAGAGTTTTAGGGTGTGATGTTAGAGATATAGATTATAATCTTATAAACATTACTGATAATACAAAAATTGATGGTGTTATGCAGGGTGAAGGTTATTTTCGTCATAGAAAAAATGACTTAAAAAACTGGCTTAAGGTAAAACCAGAATTTGAAGTTTATGATTTTTCAAGTGATGATATTTGTGTGTTAAACTATAGAGACTATTCTGGACCAGATTGTCAAGCTATGTACTTAACAAGAAATTATTGGGTTCAAGCTATATACAATATGTTAAAAATCAACCCAGATTTTACTTTTGTTGTAATTACAGAGAACCCAGATGAAGCTAAAAGAGTATTACCTGAATTGTCTGATAATATTTTTCATTTTGATGTTGGTAGAGACTATTCAGTAATAAAAAATGCTAAGTATTTAATATTATCAAATTCAAGTTTCGCTATATGGCCAACAGTTACAGGAAATGCTAGAATGGTTATAGCGCCTAAATATTGGGGTAGACATAATGTTTCTAATGGTTATTGGACTTGTAATTATAACTTATATGAAGACTGGTTCTATCAAGATCGTGATGGTATTTTATTTTCTTATGATGAATGTAAAAGAGATTTACAGTTATATATGTCAAACAATCCTCAAATTTATAATAAATAATGGTATACGATATTTTCACCTTTTTTAATGAGTTAGATTTATTAGAAATCAGACTCCAAATGTTAAATGACAAAGTAGATAAATTTGTAATAATTGAATGTATAGAAACATTCTCAGGAAATCCAAAACCTTTATTTTACCAAGAAAATAAAGATAGATTTAAAGAATGGGAACATAAAATTATTCATTATGTTATTCAAGACCCTGTAATTAGCTGGCCTGAACTAAGATCTAGACTAAATAAACCAAATATTACTAAACTAGAAGAAAATATTATTCATCATGCTTTAACTACTACTAATGTACCTCCAGGAGAATTACATTGGTTAAAAGAATTTTATCAAAAAGAATGTATTAGAATACCATTACAAGGATTAAATGATGATGACATTTGCTTTATTAGTGATTTAGATGAAATATGGAACCCAGAATTAAATTATAGTTTAGAAGACTCTACTGTGTATAAACTTAGACAAATAGTATATAGTGGATATATGAACCTTGAATCAAATGAACCATGGGCTGGAGTAACATTAACAAAATATAAAAATATTAAAAACTCTAGTACTAATCATTTACGTAACCCAGCTAGAACTCCATACAAATATATTGATAATGGTGGTTGGCATTTTACTTTCATGGGTGGTCCTGACATGATTAAATTAAAAATAGAATCTTATGGACATCAAGAATTTAATAATGATGTTGTTAAAAATGATATAGAAAATAAATTAAAAAATAATATTGAAGTTATAAGTTCTTATTTTCATGGACGAAATTATAAGTTAACTCTTAATGAAGATAACTTACCTCAATATATAAAAAATAATAAGGAAAAATATAAACATTTATTCAAATGATAACATTTTGTATACCCAGTAAAAACAATTTAAGGTATTTAAAAACATGTATACCTTCTATTGAGATAAACTCTCATTATACAACAAATGAGATATTAGTATTTGTAGACCAAGATAATGATGGTACAGTTGAATGGTTAGAAGAAAACAAAATCCGTTATATTCTAAACTCAGAATCAGAATGTAAAGGAATTGGTTACGCTTATGATTTAATGTTTAAAGAAGCTAAATTTGATTTAGTAGTAGCATTTCATGCTGATATGATATTAGGTGTTGATGCTGATAAGTATTTAATTGAACATTATAAACCTCAATCAGTTGTATGTAGTACTAGAATAGAACCACCATTACACCCTCCTGGACCTGAAAAAATAGTACAGGACTTTGGTTTATGGCCTGAAGAAATTAAATGGGATGAGTTTAATCAATTTGTAGTTAAAACATCTAAAGAAAATGAAAATAAATTAACTAAATCATCTTTTGCTCCTTGGTTAATAAATAGGAATGATCATTTAGGTCATGATCCTATTTTCTTATCAGTATTTGAAGATGCTGATTTATTTAGAAGATTTAAATTAGCTGGTTATGATACTATACAAGTATGGTCTAGTTTAGTTTATCATTTAACTTGTAGAGGAGGGCAATTTGAACATGCTAAAGAAACTAAAGACTTAAATAATAAATCACAAGATTGGCAATTAAAAAATCAAATTTCATTATTAGAATATATTAGAAAATGGGGTGGTGTATTTCAAGAATATGGACCTTGTGAACCTAAACCTAATAAAAAATATGACGTTGGTATTAAAATAATTAATTGTGATACTAGTTTAGTATCTTTAGAACCATATTTTAATAATTTAATAGTTGATTGCAATGTTATTCCTTATATAGAAACATTTCAACCTATATCTAAATTTGATTTACATTCTAAATTTGTAAATGAATTAAATAATGATGTTGTTATAGAATTTGATAATAAGCTAGGAGATATACAAAATCTTAACTATATTATTAAAAATATAGAAGATATTATAGACCAAGTGGAAGAAGATAGTGAGTATGAATTTGGTACTATAAAAATAAAAGTAAACAAAATAGAAGTAAAAAATCCAAAATTAAAGTTAATATGATTTCCTTAATTATACCATCTCATAATAACCTTAGACATTTAAAAAATGCTTATTATAGTATTAAAAAACATGCTCCAAATGTAGAAATTATTATGTATGATGATGCTAGTAATGATGGTACTTGGGATTGGATGCAAACAATATATAACTCAGATAATAAATTAAGAATATTTAAATCTAATGAAAGAGTAGGTCATACTATATTATATGATAAAGGTATAGATTTCACCATGTATGATATTGTAGGTATTATTCATGCTGATATGATACTTGGTCCTAACTACATAGAAAATATGTTAAAACATTTAAAACCCGGAACTGTAGTATGTGGTACTAGAATAGAACCACCATTGCATCCTCCAGGTAATGAAAAAATAGTTATGGACTTTGGAATGGACTTTGATTCATTAAATATAGCTGATTTTGAATTGCATTGTCAAAAATTACAAAGTCAATTTCCTGATAAAACTACTAAAGGAATGTTTGCACCATGGTTACTTTATAAAAAAGATTTTTTAGCAATTGGAGGTCATGACTGGAATTTTGCCCCATTTCCATATGAAGACTCAGATATTTTTCAAAGGTGGATATTAGCAGGATATGAATTGATTCAATCTAGAGATGCTTTTGTTTATCACTTAACATGTCGTGGTCATAGATGGAATGAAAAAATAGGAGTTAATGATGATTATTTTAAAATAGCTGAAGAAAAAGCAAGAAAATACTATATTAAGAAATGGGGTAGTTGGATAGAAAACGATTTGTATGGTCATCCTATTTTAACTCCTGTTTATAAAAAATGTTCAATAGTTAGTAATTATATTCCTTTTAATGGTGAAGAATTTTTAGGGGATATTAATCCAAAAAATATAGATGATTATGATATTATTATTAATTTAGATTTAAAACAGATAAATCAAAATGATTTTAAAGTTATAACTCAATTAAATAAAATCATTCAAGAAACAAATGATACTGGTGAATTTGAATTAGGTAATATTAAAGTTGAAATAAAAAATATTAATGACATATCTAAAGATTTAATATTTATAAAAAATGAGATATCATGATTGTAAGACAACCTTTCACACTCAATATAGCTTTTGTTGGTAAAGGTCTTGACCATGACTTATTATTAAAAAGTAATAATTTTATTAGTTTAGTATATTCTGAAACTGTTGAAGCTATTAGAGACGCTGCTATAAATAGATCAAAAACAGCTATTTTATTTAAAGTAGCATATTCAGAATATCAAGTAGAAATTAATAAATCAGATTGGAAAAAAGCATTAAACCAATGTATTGAGTATTATAAAAAAGATGAACGTTATGAACAATGTTCTGAAATAGTTAAATTAATTAAAGAATTAGAGTTATGAAAGATCAAGAATACAATTTAGTAAAAAAAGCAATTGATGAATTACTTAAAGTAAACACTTCTTTTAAACGAAAGAAAAAAAATACTTTAGAAAAGAAAAAAGAATTGTTCTACGCTATTATAAATGGAATACAAGTGTTAGATACAAGAAGTAGTTTAGTTAACGCAGACTTACGACTTGACACTTCAAGTTATGATGAAGCGTTTTATCAAGTAATAGATGCACTTTTATTATTCACATTTGGTAAAGACGGATATGAATTAATTAATTTTTATTTATATGAAAAAATCAATCCAGACGGATCAATAAATACATTAATAGATGATAATGGAAATGAAGTAGAATTAGACACACCTGAGGATCTTTGGAATGTATTATTTAAACTTGAAACATTTGATTCTAAATGAAAGCAAGACCATTATCAAAAGAAGAAATCCAAACAGCAATGATCAAAACTAGATCAGTTAAAGCTGCTGCTAGGTATTTACATTGTTCTTATCAACATTTAAAAAAATGGATGAAACTTTTCCGTGATGAGGATTCTGGACTGAGTCTTTTTGATCTTCATAAAAATCAGGCAGGTAAAGGGATAGCCAAACATACAATTGCTAAAGGTAAAGAACCATTATTAAATGATTTGATTGAAGGTAGAGTTTCTATTGATTCATATAATCCTGATAAACTTAAAAATAGATTATTATTAGAAGGACATTTAGTTGAACATTGTTATAAATGTGATTTTCATGAGCAACGTTTAACAGATTTAAAAACACCTTTATTACTAAGTTTTAAAGATAAAAATAAGAAAAATTGGAATTTAAACAATTTAGAAATGTTATGTTATAATTGTTATTTTTTATATGCTGGAGATGTATTCAACAATAAACAAGTAAAAGCAATTGAAGATTATATAACCCCAGCTAAAAAGAATGAAGTTAATTGGGAATTGGATGAATGGCAAATAGAACATTTTAAAGAATTAGGGTTAATGGATGATGAAACTCCAAATGATGGTTCTGAGTTTATTTCTTATAGATAAAAGTTTGGTTTTTTAAAAAAGGATAATTATATTAATAAGGTAAAAGAAAAAGAGTATGGGATTAAAAATATGTAGTCAAGATGCTTTTGAAAGAGCAATGAAACGTAATGAACGTATTAATCGTTCAGATGAATCTAACAAATATAGAGAACCAACATTAGCTGAACAAATAGCTAGATTGGATAAACTTGAAGAAGAACAAAGACAAAAACGAATAGAAGAAAGGTTACAAAATGAAAAACCTAAATTCCATCCAATGTATGAAGCTAAGCTTAAGTCTGAGCAAAGTCAAATGAAACAAAATAAAAAGAAATAAGTTATGAAAAAATTAATCACAGAAGAGTTCAAAGAAAAATTTAAAGCAGCATTTTCTCGCTTTATGAATGTTACTATTGTAGCATCAACTTTAATTGCTGGTTTTGGTTTAGGTTACTATTTCCAAGAACTAAAAATGAAACCACAAGCTGTTAATGAAACTATCCTTAATAAGGAAGTAAGAATTGCTATTGATTCAGAAGATAAATTAATTATGATGGATCGTAAAACAGGAAGTTATACTATCTATAGTGATTCTATTGGACGAATTATCTTTAAAATGTATGCTAGTAAAATTGCTAGTCCTGTAGTAACTAAATAAAAACAACTATGTTTGCTAAATTGAAACACTGGTATTTGATTATTATTCTAGGTATTGTTGGATTAATGTATTATAATGTTAATCAACGTCTAGATTATTTTGAAGAACGCTTAGATTTAGCTAATGGAACTATTTCACTCCAGATGTATGAATCAATTGAACACTGGAGTGATAGTTTCAATATTCCAAAACATATAGCTTATAATGTAGCTTATCTAGAAACTCGTTACCAAGGACCATTTGATTTTGATTATAACCCATATCAAAAATCATACGCTGGTGCTGTAGGACCAATGCAGATTATTACTCGTTGGGCACATCCATATGTTAAACATCGTTTAAGTGAAAAAGAATTAAAAACTAATATAGATTTGAATGTTAAGATTAGTATGCAAATGCTTAATAAATGGCATTCAATTTACAATGATTGGGAATTAGCTTGTGGTGCTTACAATAGTGGTCAACCTATTAGGAATGATTATGCTATGTATGCTGCTAGTAATATAAACTACAAAAATAAATGGACCAAACTATGAAAAAAATAATTGTTGATTCTTTTGAAGAATTTGTAAAAAAATTCTCTAATCAAGACTTAGATGTAGTTAGTGAATTATTTAGTAGTGTTAAAATAGCAATAGCTAAAAATAGAAAAAAGGCAAACATATTTTCTGTTTATTGTCGTGAAACAGAAGAAACATATAAATTATCAATAGACAAAGAAGAATATCCAACTGTATTAAATGGATGTATGAATGTATTTGTTAAAAATGAGATGTATGAAGAATGTAGTCAAATTAAATCTATATTAGAAATATTAAATAAAAAATAATCATGAATATCTTAGTTATCACCTGCCTAGCTTTAATTGTAATTTATTTTATTTACAATTTTTACTTCTCAAAAAATGATCAAGTTTCATCTAATGAAACACTCACAGATGAACCAGTTGTTGAAGAACAACCATTCATTCCAGAAACTATTAAACCAAAACCTGCACCAAGGAAACGCTATAATAAAAAACCAGCTGGAAAAAAACCAGCTGCCAAAACTAAAAAATAAAGTATCTTTTATTTCTTATCTTTTACATTGGGGTCTAGTTTTTAACTAGGCCCCTTTATTTATGGACATGAAACAAAAAAATAAAAAACAACCAAAACCTAACAAAAATAAATCATTGGAAAAAGCGGCCAATAAGATTCTGGATAGGGATGAGTACCTTAGAAAATTTAATGATACGTTCAAGGACCAGGATAATAATTTAAAAGATTTATTTTAATTTTTCCTTGGAGTACCACAAATCTTTTATTATATTATTAAGGTAAAAGAGAAAAATAAAAAGATATGAACATTGAAAAAGTAAACAGAGTTATTGAGTTGCAACTCAGAGCAAATGCACAAATTGACATGTATGGAGAATCAGATCATGAAACAACAGACATTTTGTTAGAACTAGTTGATAGTTTGACTCATGAAGAATCAGATAAAGTTATTGAATTGTATAACCAAATAAAGAAATAATATGAATAATTATCCAATAGACGCACAGATTTATGTTTCAAAGATGATGAGTTTTTTTGAAACAGTAGCACCTCAACTTTGTTTAGATGAGGAAATTGAAAATGAACAAAAATTTCTTGAAATGATTGAAGAAGGTGTTATGTTCAAAGCTATTGAAAATGTAATTGATCATGATGAACCTATGCTTGATGAAGAACAAATAGAAGATATTATCAGGGAATGTGTTGTTAAATACCATTTAGATAATATGATTGAATTAGGTTTGATTTATGCAAATATTGATGTTGAAACAGGAGAGAATGTTTACTTATTGACTCATGAAGGTAAGAAAAAACAAAAGACTTTGAAAACTAAAAATTCTTAATTATATTATTATAGTAAAAGAAAGAAAAAAAGATGTTATTAAGGATTTATAAAACATATAAAGATGGTAATGTAGTTGATGAAATAATTGAAGGTAGTCTTCCTTATTCATATACACCTGAAGAAGATGTTTTAGGTTGTGGTGTAAGTGCTTTTAAATATGACGTGGAACATACATTAAACCCCTCTATTATAACAATAAGGGGTGAAAAACATATTGTTCCTATTTGGTTAAAAGTACACCCAGCTACAACATTAGAAGATATTAACTGGATTAAACCTGAAATAAAAGTAAAAAAAGAAATATTCACAGCAGAAAGTGGTTCAGGTTTAGGTGAGTATAAAGTTAAATTTGATCCATCTAAAAATTATTGGACATGTAATTGCCAAGGTTTTTATAGATTAAAGAATAGAATGGAAGGTTGTAAACATATTAAAGCAGTTAAAAATAAATAAAATGATAAAAGAAAGACCATATTGGAGTGAAAGTCCCTATTATAATGATAGTTTTATGTCATTGTATAATTTTTTAGGTAAAGCGGCTGGACCCGCATTAGGAAAAGAAATATATAAAGAAGCATCCTTACAAAAAATACCATTTGGAGAAAAACATATTAATAATTCTAGATATACAGGTCGTGTTTTAATATATCCTGTAACTTGGCTAGAAAAATATTTTGAACACCCACCAGTTCCTAGAAAAAATAAAGATGAGGAACGTGTTGAATTTTCAATTGATGAAATACTTCCATTTTAATAAATGAGTGAGAAAAAAGGTAACACTGTCCAATTAAAGTACGATTTTAATACTGTAAAAGAAACTCAAATTCAACTTAAAAAAGAAGGCAAATGGTATAGAGTTACTTGTAGAGCATTTAGATCTTGGGATGGACCTAGAAGAATTGTATATTATGAAAATGGAGAACCAAAACCACAAAAATACACAGGACCATTATATTATTATGAATCAAATAAAAGAGCTAAAAAACAAAATAAATTCAAAACTGTATATCTTCATGAAATTGATAAACCTGTATTTCAACCCAGACCTCATGAGCGTGATTGGTATTTTGATATTTTAAAACAACAACAGAAATAAAAGTTATGAATAAAACTAAAAGAGGAAGACCATCTAAAAAAACAGAATCAAAATTATTTGATCCAACTAGTATTAAACTAATTAGTGGTAATGAACTTAATTTTAATGATTCTTTATTTAAACCAATACAAACAAAATCAGAACTTGATGTTATATTAAGTACTGAAGGTGGGATTATGCCTGGTACTAATATGGTTATGGTGGGTGGTCCTGGTAGTGGTAAATCAACAGTTGTACTTGATATGCTTTCTAATTTTACTCGTCAAGGTTATAAATGTTTATTTATCTCAGGTGAGATGGATGAAATTGGTTATTATAAGTACTGTAGGCGTTTGCCTAAATTTTCTTGTGTTAAAACATTATTTTTGAAAAACTATGCTGAAACAGTTAAAGAAACTCTTGAATATGTGTTTAATGAAGGTTATGATATTGTAGCTGTAGATTCAATAGCTGAGGTTATTGATATGGTTAGAGATCATTATAAAATAACTGAAAACGCTGCTGAGTCATGGTTTTTGTCTTTACAAGATAGAAATAAAAAAGGTGAAAATAAAAATAAACGTTACACCACATTTATTAATATACAACAAATGACTAAGGCGGGTGATTTCGCTGGATCAAACCGGTTAAAACACATGACTGATGCAATGTGCCATATTGAGCGATCCAAAGAAAGTAATCAACGTTTAATGTACTTTAGTAAGAATCGTGATTGTGATAAAGACTTTGATCTGTATTTCACAATACAAAAAGATTCAGTTCATTATTCATATGAAACTATAAAAGAAGATTAAAAAGATTTGGATTTTGGAAAAAGATTTATTATATTAATATAAGATAAGAAGGAAAATAAAGATTTATAATGAGTAAAGAGTTAAATAGTTGGTTATTAGCAGGTGGTTTAGCTTTATTTATTTTATGGTGTTTTAAAGTTCTTAAATACACTTTATTTGCTTTAGTTTTTATCATATCATTTGGTTACTTTAAATTTACTGAGAAAAGAAAGTATAAAAAAGAGTATTACAATATATGATATTTAAAAATATGCTGTTGTGGCGGAACAGGTAGACGCGCAGGACTTAAAATCCTGTGAGCCGTAAGGTTCGTGCCGGTTCGATCCCGGCCAGCAGTACAAACTTTTTATTTCTTTCTTTCAGCTAGGTGGGACTTTTAAGTCCCACTTGGCTTTTTAAAAAGAATTAATTATATTATTTAAGATAAAAAGATAAAAAAAGAGTTATGAATTTTATGTACAATTTAAGTGAAACAGAGTATTTAGTGTTTAAAACACAGTTAAGCTGTATTGAGTTGTTTTCAGGTTATGAAGGTAGTGGTGAATTGAAAAAAATTGCCAACTACAAAGGTGGAAAATGGGTGTTTGACTCATTTGATCAAAAGAAACTGTTTTGGTTTCTATTTAGTATGTTTAAGGTACAGTTTGGTAAAGCATTGAAGGCTTATATGAGATCTTTGGATGAAAAACCTAAAACATATGTAATCCAATGTGCTAAACGTAGATTTGATATTAAAATACAAAGAATGAAAAAAAATTGTTGGGGATGGATATATAACACATTTTATGGATACAAATATTAAACACTCTAGATTAACTGAAGTTGTGTTAAGGTTTGACTTAACAACACACAATGAACATTATCAAGTAGAAGTAACACAAGATGAAGATTTAGGTTATGTTGATGTTATTGTTTATGATGATTTTAGAAATAAAGTTATGGATGAACAAATTGTAGATAATTTATCAAATTATATTTTCACTAATTTTAATATTTAATAAAAACATGAGTAAAACAAGTAATTTACAAAAACTAGCTGTTTTAAAAATATGGATTGAAGATTTGAAAAAGAATCATAAATTCAGAAAACAACAGCGAAAGAAAACTTCAAAATGGCTTAATGAAATTGAAGAAGTTGAAGATTAATTATGAATAATCTAGATATACAATATCAAACATTACTACAAGATATTCTTGAATTTGGTGTTGAAAAGAAAGACAGAACAAGTACTGGTACTAAATCAATTTTTGGTTATACAATTCATCATAATATGAGGAATGGTTTTCCATTGTTGACTACTAAAAAAGTAGCATTTAAAACAATGGCAACTGAGTTGATGTGGTTTTTGATGGGTGATACTAATATTAAGTATTTAGTTGATAATGGTTGTAATATTTGGAATGGTGATGCTTATAAGAGATATAAGGATTCTAGAGTAGGTGTGGGTGAACCATTACCAATGGATAAGTTTATTGAACAAATTAAAACCAATGGTGATTTTGCTCATGTATGGGGTGATTTAGGTCCTATTTACGGAGCACAATGGAGAGCTTGGGAATCAAATGATTTAGCAGGTGGAACAATTGATCAAATTAAACATTTAATTCATCAATTAAAAAATAATCCTGATTCAAGACGATTGATGGTTTCAGCTTGGAATGTAGATGCTCTTGAGTATATGGTTCTTCCACCTTGTCATTATGGATTTCAAGTTTATACAAGAGAGTTGAGTTTGGAAGAAAAAATACAATGGGTAATGAAAAATAGGGATCTAGAATTAGATAATTTTATTATTACTGAAGAAGCATTTAGTGATAGAACTCCTAAACGAGCAATTTCATTACTTTGGAATCAACGTTCAGTTGATGTGTTCCTAGGTTTGCCGTTTAATATTGCTTCATACGGTCTATTACTTGAGATGATTGCTCGTGAAGTGAATATGGTGCCTGAAAATTTAATTGGTCATTTAGGCGATACACATTTGTACTTGAATCATTTGGAACAAGCTAAGGAACAAATGGATAGGGAACCTAAAGAATTACCTGTATTGAAAATGAGTTCAGGTCATAACTTTAGAGCCGCATTGAAAGGTAAAGCAGATGAAATTAATTTGAATGATTTTATTTTGTTAGGATATGACCCACATCCAGCAATTAAAGCACCCTTAAGTAATTAATTATGAGTACAACATTTGTTATTGAAGTTAAAGATAAACAAGTAGAAGTAGCTCGTCGTAGAGGTATTGGAAAAGGTGAGGTAGCTATTATTTGGTTGAATGATTTGGTTGAATTATTACCTGATTCAATGGCAGTTATTCCTATTGATAATACAGCTCAAGGTGTAGAAACATTAGGTGACTTAAGATATTTACATAAACATCATAAATTTGAAAAATAATGAATAAAGAAGGAATTATTGGAGTTGGAACATTTTTAGCTTTGTTAATATTAGGATTTTTTGTTACTGATTTAGTACCTGATGAAACTAGAATAATTGATAAAGAAAAAATAATATCAACTATTGACTCAGTATGGTCCACATCCCCAGGTCAAGAAAATACATTACAGACTGATTATCGTTATTATGGTAAAACACTAAATGGTCAAGTAGTTGTTTCAATAGGTAAAGCATTTCATATTGGTGATACAATTGTATGTATTTATTACCGCTATGAAAACTCCACGACACAGAAAATCAATAAAAAATAAAACAACTAGAAAACGATTAATTAAAGCAATCAAGTTATGGAAAAAGATATTATCACATTAGATCTACATGGAGTAAAACATGAGGATGTTATATGGATAGTTGAAGAATGGGCTATCATGTGGGACTATCGAGTACTAGGTTTTCAAGGTAAAATTATTACTGGCAATAGTACTAAAATGAAAACATTAGCTACTAGTGCTTTAAAAAAACATTTATTTGACTATAAAATTCTAGGTGATGGTTCAATTTTAGTTTCAGGAACAATATGAGTAAAGAATATAATGAGTGGTATTGGAAATTGTACAGGTGGGTAAGATGGCAACTACCTTACCAGCACAAATACATTAAGTATGGAGTTCAGAACTTATACAAATGGTTTTGGGTAATCTGGAAGGATAGAGACTGGGACCATCATTATATTTTTGAGGTACTAAAATTTAAATTAGAAAAGCAAGCCAAACATTTAGGTGAGAGAAACTGGCATGAAAGTTCTAAACGTGATGCTGAACTAATGATGACTTGTGTTAGGTTAATTGAAAAAATACAAGAAGAATCATATTACCATGAATTCTATGACGCAAATTATAGAACACCAGAAGCACTTAAATATGTAATGGATAAACACAATAAAGCAAAACGTTTATTATTTAAAATAATGAATGAGCGAATTGAAAGTTGGTGGGATTAATTTGGTTCTTTAAAAAAGATTTATTATATTAAAAAGAAAAGATAAGTTATGAAAAAGAGAATGAGTAGAGAAGAAAAACGTCAACAAGCTGTTATTGACATAATTAATCAAATGTTTGTTATTGCTGGTCATAATATCACTTATGATGATATTAAAGATAGAAAAGATGACTGGTATGCTCAATGGACTATGACTGTTGAACAAAATGTTGAATGGAAAAAATGGGGTACTGATTATTTGCGTAAAAATCTTAAGCTCAATAAAACAACGGCTGAACGTGAGATGGATTGGTCTTCATTAATGTGGGGGTTAAAATTTTCTAACCCTGAAAATATAGATAAAGTATGAATATAAAAATAAGTACTTCATCACATTATAAATCATTATTTGTATTACCACAAATATGGATTAGTTGGCATAATAGATTTGAAATTTCATTATGTTGGTTAGTTTGGTGTTTGGATTTTAATTTTAGCAAATGAAAAAAATATTAAAAATAATTCAAAATAGTATTCAGTGGGTACGTGAACATTCTGTATTTCAAAAATTTATAATAACAGGAATTTTTCTAACATCATTTCCTCTAATAGGTCAGTATGTTTCAGTCCCAACTCATTATGATGCTCAAACAGCAGCCGGACATATTATTAAAGGGCATATTAAAATGTATCTGAATGATTCAACAACTGAAGTAGTTGAGGAAAAGAAAAATGATAGATGGGTTACATCTTATTATAGTAAAGATATAATTGATAAAAAAGTATGGAAGGTGTTGTCTAAGGGTAAAGCCGAGTTTACCGGACGCACTAATGGCGGTTATAGGTTTTATATAACTGTATATGATATAAATGATGATATTAAAATATTAGGTTCATTAGATATTACTTTAGATGCTTTTACACAACAAATTAAATATATTGAGATAAAAAGATAACACAGGATTACTAGTTATAGTTTAATTAGGGGGTTTGGATTTCCAAACCCTCTTTATTATATTATTATTATAAGAAAAGAGAAAAATGGAAAAAGTAAGTTACACAAATCGTTACAATGATGTTTTTACATTCAGTAAAACAGATGATGGAAACATTTTATTTGAAGGTGAATTTAAATGGATGCGTTGTGGTTGGCCTAATGTTTATGATAAAGCATATGAAGCATATTGTACTGATGTTGATACAGATGAGCGAATGACTATGGGTGAATTTAAAACCGCTGTTCATGAGTATGATAAGGAAACATTTGAATCAACTCCATTATCTAAAAAATACCGAGGTTTAATTTATTCAGACACTACTAAAATTGATATGATTGATCCAAGTGGTGGTCCTTATATGCATTCTGATCATGATATGGGAATGTTTGACAAATCATTTAAAGGAATGATTATTGAACATTTTAAATCAACCCCAGAAGGTTATTTAATTATTATTAAGAAATAAAAGTTATGAAAAAAATAGTTATCACAATCTCAATTTTAGTAACAGCAGTTACTGTTAAAGTAGGTCATTCTGAATATCAAAAATATGATATTCTAAAAAAAGAATATCAACAATTAGAAAATAAATATTATTTACTTACTTTAAAGTATAGTAAAGCTGTTTTAGAAGAACAACAAGTTATGGCTGCTGATGATTTTTATTTATATGCTGATTTTTCTTCACACACTAAAGAAAAAACTCGTGTAGCTGATACATATAAAGATTCAGTAAATAAAGCACTTATAAAATATGAAGAATATCATAATAGAATTAATAAAGGTTTTTGGAATTCAATTTTTAATACATTTGATAAATAAAAAGTTATGAAATTTAGAGCAGAAAATAATGATTGGCATCACGGCTTTCAAATGGACTTTGCTAACGGATGTACTATTAGTGTTCAATTTAGTAAAGGTAATTATTGTGATGAAGGTGAAACAACCGCCGAAGTAGCAGCTTGGAATAGTAATGGTGATTGGATGATTTGGAATGTTGATAATTGGGTTGTATTAACTGATGGATATACAGATGTTATGTCTCATCAAACAACAGATGATGTTGCATTATTAATCAGTGAATTAGTTAAACTAAAGTAATATGGTTATATTTTTATTAATAGTAGTGATACTTTACCTAGGTGCTATAAACGATAAGTTAAAGAAATGAAAGCTAAACTTTTAAAGAAATTAAGAAAAGACTACAAGTTCAAATTTAGAAAGGGTTGTTGGTTTGTCTTGAGAGATGGACAATACAGAACAACACATCATACTTTTGAAAATGCTTTACTAGAAATACTAGAACACAAATGTACTTATTACAATAGAGACTTTGATTGGTGGTGGCATAAAATAGCACAAAAGTATATAATAAAAATACAAACAAGAAAATTTAACAAGTTATGACACCACAAGAACACGCATCAAATTTAGTTGATAAAATTAAGTATGCTTATTTTAATGAAGACATTGACTATAAAACGTCATTACATATTGTTAAGCAAGCAGCTTGGATAGCAACACATGAGCTACAAAAATCATTGTTAGAGGATAGAACAACACCTCACACTATTGTAGAATATTTGGAAGCAGTTAAACGTGAAATAAAAAGACTATGACACCACACCAAAAAGCAGCATTAGAAATTATTCATGATTATTATTTCATGTTACCAAACAACGGTTCATTGAATAGTGGTATTAATAGTTGTGATTCACGTTATAAGGAAGCAATTGAATGTGCTTTAATAGGTGTTAAACGACTTATACTGACTTTAGAATTCATGTCAATGGAACCTAATTCTGCTTTTGTAATGGATAGAATAAATTTTTATGATGAGGTACAAGCCGAATTATATAAAATAAAAGAGGGTAATGGTGGTGTATCATTTGATGAATTAATAGAGGTATTTAAAAAATAAACAATGATAAGTAAGATTAGAAACAAATGGTTTCATATTAATCTTGTACTCCGTCACAGATGGGAAGAAGGAGGTATGGAAAATTTTGAAAAGTTTCAAATGCGAAACACATTCAACTTAGGAATATGGGTAAAAACATATGAGGCCGTTGGTAAAAAGAAAGGTAGTATTAAAGAAGTATTTAGTAAAGATAATCATGTTAGAGCTTATATGATTGGACTAAATCTTATTGTGTGTAAAGTATGGATAGATATCAGCAGACCAACATTTGGAAGTTAGTATGAGCAATAATAAACAAATTGAAAAAATAAATAGAGAGACTTACACGCTTCTATTAAGTTCTAATCCTTGTGATTTATTTACTTATTATAATGTAGAAGAAATGCATGGTCTTAATGCCATAGATTGTACTGCTTATAAAAACACAACAGAAGATGCTTATGTAGCAGGATTATCTAATTTTATACCTAAAGAATCTGGTGAGTATATAGATGATGATCCAAGGTTTGTATTTATTAATCTTTCAAGATGTACTGATTCACTTAGCACTTTTGGATTAATAATGCATGAATTAATGCATCAATCATTTGCATTACACAATTATAACATAGATTTGGAAGAGGAAATAATTACTTGGGCTGAAAATGAAAGTCATGAAGTTTATAAAATAATCAACAAAATACAAGGAGGTAACAAATGAGCAACAATAAACAAAGTATGAAAGAAGAAATCAAAAATGATTTATCTATAAGTAGTAGATTGAAATACATTACAGATGAAGAACATCTCAAAATTATAGACTTTATTATTGATTATAGTTTTAAGGATAGTCAAGAAGTATACACCAATGGAACAATATTAGTTCCTTTGTTTAGAGTCTTAGATGCAATAGAACAAAAAGGGGAACAATATCAAGAAGGAGGTAACAATGAGCAACACCAAACAACAAACGGAAGTAAAACAAATTAAAAAGTATCTTGAATTACCACATAGAGAAACTGTAATTAGCACTAATACATTGCAAACAAAACCTTTTGACAATCAAAAAATAGAAATTATGAGCAACAATAAACAAAGTAGTATTGAGTGGTATGCCATTGAAATGGCTGAATACTTAAGAAGTATTTATGGAGAGGGAATTGTAAACATTGACATTTTGAAACAAGCCAAAGCAATGCACAAGGAGGAGATTATTCAAGCAGTATATTCACATACGCTTATGAATGCAATAGAAGAAGACCCAATGGGTAAATCAGAACAATACTACAAGGAAACATTCGGAGGTTAATATAAAATTAAATAACTTTTCTTTGGTAATACATAAATTCTTAATTATATTATAGTATAAGAAAGAAAATAAAAAAGATAAAATACTATGAGTGGAGGACATTTTGAATACGACCAACATAAAATTGGATATATTGCTGATTCAATTGAGAGACTAATTGAAGGAAATAAAAAAGAAGTTGCTGATGAAGATAGATGGCATGAAGTTTGGGATGATAGAATTTACTATCATGACTACCCAGACGAAATAATTGAAAAATTTAAAGAAGGAGTAGAACTGCTTAGAAAAGCTCAAATCTATGCTCATAGGATAGATTGGTTGGTAAGTGGTGATGATGGAGAACAAACATTTTTAGAACGTTTAAAAGAAGATTTAGATAATTATGAGCAAAATAGACAAAAATAATAAATTTTACAAACCACCAACATTTGAAGAACGTATAGACAATATTAAATACACAATCCTGTTTTGGAAAGGACGTAGTAAGGGTATGATTTATACTCGTGATATTGAGTTAGATGACTTCAGATACATTTTCTTTCCTAAAGGATTTGAAAAGTATGGTTACTTAGGAACACACCTATGGAATGAAGAAGGTGATTATTTTAATGCTCTATACCCATTAGTACTTGCTATGGATTATGAAGCTAAACCTAAACTATGTCCAAGATGGTTCTTACGTTTCTTACATGTGTTTGGTAGTGATAGGTCTATTGTTCGAGTACGTAACTGGTCCTTACACAATCTACTTAGAAAGCTAACTAAGGGAATTGCCTTTATAGATTGGAAAACTAAGTGGCATGATTATGATCTTCGTATTTCAATTCATGCTCCTGAACATTTACAAAACTTAGCTGATGATATTGAACATGGTTTTTATAGTAGAGGCAGACAAAAAGAATTGGTAGAACAAATATTAACACTAGACTCTAAAGCTAGTATTATTTGGGGTAGTATTGAGCGATTTGAAAAACAACTAGAGAAACTAGAAACTGAAAAAGAAAATCGAGAAAAGCAATTAGACTTTCTAACCAAACAAGCTCAGGAATTAAACTTAGGATATAATAAAGAAATGGATTAATATGATTAAGTGGAAATACAAACCATCAGGCAACTGCCCCGTTCAATCAGAAGGTTGGTTTCTAGGATATTATTTCTATTTTAGAGCTAGATGGGACAGCGCAACTATTGAATTCAGTTTAACTGAAGCAGGATGGGAAAATGGATTAATTCATGGTAGTTATGAGTTAATTAAAACTGAACCTTATATGGCAGGTTGGTTACCTAAATGGATATGTAGATTGTTAATTTGGAAAGGATGCTTTAAATTTTTATTTAAAAAAGACAAACATAAAACTATATGAGCAAGATTAAACAAGATAAGATACCAATGACATTAACGGAAGATAATGTATTGAAGATTGCTGTTGAACAAGGAGTAATTGAAAACGAATTTAATTGGAAATTAGTTCGTGAACATGATGGACTAACTAATCAATCTAAAGAAATAAAATGGTTAGAATGGAATGATGAAGGTCGTTTTAAAGCAAAACATGATGAACCTGCTATTGGTCGTTCATTAATTATGTCTCCATTTAACCAATTTTTTACTTGGCAAACAACTTCTGTTACAGAAATCATAGAGGAGCGAGAGGATTATATTAAATTCAAAACACAAAATAGTAATTATGAATTATTTAAATTATGACACAACAAGAATTTGAACAACATAGACAAATGTGGATTAGGGAGTGGAATGATAAGTGGAGATTACTTGACATTGATTTTGAAATGTATATGATAATGAAAGGTATGGCACCTGATGAATATAAAGCTATTAATGAAGCAGGTTGGAATAAAAATGAGCTTATTGATGATGAGTGGGGTGAGTCATTTATATAAAAAATTAACATTACATTTTGAAAATATCTTATATGTATAAGTAAATCAAATGTACCATATTAGAGTATCTATTGTAAATAACAATCGTGTTTGGAGAGTTTGGGATCAAACTCAAGGAATTATAGCAGCTCAATTCAACACAGAACAAGAAGCTATTAATTGGGTTAAAGAAATTTTAGAAAAAGATTCTGGAGCTGTTAGAGTTTAGTAAAAGGATTCTGGATATTTTTTAGATTGGTAGGTTGAAAAATCTACCTTTCTTTGTTTACACACAACTTCTTTATTATATTAAAGTATAAAGAAATAAATAAAGAGAGATGAATTGTAAAAGTTGTTCAAAAACATTACCTACAAAACGAGTAGAATTAGGTTTTAACCATTGTGTTGATTGTTCTGAAACTGAAGCTTATGGTACAATTGATATTGTATATCATAAAACAGGTAACACAGTAGAACATGTTGATAAGAAAACAGCTAGTCATGTTAACAAAATGTCACGTCGTTCAGGTTTTGGTTCATCATTAGGGAAAATTAAGAGTGGTGGAACAAAAGAGTTTAGTAGAAAAATTGAAAAAGGTTGTTCATTATCTACAATTGGTTCACCACAAATGTTTGAAAAGACAGGTAATGATATGATTACTTATTTTGAAATAGGTGGATTAGAAAAAGCATATGAATACCTAGATAAATCATATAAAAATGTTCGTATATCAAGTGGTCAATATGCTACTTTGAAACGTTTAATAGAAAATTATTCACAAATTATTAACTAGGCCTTACACAAAGAGTTTATTATATTATATTAAATAAAAATAAAAAAAGATGGATATTTCAAAAGTTACAAAAGAATTGATGTTAAAAGAACCATTTTATGGTTTGATGTTATTACAACTGAACAAATTAGAAAATAAGAATATTGATACAGCTTGTGTTAGAAAAGCAGGGTATAATTTGAATTTGGAATTCAATCCTGACTTTTATAATAGTCTAAGTTATGACCATCAATATGGTTTGTTGAAACATGAATTGCTTCATATAGCATTTCATCACCTGTACAATTATGACCATTATGAAAATCAACGAATGGTTAATATAGCTGCTGATATTGAAATTAATCAATACATTGATGAAAAACACTTACCAGAAGGAGCATTGTTACCTTCATCATTTCCTGATTTTAACTTACCTGAAAAAGCTGGTACTAAAGAATATTATGACACATTGATGAAGGAATATAAAAATATGAATCCATCAGGTCAAAATGGAAATAGTAATGGACCAAGTAATGGTGGAAATAGTAGTGGGGATAATGAAGGTGATGGAGGAGAAATTGATGGAAATGGTGGAAATGGAAATGGTAATAGTGGATCTGGATTGAATGAGTCACAACAGAAACTAAAAGGTATGATGGAAGGTGATAGTGACTTTACAGATGGAATGATTGATGACCATGGTACATGGAAAGAAATATCAGAACTAAGTGAAGCAGATAAGAAAATTATTAAGAACCAAATTGAACATCAATTAAAAGAAGTAGTGACTCAATTGGATCGTAAAGGAAGTAATAGTAGAGGAAATTTACCAGCTGCTTTACAACAAATGCTTGAAGAACTATTTAAAGAAGTTAAACCAGTTATTGATTGGAAGGCTTATTTAAGGAATTTTGTAAGTAGTTCTAATAAAATCGAAACTAAAAAGACACGTCACAAACCAAATATCAGATTTAATGGTAACCCAGCTTTGAAAATCAAACCTAGGAAAAATATGTTGGTTGCTATTGATACAAGTGGTTCTGTATCTACAGAAGAAATGGCTAACTTTATGGCTCAAATTAAATTGATTCATAAAGCAGGAACTGATATCACATTGTTACATTGTGATGCAGATGTGGACCATGTTGAAGAATATAAAGGTAAATTCATCAATATTGTTTATGGAGGTGGAGGAACTAATTTCACTCCAGCTGTTGAGTATTTTAATAAAAACCAACAGAAATATAATTGTATGGTTTATTTTACAGATGGGGAGTGTCCAGCACCAAGTGTCAAGCCTAGAAAAAACATGTTATGGGTATTGACAAGAAATAGAAGGGGTTATGGTGACATATTACCAGGCAAACAAGTTCAAATGGAAGTAATTTAAGAATTACTTCCCCTTGTTTTAACACAAAGAGTTTATTATATTATTAAAGATAAAGAGAAAAAAAAGAAGATAAATAAAAATAAAGATTATGCAAAAAGTATCACTTAACTCAAATGAATTGAAAGGGTTTCTAACCCACATTATTAACAACAACCAGTACATTCAAGAACATGGTAAAACACCAGTAGCAATTGAAGTAGTAGGTGAATCAGGAATTGGTAAAACAAGTTCTATCCTACAACTGGCTCAAGAAACAAATTTGAATTTTGTTAAACTGAACCTCGCCCAAATTGAAGAATTAGGTGATTTGGTTGGTTTTCCAATCCGTCAATTTGAAGTTACAAATGGAAAAGAAACAAAGTATGTAGATGAGAATGTCATTGATGATGCTCGCCAAAGTGGTTTTAAACCAACAGGTAATAATAGGATGAGTTATTGTCCACCTGAATGGATCGCTGGTAAAGAAGAAGGAGGTATTTTACTTCTGGATGACTGGAATAGAGCTGATATGAGGTTCATTCAAGCTGTAATGGAACTAGTAGATAGACAACAATATATTAGTTGGTCACTACCTAAAAACTGGCATATTATTCTAACAAGTAATCCAGACACAGATGATTATATTGTAAATAGTATTGACGCAGCTCAAAAGACACGTTTCATTTCAGTTGATTTGAGATTTGATGTTGAATGTTGGGCACGTTGGGCCGAAGAGAATCACATTGATAGTAGATGTATTAACTTCTTATTGATGCATCCAGAACTAGTTTCTAAGAAAGTCAATTCAAGGAGTATTGTAATGTTTTTTAATAGTATTTCTAGTATTGAATCATTTGAAAATAGTTTGGGTTTGATCCAAATGATTGGAGAAGGTTCAGTTGGTCCTGAATTTGCTAGTATGTTCTCAATGTTTATTAATAATAAATTGGACAAATTGGTTGATGTTAGAAAAGTGTTGTTTGATGAAAATGAAGAAAGTGCAATTAGAGCACTCAAATCAAATGTTGGCACTGGTGATAATTACAGAGCTGATATTGCCTCAACATTGACTACTCGATTGATTAACAATGTAGTATATTTTGCCAAAGATAATAAAATTGAAAAATCATTGATTGATCGTATTGGAAAGATTGTAACTGAAGATATTTTGAACAATGATTTGAAATACCATTTGGTTAAATCAATTTATGGTTCTGATCAGAAAAAGTTCTCAACACTTGCATTAAACAAAGATTTGGTTAAGTATATTCTAAAATAAGGAGTTAAGTGATAAAAGGGGGGTTTGGGTAACCAACCCCTCTTTATTATATTATAAGAGTAAAAGAGATAAAAAAAAGACTATGATTAAAAATTATTTTTCAACAACTGCCTACACTAATGGTCCACGAATTCAAATTTCAAGTTGGGTTGAACTTAAAGGTTGTGTAACTTTAGAAGATCAAAAAGCAATTAATTCATTATTAGCAGGTACTAAAACAAACAAAGTAGAAAGATGTGATAAAGTTTGGTTTAGTAAAGGTTCAATTACTCGTGACAAAATGAGACTTGTCACTGATGAGATGAAAATTAAACGAGTACGTAAAATTGAAGAAGCTGATAAATTTATTATTGATGATGGTTTGTTTCAAACTGATTTTAGTGATAAACCTATATATTGTTTGATTGCTCCAATTTCATTAGTTAACAGTAATACAAGTAATCTTTCTAAATCACCATTTGATCAAGAATATGTGAAAAAGGCCCAAGCATTATACCAATGTAATGAAGTTATTATTTCTTCATCTAATAGTTTTGAGAAAGTAAAAAAAGAACGTAGTGACTTAGCTGCCATTGATTCAGGTTTTGGTAATTGTAAAATTGAAACATTCTATGAAGTTGAAGGAATGTATAGAATTTGGGGTTGGGGTGAAAACAGACATATCAAAACTAATGACCGTTGGGAGGATTTTTTCAAGAATATTGAATGTCTAACTAAAGATAATAGTAAAGGAATTTTATTGACTGAGTTTTTTAGGGAAGCTGATGCTGATAATGCTAGTTTAGATTTGGATACTTATGAAAATTTGATATCTATGGTTTCATCAGGTGATAAAGATAATGCTTTGATGGGTTTGGAAGTACTAAGTAATTGTTTAGTACCTGAAGGAAATGAACCACTTATTAGTTTAATATTCAAACATTATTATCAAAAACATGGATTGAATAAGAGTAGATATACTGTGTCTATAAACAGTTTTATTAAACGTTATAAACATGTTCATGACATATCAAATGACAACTATAAGTATCTTATCCCAAAGTTAATGAATATGAATAGTTCTGATGAAATCAAATTAATCATTGATAAAATGATGATTGATGAGATTAATAAACAGTACTTTACTAATTCTAATATTAAAGTGGTGAGTTTGCAGTTGAATAGTTAATCATAGTTGTGGGTGGGCCTCGAGTTTTGAGAGCCCACCTTCTTTTATTATATTATATTAAATAAGAAAAAGATGAAAAAGATAGATTATTTTAAGAAGTGGGCTGAGTTGAAACTCCAAGTTTTTGAAATTGAAGAACAAAACAAAACAGATTTAGTTTGTTGGAATAAAAGTACAACTGATAAAATGGATGAGGTGTTTAGAAGTAATTTTGACATACCTAAAGAATTATATGTTGTTTATGACATACATAACCAAAGAATATATCTTTCCAAAGATAAAGAAGCTGGTTATTGGTCAAATAAAGAAATTACAATTAAACTAAATAAAAAGAATGTAACAAATACTAGTACAAATGAGATAAGTCAAGTATCTTACCTAACATATGAAAGTGAAAGAATTACAGTTGATATGTTTAATAATGATAATGATGATATTGAATTTTTCCTAAATACTAACCGTTTAAAACTAGATATAGCAGAACAAATTTATTACCAATCCCAGTTCTATCAAGAACTACTAAATTTCTTCCTTGAAGAAAAAGAAAAAAATATTAGACAAACTGGTGATGAAGAACTAAAAAAATATACTAGTTTGGCTAATGAAATTAGGAATCAATACTTGGAAAAAAGAACTAAAGAATTAACATCAAGTGGATTCACTGTAAGTAATTATTTGAATTTTAATTATAAATTATCAGACAGTGTGTATTTGAGAGGTAAGGTTAAATTCCAACTCAATCCAGGTGGAAAAACATATACTATATCAACATATAGTACTGACTCAAATACACCTCTAATATCACCATTTAGATCTAAAGTTACTTATGTTCATCAGTTGATTGAAAGTTATTTGAGAGAAAATGATGATCCAATTGCTAGAGATGTTAGAATTATTGATTCAAATTTAATTAATGATTTTTCTAAGTATTATGATGAGTCAACAAACTAAAACAGTAATTAAATTCCTGAATCAATATGACACAGTATATCAAAGTTTATATCAAGTTCAATTAAATGACTATGAGGAGTATAAAAATAGGTTTCAAGCATTTTGTAGAACTGTAGGTAAAATAGATATAATGGATGGGAAAATATCATGGAGTGATGTGAAAAAGATTCTGGACAGGTTAGGAAAAAGTAGAATTAAAGAGAGTTGGACTATATCTAAAACAGAAAATAATTAAAATATCTTTTTTATCTTATAGTGGTGGGTCAATTAAGTAATTTGGCCCACCACACTTTTTTAATTATATTATAGTATAAGAAAGATAATAAAAAGAGATATGAGTTTTGAAAAGATGTATCAGGAATTGTATGATAATGAGTGTAAAAAATCACTCCAAATGTGTAACATTATTGGTTATGCTAAGGGTATAATAGCAAGTGCTGCTATGGGGTTGTTAAAAGAAGACCAGTTAATGGACAAATATGACAACATTGAAAAAATGTGGGAACAAATTTATAAAAAAGATAATGAAAAGGAAAACTAATGAACAAAAAATGAGACAATTGTTGAAAGAATGTGATACAATTGAAGTGGCTTTGATTTCATCAATGTTGGTGTCTTACAGTCAAGAAATACTTGATGATGAAGATGGTACAAGAAAATTGTATGAAAATCATTTTTTATCACCTGAACTTATTATTAACACAGCTAAAAAAATTAAAAATACACTATAATGAAATTTGCAAGTCATTACATAATTGATATTCTTGAACCAACAACACAAGAATTAGTATTGGTAGTTGAAGATAGAATGGGTGAAAAACACCATGTTAATTGTTTGAAAAATGAGTATGACAATTATGCTAATGGTATGTTGATACAAAAAGCATTCCCTAATATGTCACTTGGTAATCGTGAATTACTTATTTCAGGTTATACAGAAGATATGTGGAACCAATTAATGTTAGATGAGTTCGATGACATTGGAGACAATTATGACCCAGCTTGGGAAGATTATAGTCATGGACTATAAGGTTAATTAGGTTTTTGATAAAAGATTTATTATATTATAGTATAAGAAAGATAAAAAAGATGAGTGATTTAGATAAAGTATTGAATTTTCTTGATGAGTACAAAATAAATCTAAACTCACTTATGACATATGATGATATTACATATGGTGAATTGGAAGCTATTAGGATTATATCAGATATGATTAAACGATTAAAAGAAAATAAATAAAAAGTTATGAGTAAGTACATAGAATTAAGATCAAACCCACCCAAATTATCCATTAATGAAGGAGCCAGGGAAGTAATTTTCAAAACAATATCATGTATGTGTGATAATGTTGGACATTTGAGATTTAAGAAAAATGAGGAAGGTGATTTCAAACTTGATGGAATGGGATTTTCTATAAATAATTGGTCAATGAAACATGAAAAGTATGAAATTGAATGGGAAGCAGATGAAAATGAGTGGGGTGGTGTAATAGCAATGATTAACTCAGGAACATCAGTAATTGAGTCTGTAAAAAGTAGATAAATAAAAAGATGAAGAAGATAAAAGTAACGTACATGACACAATCAGGTGAAGATTGGACTGTTGTTGAATTAGAAAACCTGTTAGATTTTATTGAGCGTTTTCCAGTTATGAAATTAGAGTGGATTGATTAAATAATCTTAATAATGACACTAGCACAATATAATGAATTACAACGTCAAGCAGACGTAATTGAAAGAAATAAAAAGTGGAAAAATAAAATAAATGTTATGAATAAAGTAGAAGAGTACAACGAGATGAGAATGAAATCTATTGATGCAATGATTGATGTTCTCAATGTTATTGAGGTTACAGGTGAAGAAATTGAGTATATTATTGAAAAAACTGGTATGATGGATCAAATGTTGCGTCAATTGGTTTTGAAAGCTAATGTTAACTCAATTAATGAATTGATTGAAGAAAAATCAGAACTCACTCAATGGAGTGATTATATGGCAACTGTTGATCAAGATAATCAAAGATATTCTAACTCACAATAATATGAAACGATCAGATAAAAGCGCTAATATGACATCATTTCATGGTCACGATATTATGTTGACTCGTCATATGATTGAAAATAAAATAGGCAAACCAGATTATACAGGAGATAAAGATGAAAAAGTACAATATGAATGGAATTGTGAGACAGAAGATGGTGATGTATTTACAATTTATGATTGGAAAGAGTATAGAGATTACAATGAGTATACTCCGATTGTATGGCATATAGGTGGTCATTCTAAAGCAGTAACAGAACAAGCATTAACAGAATTAGAACAATTATTTGAATAATATGAATCCAGATAAACCAATAGTAACAGTTTACACCATATCAATGGATGAGTTTAAGAACATATTCCCATGGTTTGAAAGTCTATCAGAACCACAACCAACTAAAAAACGTGGTAGAAAACCAAAAGCACATCAAATGAAAGATGAAGCAGTTCAACAACACCCATCTCTCTAACAAAAAAGATTCTGGACTTGTTTTAGAATAGTAAATTTGAAAAATAATTATTCTTTGGTAATACATGAATCCTTAATTATATTATAGTATAAGAAAGATAAAGTAAGAAGATATGTTTAGTACAAAAGAAATTAATGGTAAAGAGTATGTGGTGTTTGAGGATTTCATTTATGATGATGAAACAACGGAATGGATATTGATTGATGAATTTGAACCACAATCAATAGTAAATCAAGAAAACATTATTATAGGTCAAAGCACAATTATTTAAGTTTTGAAAATCTAAAAAAGTTTATTATATTATAGTATAAGAAAGATATGAAAAAGACAGATAAAGAGTTAGTAGAGATGATTGCTCAATCATTACATAACAAAGGTGAACATGATAAAGCTTTAGATGTAATTGAAATTTATGACAACACCTTCAAATCAGCAACTGAGTTGTATGAGTATTTAGATGACCATGAAATATTAGTTAAGGAATTTGTTGAGTCACATGGTGAAAATGGTTATGACATATTAACCAGTTGTCAAACACGTTCTGAAGTAGATTTTTATATTAAGTAAAATGAAAATAGATAAAGACGAAATAAAAACATTATTTTATTTGTTATTGTATATGGCAGGAATGTTTGGAACTTGTTTTTTATTTTTGAAATAATATGACTAAGAAAGAAATAAATAAAATGATCATTAAAGAGTTTATCCAAACTGTTAATAACAGATATAAGGTTATATCTGATTTTGAAGACACTGAGGGTGGACGTATGGGTTTTAGTTTAGATGTGGATGGAAATGAAATATATTTTGAATTTCATAGAAATTATTTAGATGTATATACATGTCTGATTAAAGGAGAAAAATTGTATAATAAAGGATTTGATATGGAATGTGAATTACAAGAAACATTATATTTTGTTGAGAAAAAAATAGTAAATAATAATTAAGAATATGTGGTATGGTATAGATATTAGTGTTAATGAATTTGTTGATTCATGCTCTAGTTATGAAATTGATGAATTAAAGGAATTGTTGGGTGTAAATGACAATGTGAATGTTGTAGACACAGACAAAATGTCACTTGATGGTCTGAATTATGTTAATAATGTAGATAAATTGTCTCATTTGTATTATAGACTAACTCAAGAAGAAATTGATACTATAAATAAAATAGCTAATAAGTATTAAAATGGTAAATAAAGTATTGAAGTATGGACTCCCAATTGTTATGGGATTGAATGTTTTAGGTTTCATTTGGAATCTAATAACAGGTAACGTTATATTAGGTGTAAACCAATTATTGTTATCATTATTTATGTTTTTGTATTATTCAGAAATTAAAGATAGTCTAAAATAATACAAAAAAGATTCTGGACTTGTTTTAGGTTAGTTAAAAGGATTCTGGATTTAGTATGGTTGGGTAGATTGAAAAATCTACCCTCCCTTGTTTTTACATGGATTTTTAATTATATTATAGTATAAGAAAGATATGAAAAAAGAAATGGGTATTAAAGAATTTAGAAATTTGTATTTTGAAGTTGGTGGGGAACAAAACTGGGAAAAAACATGGGCAAGGATTGTAAGGTTTAATGATAAGAATAAAAATGAAAGGAAAATTAAATTTAGAGTATATAATAAATGTAGGAATAAGAATTTGTTTATTGATTTAGTAAATAAATTAAATGAGGTAGATGGTGGAGGTTGGGAGTTTGTTAGATTGGGAGGACAAAGAGAGTATAAAATGAATTTGAATGTATATTGGGATATAAAAAAGTATTATAAAGAGATATGAAAATTAAATTTAAGTTTAGAAGTTATGATTATGTGAAAGAGGTTATTGAGAGTTATGAGGATGAAGATATATTGAATGATTTTGTGGATGAGTTTGAGGTGGGTAAGGATATTAGTTATGAGGATTATTTTAATTTCTGTTACAAGTACATAGATGATATGAGTGAAATATATTATATTAAGTGTAATTGGAATGATGAATATGAATATTGTTAACTAGGCCTTACACAAATCCTTAATTATATTATAGTATAAGAAAGAAAGTAAAAAAATATGAAAAAGACAGTGTCAAAAATGGTAAATGTATTCATGTATTACTCAGTTAATACAGAGATAATTGGTGTGGTGGGGGATGAGATTATTATTAAAGGTAATTTATGGGACCAAAATACAGATGAAGATTATGAGGAGGTTGGGATTGTAATTAAAACAGACACATATAAGGAAATGATGAATGAATGGATTGAAGAGAAAAAAGATTATTGTGAACGTTTTGAGTACATATGTGGTTGGGGTAATGTAAGTGGTGGAGGGATTGTTAATGTTAAGAATATATTAGGTGAGGAGTATTTTGATTGTACTGGGATTGAGTTGTGTGTGGACATGGAACATGGTTAATAGGTGTGAATTAATTAGGTAATTTGGTTTTAATAAAAAGGTTAGTTATATTATAGTATAAGAAAGATATAAAAAGATGATGAATTTAGAAATTGGAACAAAATTAAAAGTAATTAAGGACATTTATTACATTATTGAGGACAGTATTGAAGAATGTTCATACCTAACTAAAGAAGAATTGTTTGAAAGTGTTTCACATTTGTTGGTTAAGGATGATGTGTGGGTTGTAGTTGAAGATAATATGGTTGAATGTATTGAGGGTAGTTGGAAGGATGAATATAGTGATGGTTGGTTTGATTTTGAAGAAATGTATAACAAAGGTGTATTTGAAGTAATAGGATAATATATAAGAACATGACAGTAAAAGAATTAATAGATGAACTGAATAAAATAGATAACCAGGATATGGATGTGGTTATTAAGGGAACAGGACCTGACGGGTGGGTGTATATGAATGATGTTGATGGTTATTATGAAACGTCAGTCATAGATATGGATGGTGAGGGTTTATGTGAGGTGGATAAGGATGATTATGATGAGGATGATAATGTGTTTAATGTATTTGTTATTGATGGAGGTATGTTCTAACTATGGACATGACAGGGTGGAATCAAGACCCAACATTAACAATGTATATTGATGATAATGAATGGGAAATAGAAATGGGTAGGGAAATGAAAACAACAAATAATAACCCATTGAATAATGGACAGTGTACACATAACAAAACGTACGTGTCTGTTAGACATGTGAGTGGATTGAAGGTTGTTAGGTGTTGTTTGTGTAATAGTGTAGTATAATTTTAATTGGTTTGTATTGGTTTAGGGTGGGTTACTTATGTGACCCACTTTTGTTGTATGTGATATATGTATATTGTTATATGTGGATATGTGTATGTAATGATATAGGTATATAATATGGTGGGTGGAAAGTGAAGGGTGAATGGGTGATGTGGTAATGTGTTTGTGTGGCCCTTTCGGACACGCAACACTCCCAAAACGTTTATATAAAAAAGATATATGTATATACAAAAAAACATTAAAAAGGATTCTGGGGTGTGTTTGGTTTTTGGTAAAAAGGATTCTGGACATGTTGGGGTTAGGTTTTAAAAAAAGTAAAAAATGTTTTGTATTTTGAAAAAATCTTATTATATTATAGACATGAAAGAGAAAAATGAAAGAGAAAGTAAGGAGGTTAGGATGATGAAACAACAAATCAGACGTAACATGATTACTAAGGTGAGGGAGGATAGAACCAAATACAAACGTAACAGGGATAAAAAGATAAGTTTTGTATTTTAGAAAGGGTTTATTATATTATAGTATAAAAGAAATAAGATAAAAAGATATGAAAAAAGTAAAAGAAATGAAAGAAGTAAAAGTGATCCAAGTTAACACTATCTCTGAAAAAGGTAAAAGATTGGGGAGACCAGCTAATCCAGAGAGCCAAAGACAAAAGAATTTAATTTTGAAAGAAGAATTAAGAGAACAGGGATTGTTAAAAAAAGGAAGACCTGTAAATCCAAATTCTAAAAAACAAATGAGAGAAAAAGAAAGAATTGAATTTTTGAAAAATGGAGGTGTTATTAAAAAGGGACGTCCAAAAATGAAGAAGGAAGAGATTTAATCTCTCCTTCAATTACAACTTAACTCAAAAATGATTCTGGACCACTGTGTAGTGGTCCTTTTTTGTTGGAGAGGATTCT
>Ga0222712_10000492_pt1 | contig 51843 bp, 50 predicted proteins | sample C33_657DmetaG_FD_165043 | JGI IMG/M metagenome (GOLD analysis project Ga0222712, IMG submission 165043) | Estuarine water microbial communities from San Francisco Bay, California, United States - C33_657D | ecosystem: Environmental > Aquatic > Marine > Unclassified | place: USA: California... | reverse complement strand
AGCGACGAAGGGATTCTAATAAGTTGAAAGTTCCCACGGCGTTGGTATCAAAATCCTCAAAGGGAATGGACGCCGCCCGGTCGTGGCTCGGTTGGGCCGCGGTATGAACAATGGCATCCGGTTTAATGGCTGGGATAATATCTAAAATGGCCTGACGATCTCGAATGTCGATGGTATTGTGCAATTGATACGAGGAACCATATATTTTTAGGCGATCTTTATTGGAAGAGTTATCGCCTTGCATGCCAAAAAACACGGCTCTTTGGTTATTATCGATTCCGTGTACCTCCCATCCTTTCTGAAGAAAATATTCACTTACTTCGGAACCGATTAGGCCCATAGAACCTGTAACAATTAATTTTTTTGACATGGTATGGAATCTTAAAAAAACAAATTTACGCCTAATTTTTAAATTTCTGAAATATCTAAAATCCTCAATTGCAAATTGCGATCGCCTCGAAATTCATTAATTTCCACATGATAAACCATTTGGAACGGGAGCTGGTTTTCGTAGGCGTTTAAAAGGTCTTCATAAAAATCTTTGCGAATCCCAAAACCCACGGCTTCCCATGAAGAGCCAGAAGGCGAAGAACTTACATGTAATTTCAAATGATCCTCCTTCATGATGAATGGCGCCTTAGTTAAATAAATAGGTCCACTTAGAAAATTAGGCATCATATTGCCCGGACCATAGGGGGAAAGCCGGGATAATAATTGATCGTAAAAGGAGAGCGTCATGGCTTCCAAAGGTACTTGTAAATCGACCGCCAATTCAGCCCTCAATTCGCCTGTTGGCAATCCGCTTTGCACCAACGCCTCAAAGCGCTCAATAAAAGCCTGCAAGTTTTCGGGTTTTAGGTGTAAGCCTGCCGCGTGGGTATGTCCGCCAAATTGAGCCAGCAAATCGGCACATTTTTCTAAAGCGGCATGTATGTCAAAACCTTTGACCGATCGCGCTGAGCCGACAATCTGCCCATGTGATTCGGTTAAAATGATGGTGGGCCTAAAATAAAACTCTTGGATTTTACTGGCGACGATGCCGACGACCCCTTTGTGCCAACCCGCTTGAAATAGCACGGTGCTTTTGGCGTTTTGCAAAAAGGTGTTGTTGTCAAATAATGAAAGCGCTTGGTTGACGATTTCCTTTTCGACCACTCGGCGCTCTAGATTCTGTTGGATGACTGCTTCGGCGAGCATTTGGGCTTCGATGAGGTCGGAGGCCAACAATAATTTCACTGCTCCATGGGCATGTTCCATTCGACCCGCGGCATTGATGATTGGCGAAATGGAAAAGACAATGTCGGTAATTTGAATCGGAGCTTTTTTGTTGGCCTTTTGCAATAAATAAGCAAGCCCGGGACTTGGACTTGTACCTAATTTGACCAGTCCATGAAAAGCCAAAATTCTATTTTCTCCCGTGATTGGAACCATGTCGGCCGCTATCGAGCAGGCCAATAAATCCAAGCGATCAAAAATGGGGTCCATGTCTAACTCATTGGCTTGAGCGAAGGCGCACAACAACTTAAATCCGACTCCGCAACCCGTTAACTCTTTGAATGGATATGCGCAATCGACCCTTTTGGGGTCTAGGACTGCGATGGCTTTTGGAATGGTTTCTTCAGGTAAATGGTGGTCACAAATGATAAAATCGATGCCCATTTCGTTACACCAATCAACTCGTTCATGGGCTTTGATGCCGCAATCCAAGGAGATGATTAGGCTATAGTCATTGTCATAGGCATATTGGATACCCGCTTGGGACACGCCATATCCTTCGCTATATCGATCAGGAATGTAATAGTCGGCATCTGCTCCTAAAATTTCGGTTAAATATCCATAGACCAAAGCGACCGATGTCGTTCCATCCACATCATAATCACCATATATCAGTATTTTCTCCCCATTTTCTAAAGCCAAAGCCAATCGTTCTACCGCGATTTCCATGTCTTGCATGAGAAAGGGATCCGGCAGATCAGCTAGTAAAGGCACCATGAAATGTTTGGCTTGGTCGAAAGTTAAAATCCCTCGATTAACCATCAAAGAAAGGAAGTAGGGATTTTTAGTCGTTTTTAACTCCTCTTGTAATTGGGCGATGGCTTGGGGATTCGGGGGAGGCAAAAACTTCCAGTTCTTTTTGGCTTGTAGCATTTTGTTGGAGTAAGCCAAACTTTGGCTTTATGGGATATAATTATAAATCTTTAGCTTTTATCGAATTATGAATTAAGCCAAAAATATGGCTTTCATTCTTTTATCTAGGCGCTAATTTAGAAAGTACTTGTGGATTGATTGATATCTTTAGAAAAATGATCAGTCTATTGAACTATTACCTGTTACTTAATACCTATTACCTATAGAACCTATTACCTATTACCTAAAAAACCCATTACCTCTTACCTCTTACCTATTACCTAAAAAAACCTATTACCTCTTACCTAATACCTATTACCTAGAATCAGTGTTTCACCCCATCCCCCTTCACCACCTTCCAAAGCGTCAATAGTATTATTTTCACATCAAACAGAAATGACTTTTTTTGCAGGTATTCAGCATCTAAGGCTACTTTTTGTTGGGTAGGCAGCTCGTCACGGCCGTTGACCTGGGCCCAACCCGTCAGCCCGGGGACAAGCGAGTGAACACCCGCCGCGGCTCTCGCTTCGATTAAATCTGTTTGACTTTCCAGGGAGGGGCGAGGACCTACAAATGACATTTCACCCTTTAATATACACCACAATTGGGGCAATTCGTCCAAACTACTTTTGCGCAAAAATGAACCGATCGGAGTTAAGAATAAATGCGCATCTGGAAGTAAATGGGTGGGTAAAACCGGTGTGTCTATGCGCATGGTCCGGAATTTGGGCATATTAAAAACGACATGGTTGCGACCTAGTCGGCGCGACCAGTAGAGGATGGGGCCTTTGGAGCTTAGGGCGACCGCTAGACCAACGAACATCATCGGAATGAGGAAGATTATTCCGGCGATGAGGGAAACGAAAATATCAAAAACTCTTTTTAACATGTTACACAGATAACGCTTGGTTTAGGTCCTCCCATAAGTCATCCACATGTTCTAAACCGATCGACAAACGTACTAAATTACCCGGAGTTTTACTATCGGGTCCCTCGATGGACTTGCGATGTTCCGCCAAAGACTCCACTCCACCTAAGCTGGTGGCTTGTTGGAATAGGGCCAATTTAGATGCCACTCTCCGAGCGTTTGCCTCATCTCCTTTAATTTGAATCGAGATCATGCCTGAAAACCCATGGGGCATTTGGCGCTTAGCGAGTTCGTGCTGGGGATGTGAAATTAATCCTGGATAATGCACCTTTTCGATGGCTATATGTTTTTCTAATTTTTGGGCCAGAGCCAATGCGGAGGCGGAATGTTCGCGCATCCGCAAGGGAAGGGTTTTAAGGCCACGGGCTAATAGGTAACAATCCATGGGGCTTTGGGTGGCACCCATCAGAATTTGCACTCGTTTTAAGCGCCCTGACCAGTCGTTTTCTTCTCGAACAATGATGGCTCCCCCGAGTACATCCGAATGTCCACCGATGTATTTGGTGGTGGCATGCATGACGATGTCGGCACCTAAAGAAATTGGATTTTGTAAAATGGGGGTGGCGATGGTGTTATCGACGCCAACGAATATTCCATGCGAATGGGCTAGTGTGCATATGGCTTGAATGTCGGAAATCCCTAGGAGGGGATTGCCAGGAGTTTCGACCCAAATGAGTTTTGTATTGGGTTGGATCGCAGCCTTAATGGCATCCAAATCTTCCATGTCTACCTGGCTCATTTGCAAGCCCCAAGGACCCATGATTTCCTCTGCTAATTTCATGGAGGCATAATAACCGACAGCAGGCATGAGGATATGGTCACCTGATTTCAAACATTGGAAAACGGCAGAAACCGCAGCTAAACCGGAAGCAAAGGCAAAGGCCTTGGCTCCTCCTTCGAGGACAGCTAATCCTTTTTCGAGTGCATCGCGGTTAGGGTTTGAATTCCGAGAATACATGTGGCCCTTGGGATAGCTTCCATCGGCATCACGTGTAAAGGTAGTGGTTAAGAAAATCGGTGTGGCAATCGCTCCAGCGGTTTCGTCCACTAGATTGGTCGCATGAATCGCTTGGGTTTCTTTTTTCATTTATTGACTTTAATACCTATTACCTAGTACTTATTACCTAATTTTTTTCTATTACTTATTACCTAATACCTATTACCTAAATAGGCCTATTACCTAATTTTTTTCTATTACCTAATACCTCTTACCTATTACCTGAATTCCCTTTTAGCTTAAAATTCTTACCCAAATAAACCCGCCTAACCTGCTCATCATCGGCTAATTCTTGAGGAGTGCCCGCTTTTAAAATGCGACCTTCAAAAAGCAAATAAGCTCGATCGGTAATGGAAAGAGTTTCGTCCACATTATGGTCTGTGATTAGAATTCCAATATTCCGATATTTTAGTTTGGCTACAATGCTTTGTATTTCTTCTACGGCGATGGGGTCCACGCCGGCAAAGGGCTCGTCTAATAGGATGAATTTCGGGTCAACGGCCAGGGCTCGGGCAATTTCAGTTCGCCTACGTTCCCCTCCGGAAAGCACTTGGCCTAAGCTTTTTCGGACATGGGTGAGGGAAAATTCTTCGAGGAGGCTTTCTGTTTTTTCTTTCTGTTCTGATTTTGAAAGTGAGGTCATCTCAAGGACGGCCAGAATGTTTTCTTCTACCGACAAGGTTCTGAAAACGGAGGCTTCTTGGGCCAAATAGCCAATGCCCAAACGTGCTCGCTTGTACATAGGTAAACTGGTTACGTCCAAATCATCTAAAAACACTTTGCCGGAATTGGGTTTAACAAGACCTGTGGCAATATAAAAGGAAGTGGTTTTGCCGGCTCCGTTGGGGCCCAACAAGCCCACAATTTCCCCTTGTGCTACTTGGTAGGAGATATGGTCATTCACCAATCGGGCACCATATTTTTTAACCAGATTTTCTGTCCTAAGAATCATGGGGTAAAAATAGGAAAATATAACATGAGAGCAACCAAGACCAAAATCTTTTTAATTTAGCAAACGGTCAACGTTAATCAGGCATCCACAATTCACACACTATTACCTAATACTTCTTACCTAACATTATTTCCCTTTAAATAATTATATCCGAACAATATTTTATTAAAAGGCGGAAAATGGTATTTTTGAAACTTAATAAAATTCTAGCAATTGAATTTTTCAATCTTATTAATCTTTTCTGCAGCAATAGTTCTTTTTAGATATTTTGTGAATTACGAAATGGAAGAAAGGAAAAGTTTTTTTGATTCGGTAAGAATTGGATATATAAAATCATTTATACTAGTTTCATTTTTATGTTACCTCTCGGCTGAAATTTTATCCACATTTAACGGTTTCAATTTATTCTATTTGACAATTTTTTGGGGAGTAATTAATATTGTTTGTTTCATAAAGTTTTATAAATCGTCCATTTCTTATAAGCTAGAATCAAAAAACTTTTATATTAGTTTAGAGCCTCTCATTAAATGGTACTTGGGAATAATTTTAATTGTTATTATTATTCCCTTATTATTTCAAACATTATTCGTACCCCCCAATAATTGGGATTCAATGACATACCACATGTCACGCGTGGAACATTGGAGGCAAAATGAAAATGTTTATCCTTTTCCTACAGGAAATATTAGGCAGGTTATACATAATCCATTGGCTGAGTATATTATAGCAAATTTTCAAATACTTTCTCAAACTGATTATTATGCGAATTTAGTTCAATTTACCTCTTGGATTGGAATACTGTTGGCAATTACTTTAATTATTAAAAAGTTAAATTTTGGCAAATTTTTTCAATTTGTGGTTGGGTTGTTATTTATTAGCATACCCATGGGAATTTATCAGTCTACCACTACCCAAAATGACCTATTGGGCTCGTTTTTTTTAGTTTTATTTATTTATTTTGGACTTAATCTGAAAGGTGAGAAATTTGAATTAAGAGAACAAATATTCTTGATATTGTCTCTTTTATTAGGAGGCTTTACTAAATATACGGTATTTGTTTTTGGGCTTCCTTATATTTTATATTTTTCAATTATTACTTTAAGAAAATCAAAGATTTTAGATAGTCTTAAGTTTGGATTTTTTGGGATTTTCTTTTTTATCTTGGTATTTGGCCCTTTTCTGTGGCGTAATTATTATACATACGGATTATTAAGTGGAGATACTGAAACAACTTTGAGAATGCAAAATGCATCTATGAGTTTGTCGTTTGGACTATCTAATTCAATTAAAAATTTAACTGACCATTTTGCTTTACCAGTTGGAATTATTACCAATTTCCTTGATCAAGGTGTAACTTATTTGCATCTATTCCTTGGAGTTTCAAAGGATAATCCTGGGGCAAATTTTTTGGGGATCCCATATAAATCTAGTTTTATATTAAGTGAAAATACTACGGGAAGCTTGATACACGTTTTATTTCTACTAGCTTCTACGTTTTATGCCGCATTTAATTTTAGAAAAAAACCTAAAATGGCCTTTTTTATCGGAGCGACTTGGTTGGGCTTTTTTCTTTATTCTTTGATTTTTAAGTGGCAGCCATGGCAGGTTCGATTAATGTTACCATGGATGATAATTACCATAATTCCAGTTGGAATTTTAATTTCAAATGTATTAAAGACTAAATCTTTTAAGTTTGACGTTTTTGTTATCGGGTTGATTATTTATAGTTGTATCCCGGTTTATTTTAATATTGCAAAACCATTTTTTGATCCTATTGGGCTTTATAGGCAAATACAAAAATTTCCCAAAGGCGTGGTTACTGAAGATATAGCTAAAATAATTCCGGAAAAATATAAAGACAGATTATTGAATTACTATGAAACAGGAGATTTAGGGTATCATCTCAAAACTAATTTGACAGAAAGTGAACGTGTAAATTTATATTTATTAGAAGATTCGCTAAACCTATTTTCTAATGAACGTAAAACAATTTTCAATACCAGCAGAATGGAATTATATTATGTCGGGGATAAGTATTTATATCAAAAACACTTAAATTTAATTTCTGAACTAGATGGAGATTCTCCTCAAATTCAATTAATTATTGGTAGTGATTCTTATGAATATCCTCTTTGGGTCATGTTGAGAAAAAAATTTGATAATAAGTTTAGATTAACCTGGAAAAGCAATAAGCCTACGTTTAAAGAAAATTTTTATAAAGACCGAATAAGTAATCGGTATGTAATAACAGAAATTAAGGGTAATTTATCGCTCATTCGAAACTAAATAGATTTGATACATTATATTCGCTAATTAATGAAAACCTTATCAATCATTATCCCTGCTTTCAATGAAGAAGCGACAATTAATCAAATATTGGACAAAGTTTTTGAAGTCAGATTATTGGATGATCTGAAAAAAGAAATTTTGATCATTGATGATTGTTCTACAGATAAAACAGCACAATTTATTTTGGAATATCAGGAACAAAACCCTCAGTTAAAAATTTCATATCATAAACAAATAAGGAATCAAGGAAAGGGAGCTGCCATACATAGGGGGATTTTGATGGCCAGTGGCGATTATATCATAATTCAAGATGCGGATTTAGAATATGATCCAGAGGATTATAACTTAATGTTGAGTCCTTTATTAAAAGGAAAGGCAGATGTTGTTTATGGAAGTAGATTTATAGGAGGAAATCCTAGGAGAGTTTTGTTTTTTTGGCATACCATTGGTAATAAGTTTTTAACATTTCTGTCAAATATTTTTACAAATTTGAATTTAACAGATATGGAGACTTGTTATAAAATGTTTAAGGGTTCTATACTAAAAGAAATAAATCTAAAGGAAAAGAGATTCGGATTTGAGCCAGAAGTAACGTCAAAAGTGGCTAAATTTAATGAGATAAGAATTTTCGAGGTGGGAATTTCTTATTATGGCAGGACTTATAATGAAGGGAAGAAAATAGGATGGCGTGATGGCTTCAGGGCTATATATTGTATATTAAAATACCACTAAAATTATGGGGAATTTTATTAAATCTCTTGAAAATTTGTTTCAGAGATGCTCATTCATAAAAGAAAAAAAATACCTCCAAAAATTTAAATGAGAAACTCAGCATTAAACTTTATTAAATTACAAAATAGGGCTATTCTGTGCCAGGCTTTAATTTTTCTTTCAATTTTAACAATATTTTGTGTTTCCTCTTATTATTTTTCATTTCATCAGTCTTTATTGATGGGATTTTCTGATTTCATTTCATATAATTCAATTTCTTTAAACGGTTTTTCTTCTTACAACAAATTGGAATTGCCATTGCAACATTTAGAAAGATGGTTCTTTTATGTCGCTTTAGGTGAAATCTCGAATTTGACTGGAATTAATATTTGGGTAACATATCGTGCTTTTATTTTAATGCTTATTGTATTGGTTTTTTTAAATTGCTTCAGTACTAATAGGGTATCTACCTTTAGTAAATTAGCGTCATTTTCTTTTATAATCTTTAACCCTTATTCATTTCGTTTATATTTAGCTTCACCAGGAGCAATTTGCGATGCATTTTTCGTTCTTGGAATTTTATTGTTAACGGTAGGGCTGAAAGATAGAAGGACTTGGTTTATATATTTTGGGGTCGTGATTTGTTGTCTTTCTCGACAAACAGGAATCATGATATTACCTATCATTTTAATTTATCATTATTTTTTTGAAAAGATTGCTAAAAGCCATCTTATTTATTTGGGATTTATAGTTGGTTCTATTCTAATTAGTAATAGAATTATTGTACGTTATGTTTTTGATAGTAATTCTGTTAATTATTTGGTCGCTCATCTTTTGGGAGTTTTTGATTTTTTCATTTTTAACTTTAACAAAACTCAATTATTTGAATTTCTAGGAAGACTCATTGTATTTATGTTGACTTTGTCACCATTGATCAGAATGGTAACATTTACTAAGCAGCATTTATTTACTATCATCTTTTTTTTAATCATTGGCTTACAACCAATTTTAGGAGGTCCCTCAATAACAGGCCCCAATATTCAAAGGTTATTAGCTTTAGGATTACCATTGTTACTTCCAATTCTTTGGTCGTATAAATTTTCAAGAAATACATTTCTTAGTTTTTTAGGATTGGAATTTTTGATTTCATTACATCATCATTTTTCCTTTTTAAACTATTTTGAAATTTCAAAATATTGGTTTTTGGGAATTCTTTTAATTGTTACGGTTTTATCATTTGTTCTAATTAGACCTAGTCTCTCTAACAATGAAAACTAATTTTATACTTTTATTTCTTTTGGTTTTTAATTTGGTGACATTGACTATTTCGCCGATACCTTGGAATGATGAAATATATTTTGCCGACCTTTCAATAAGCTTAGCCCAGCAAAACGGATTAATTAATACTATTTTACCCATGGATAATCCTCCATTTGTATATATCTATGGGCCTATCTATTTCTATATTCAAGCCTTATTGATTAAGATCTTTGGGCTTAAGATTTTTTTGTTTCGTTTTGTAAATTTTATTTCATCTATTGGCATTCTTTGGATTTTGCATCGATATTTTCGGGTTAATAAATTATTGATTATTCTATTAGCTTTGAGTCCATTATTTATTCAAAATGCCCATAGTGGCAGAATGGACTTGTTGGCTACTTTTTTTGCTTTAGCTGGGTACATCCCATTTGTAAATAAAAATGAAATTAATTGGCGAAGGATATTCCTTACTTCAAGCTTTTTCCTACTGGCATTTTTGACTTCACCAAGAGTCGGATTTTTATTCCCAGGATTATACATCCTTTTGCTTTCAGAATTTAAATTTGACGGTAAGAATATTTTTCGAATTCTTATTCCCCCTATTGCAGTTATTTCAGGTCTTATTGGCTGGAGTGTAATCACAACGGGAAATTTATTAGGCGCTTATTTGCCAATATTTCAATCCAACATTGCTCAGTCCTCAGATATGCATATTGGAGTATCCTTCATTAGGGGTCATTTAGATGATTTGATTTCGATTTTATTCGTTTTTTTTGGAGTAGCTTATTATTTTAAGTCTAGAAATCAAATAGTTTTATCTACGCTGGTTAATTATATTTTATTTTCAGTTTTTGTGAAAGAGGTAGGACCTTATGGCGCGATGGTACTCCCATTCTTAGTTATAGGACTAGCCCAGATTAATTTTAATTATAAGTACTTTAAGTATTCAATATTCACTACTGCAGCCCTATTTATGTTTATTTTTTTAGGTAAAGGAATCTTTTTAATCACGGCAATTCCTGAAAGAAATTATACTTTAGTTGATAATTTTATTAAAACTAATATTCCCGCTGGCGAAAGAGTTTGTTCAACTAATGAATATTATTATGGATTATTAAAAAATAGAGATTTCCCTTTAATGATTCAGTTTGAAAGCAAAGAATCGATAAATTTTTTATTGAAAGAAAGCCCTAAATATATTCTTGTCAATAAACAATTTTATAATTCTGGCAAACTTGATTTTTTATTTAAAAAAATTAAGTATAAAAATATAGGTCAATTAAATGAAAAAAATCTTTTAGGCAATATCTCTTATTTAAAAACAATGTTGGCTCAATTAAATTTTAACCAAGGGATGAATGGTGTGCTATTGGAAAAGATTAAATGATTTTTTAGGTTGATGATCTAAATTTTGAAAATTAGTTTTAAGATTAAATTTTAATATGCTCGTAAGATAGAATTCTTCTGTAAAATAAATTTATCCTAAAACTTATTTACTTTTTGTTCAAATTGTATACTTTTGCTACTCATTATTGTATCAATTTGCTTCGAACATCTGTGAGGCAAAGTGGCGAAGCCGTTAATAAAGCGTTCATTTGGTTTTAGATAACATTTTTTCGGGAAAGATTCGGATAGCCTTGCTAACCAAATTATTATTGAACCCTGCCAGTAAGGTGTACTTAAGAGGTTTGGAAAGAGACTTAGGGGTTAGCAGCAATACAGTTAGGCTTGAACTCAACAAATTGCAAGAGATGCATTTGATTGAGGCTCAAGAATATTCTGACAATACCAAAGTTAAAAACTATGTGGTTAACCAGGGGCATCCTATGTTCAAGACGCTACGTGGTATCATCATGCAATTTGTGGGTTTGGATCAGATAGTCGATCAAATTATCAAAAAACTAGGAAATTTGGACCAAGTCTATTTGACTGGGGATTTGGCTGAGGGGAAGAATTCTCCTTTTGTTGATTTAGTTATTGTAGGCAATGTAGACAAAGTTTATATGCATCAATTGATTGAAAAGGTGGAACCTTTGATTTCAAAGAAAATAAGGGTAGGCTTATATAAACCAGTAGATTTTTCAGAAGACTTGATGGTAGGAATTGAACATAAATTAGCTTTGATCGGATGAGTGAGGGAATAAACCAAATTGAAAAAGAAGAATGGACGGAAATAATAGGTTCACAAACACGTTGGTTTTCAATTAATTGGTTAGAAATTTGGTCTTATAAGGATCTATTATACATGTTGGTGAAGCGTGACTTTATCACCTATTATAAACAGACGATTTTAGGACCCTTGTGGTTTATTTTTCAACCCATTATTATGACATTTACCTATGTGATAATTTTCGGAAATATCGCAGGAATAAGTACCGACGGTGTGCCTCAATTTCTGTTTTATCTTTCAGGAATTACATTATGGTCTTATTTTGCAGAATCATTGAATAAAGTTTCCACCGTATTTAAGGATAATGCTAATATGTTTGGAAAAGTATATTTTCCACGCTTAATCATGCCATTGTCTATAGTTGTTTCTGGTTTAATTAAGCTTGGGATACAATTCGGGATCTTTTTAATTGTATTAACCTATTACTTTTTATTTAAAGGTAATATTCATCCTAATATTTGGTCTCTAGCCATTCCTCTACTAATTTTTTTTCTAGCCTTGCAATCGCTTGGTTTGGGGATGATTATATCCTCTTTGACAACCAAATATAAAGATTTGGTATTTCTAGTGACCTTTGGGATTCAGTTATTTATGTTCATAACTCCGGTTATTTATCCATCCTCTATTTTGCCAGCTAATTTTAAGTTCATTTTTGAATTAAATCCATTAACAGGGATTTTTGAATGTTTTCGATATGGTTTTTTGGGGGCTGGTGCATTTAAGCCATTGATGCTTTTTTATTCTTCTCTAAGCGCTACAGGCATCTTCTTGTTGGGATCACTTATTTACAATAAAGTGGAGAAAGATTTTATGGATACTGTTTAAACATATTCAGGGAAATTATGTCAAAAATTGCAATAAAAGCTGAAAATATTTCAAAACAATACCGCCTTGGGGAAATTGGCACCGGAACGATTAGTCATGATTTAAACAGATGGTGGCATAAATTAAGAGGCAATGAGGACCCTTATTTAAAAATAGGCGAAAGCAATGACCACAGTCAAAAAGGAGCGACTGATTATGTTTGGTCATTAAAGGATATAAATTTTGAAATAAATCAGGGGGATACTGTAGGAATCATTGGTAGAAATGGGGCAGGAAAAAGTACTCTTTTAAAGTTATTAAGTAAAGTTACCAAACCATCAACGGGTCAATTCAAAGTAAATGGACGAATAGCTTCTCTGTTAGAAGTTGGGACTGGCTTTCATCCGGAAATGACTGGTAGAGAAAATATATACTTGAATGGAGCTATTTTAGGAATGCATAGATCTGAAATTACGCGTAAGTTTGATGAAATCGTGGATTTTGCCGGGATTGAACTTTATATAGAAACTCCTGTAAAGCGTTATTCATCTGGAATGTATGTTAGGTTGGCTTTTGCTGTAGCCGCTCATCTGGAATCTGAAATACTTATAGTCGATGAGGTTTTAGCGGTTGGTGATGCGGAATTTCAAAAAAAGTGTTTGGGAAAGATGGGAGACGTTTCAATTAAAGAGGGAAGAACAGTGCTTTTTGTAAGTCACAATATTCTAGCCGTAAAGCAATTATGTAAAAGTGGAATCTTTTTAGAAAACGGAACCATTAAAGCAATAGGTGAAATAAATAGTGTAATTAATCATTATACAAATAATAATGAAAAGGAAATACGAAAAGGTTTCTTTAATCCTTTTCGTGTAGATGAAATTGGAGTAATTGTTAATGAGATAAAAATCAATTCAGATCCGGATGGTTTAATAAAACCATTTCAACCTTTGCGTGTGGAAATTGAAATTATTGCAAAATACGATATTGATACTATTGGCCTTCAGATTATGATCAGCAGTGATAATATTCCTGGCATTATTTTCCTGTCAAATTCCACTACCACGAATAACTCTACGTTACAATTAAAAGAAGGCTCAAACTTTGTTTCCTGTGTAATTGATTCATTTTGTTTGGCATCTGGCAAATACTGGTTGGGTTTTGGTTTGGATATGCCTCATATGGTATCTTATCATTATGAATTAGAAACATTAAAATTTGAGGTCGCAGAAGATATTATATCCCCCAGACAACTTACTACTTCACCAACATACGGGCTATTATACATGGATAATAAATGGGAAATTCAATACTAAATATCAATAAATACCCTAATTGTACTCTTCAGAAATCAATGGTAAAAAATAGTATTTCCAAAATTTAATGGAAGTATCTTTTAATTAAATACTCATATTTTTCTAGCGTAAAAGATTTTTTTTATAAATTTTTAAATGTCAATAAAAACTTATGTACACTCAGATTAGTAAATGTAGGATCAGTAACAGCACAAACTTGATAAATGTTCTGTCACTTGGAGAACAATACCTTACGGGGGTTTTCCCTAAAACAAAAAATGAAGAAATTACAAAAGGGCCACTTGATCTTGTTTGGTGCCCAGATAGTGGGTTACTTCAAATGAAGCAATCATACAGTTTGGATGAAATGTATGGTGATAATTACGGTTATCGTTCCGGACTGAATAGTTCAATGGTGAAGCACCTTCAACATAAAATAAATATGTTAGAACAACTCGTAAAGCCTCACGATTCAGATCTTATTATTGATATTGGTAGTAATGATGCAACTTCATTAAAAGCGTATAAAGGAAAGTTCCAGAAAGTTGGAATTGACCCTACGGGTAAAAAATTCAAAGAGTACTATACGGATGAAATTTCATTAATACCAGATTTTTTCTCTGAATTAGTATTTAGATCTCATTTCCCATCCAGAAATGCAAAAATTGTAACTTCTATTGCAATGTTTTATGATCTTGAGGACCCAATGCAATTTATTGCAGATATAGAATCAGTTCTTGATGATAACGGAGTATGGCATTTTGAACAAAGTTATATGCCAAGCATGCTACGGACAAATTCCTATGATACTATTTGTCATGAACATCTTGAATTCTATTCTTTCAAAGTCATAAAGAATATGCTTGAAAGCTGTGGCTTGAGAGTAATTGATGTTCAGATGAACGCAGTCAATGGAGGAAGTTTTGCTGTAACAGCTTGTAAGAATGATGCATTTTTTAAATCTAATTTGCCTATCATTAACTGGCTTTTGAAACAAGAGGAAGATATGGGATTAAATACACTTAAACCCTACCTTGAATTTAAGGAAAGGGTTTTCAGGCACCGTCAAAACTTGACTGAACTTATAGAAGCGCTGGTGGCAGATGGTAAAAAGATTATTGGCTATGGCGCAAGTACAAAAGGCAATGTTCTATTACAATTTTGTGGATTTACTGTAGAGCAAATTCCTTTTATTGCAGAAGTTAATGAGGATAAGTACGGATCATTTACGCCAGGTACGAACATTCCTATCATATCAGAATCTGAAGCGAGAAGTATGAATCCAGATTACTTTTTGGTCCTTCCATGGCATTTTAAAACTGGTATACTTGAAAGAGAAGCGGAATTTATGGCGAAAGGCGGAAAATTTATTTTCCCATTACCTGAGATAGAGATTGTTTAATATATTTACAATAACAGATAATTGAATAGCATGAATAATATTTTATTTGTGACTCATAAAAAAAGTCAATGTGGTGTATATGAATTTGGAGAAAATATATTTAATGTAGTTAAGCAATCTGCAAAATATAACTTTGCCAAAGTTGAGTGTGAGAACTTAGAGGAATTATTGGAAGGTATTCTAAGATTTAATCCAGGCCTAATAATTTACAATTACATGCCTTCTACTATGCCATGGCTGTCCAAGGATATACTAAAGGGTAAAGTTTTGAAAAACAATATTTCAGATATTCCTATTTTGCAGGTTGGTATCATACATTCCATTTTACAGGATATTGCAGATTCTTCCACTCAAGGCTCAAAATATAGTAAAAATTTTCATTGTTTTGAAATAGCTAATAGTTTCTTTGATTTTTATATCGCACCGGATCCTACTTTATTATTAAAGAATCCGTTTGTTTTTAAACATGGAAGGCCTATACCAGAATATATTAACAAATATGCCTTACCAAGAAAAATTACTATTGGTAGTTTTGGCTTTGCAAAAAAGGGGTATGATGATCTTATTAATCTCGTACAAGGTCAATTGGATGACGTTGAAATCAAGCTTCATATCCCATTTGCCAAATTTGGAGATGAAAATGGAAGCGCAGCATACGATATAGCAGAGCATTGTAGGTCATTAATAAAAAAGCCATCAGTAAAACTTACAATTACGCATGATTACTTGGATAAAGAAGGAATATTAGATTTTTTAGCTCAAAATACTATTAATTTATTTTTAAGGGATAATGAGGGTAGGGGCATTTCTAGCGTTATTGATTATGCTTTAGCTGTTGGCCGGCCTATAGGCATTTCAGACAGCCGCATGTTTCGACATATAAAGGACGCAAATCCCTCTATAATGGTTGAAAAAATGCCGTTAATTGAAATAATTGAAAATGGTTTAAATCCACTAGAAAGATTCAGGAATGATTGGTCAACCGAAAACTTAATATGGGAATATGAGCGCATTATTGGTGCTATCCTAAAGAAAAATAAACCATACCGCATTGTAGAAAAGTCTATATTTAAAGCACTAAAATATAAATTAGCCAACCAGATTAAATTACCATTATTGGCCTTTAAAGAAATAACTCCAGAGGTAAATATTGTGAGATCCAATAATTGGCTTGGTACCACGGATTATCTTTATGAAGATAACTATAAAAGTGTATCTAAAGAAACCCAATATACCCCGATAAAAAATACAGCAGGGTTTAATAGAATATTGGATAATAGTGCCCGGGAATTGTATAAGCCGACTGTTGAACATCTTAGTAAACTTTTGCCAAAAACAATGGAGAAAAAAATTCCTGAAGCTAATGTGCAACAGGCTTTTGTTTTTGATACTGTATACAGAAATTTGGCGAACTACCGAAATCCTAAGATACTGAGTGTTGGAAGTTATGAGGATACGGCTAGTATGGCTTTGGTTAAGATGGGTATTTCTGTTGAAGAGATAGACCCTATGTTTAATTATTTTTTGCAGGAATATGCTACCAAACCTGATCAAAAGAAACACAGTTACGATATCATATTTTCAACCTCTGTAATTGAGCATGATCCTAATGATCAATCTTTTATGGAAAGCATATCCGATCTTTTAGCTCCGAACGGATTGCTTGTTATGACTTGTGATTTTAAAGAGGGATGGCAAAAAGATGATGTTAAACCAGCGGTTTGCGAAAGATTATATACTAAAAAAGACCTTACAAATAGGCTGATTTCGTATATGGAGAATTCTAATTTTATTGATGAGCCTAATTGGGACTGTCCGAATCCTGATTTCTTTTTAGGCGGGATATATAATTATACTTTTGCCACCTTTGTCGTAAAAAAGGAAAGTTAAATTATAATTAGACTTTATAGGGAATTGTTTGAATTATATGAAAGTTTTAATTTTTGGAAGTAGTGGGCAAGATGGGAATTATCTTTCGGCTTATTTAATAGGTCAAGCTATTCAGGTTGTCGGAATCTCTCGTTCTGGAGGCGACATTACGGGCAGTGTTTCAGATTTTGCCTTAGTTTCTAATTTAGTTAGAAATCACCAACCCGATTTCATCTTTCATTTTGCAGCAATTTCTACGACAAGGCATAATACTCTTTTTGAAAATCATGAGGCAATCTCTATCGGGACATTAAATATTCTCGAGGCGGTTAGAATTTATAGTCCGGAGTCTAAAGTATTCTTATCAGGAAGTGCTTTGCAGTTTAAAAATTCAGGATTACCTATTGATGAGAACACAGCTTTCGAAGCAAGTAGTTCCTATTCTTTAGCCCGAATTCATTCTACCTATGCAGGTAGATATTATAGAAACGCTTTTGGCTTGAAGGTATATGTGGGTTATTTCTTTAATCACGACAGTCCTTTTAGGTCTGTTCAACATATAAACCAAAAGATTGTAAGTGTTGTGCATCGTATTGCGAAAGGCAGTGCAGAGAAGCTAGAACTAGGCAATATTGATGTACGAAAAGAATTTAGTTATGCTGTTGATATCGTAGAAGCTGTATGGAAATTAGTTAATCAGGATAATATTTTTGAGGCTGTGATTGGCAGTGGTAAAGCTTATTCTATTAAAGACTTTACGGATTATTGCTTTAAAAAAGTGAATAAGGACTATAAAGACTTCTTGATAATCAAGGAGGGTTTTATCCCTGAATATGATGTCCTTGTTAGTAATCCTAGATTAATTAACAGTATTGGTTGGGAACCAAAGGCGGACTTTTTCCAGCTTGCGGATTTAATGATGGATTCGTATGATAGTAGTCATTGAACCTATTTGCAGGGAGTTTAGTCATGAAAAAGTTAATAGTGGCTTTTTATATGGCTTGCGTTTAGCATTTCCACAAGATAAAATAAGATTGTATGCTGATAGCACTCATATTGATGCTTTAAAATACATATTGAGTTATGACAATACTCAAATTGATAATATTGAATATATCTCAATTACATTATCGGATTCAACTACTTTACGCGGGGCAATTCATTTCTATAAGTTATTTAAGAGAATATTTGCTGATGCAATAAACTTTGGCACAAATAAAGTCTTTTTTCTTTCGTATACCCCGGTATTAATTTATCTGGCTAAAAGATTAAAAGAGAGAGCTGCTTTTAAAGATCATAAATTTACATTCGTTTTACATGGTGATTTTGAGAATATAATAGGTAATGCTGATAAGGAAAATCATCTAGTTTCAATTCATCATAATGGTATAAATAAAATAACGCTATTCGAGAGATTAAGAGAATTAAATCCCAAAGCCATCCTTCAGAAAATATATAGATTAGGAGTACTTTTTTTCAAAACCTGCGGCACTTTTTTTACCTTCAGAATATCTATTTCTCATCGGTTTCCAACAAAACAAATTCTTTTATGGAAACATTCGCCAGATTTTAGATATATAGCTCTATCCGAGCATGTACATGCAAATGCGGAAAAATTTATAGATACTGAAAAAATTGATATTCGCACAGTTGTACTTCCTATTAATTTTGCTTCTTTAAAGCCAGAACCTAAAAATAAGTATATAAAATTTGGGATTTTCGGTTACGGAAGCTCTAAAGTGCTTCAAGAAATTGCGTATCGGCTTTCTAAAAAGAAGATAACAAAAGAATATGAAATTCGAATTATAGGGATGGATAATAGTGGAATTTCTGAATATTCTAATATTTCATGTCCAAGTGGGGGGAAACCTCTACTACGCCAGGACATGGAAAAGTATGCGAAGGATATTGATATTTTTATGATTCTTTATCACAAAGGGCAGTATAGATTAACATGTAGCGGCACAATCCTCGAGGCCATATCAAATTCAACGCCCATTCTACATTTTGATAATGATTGTATCAACTCTTTTAATAAATCCGATAATCCGATAGGCATCTGCTGTAATACATTGGACGAATATGTAGAACGTATGGAGGACATCATCTCAAATTATGAATCCTACATTCCTCAATTCCAATTTTACAGAAATAATATAATTGATCTTAGGGAAAAGCTCTCTGTCAAGAGTTCTGTCCCCCTAATAAGGGAAAGTTTTATTTGGGAATCATAGCTTTGAGAGTTTCTTCTCGTACAAAAAAATATTGAATGCAAAATAATAATTCCAAACGTATTCCTTACGGTCGTCAAAATATAACGGTAGAAGATATATTAGCTGTCAGTGAAACACTTCGATCAGATTTTTTAACCCAAGGGCCTAAAATCAAAGAATTTGAAGAGGATTTCGCGCGGTACATTGGTTGTAAATATGCTGTTGCCGTATCTAATGGAACAGCAGCTCTTCACCTGTGCACAATGGCATTAGGTGTTAAGGATGGAGATAAGGTTATCACAACTCCTATTACTTTCGCCGCTTCAGCAAACTGTATCAGATATTGTAATGGCGATGTTGTTTTTTCTGACATTGATCCCGAAACCTATTTATTGGATATTAAAAAGGTAAGGAAGTTATTAGAAGCATCTCCTAAAGGCACGTATAAAGGGATTATTCCCGTCGACTTTGCAGGAAGAGCCAATAACCTAGAGGAGTTTAAAAAACTTGCCGATGAATTTGGATTATGGATCATTGAAGATGCATGCCATTCTCCTGGTGGTTATTTCATTGACAGTATTGGTAAAAAGCAGAACTGTGGGAATGGAGAATTTGCAGATCTGGCTATTTTTTCATTTCATCCAGTAAAGCATATAGCTGCAGGTGAAGGAGGGATGATCACTACTAATAACAAGGATCTATACAATCATCTTTTAAATTTACGATCTCATGGAATTCAACAAAATTCAGATTTAAAAGTAGAAAATCATGGGGTTTGGTATTATGAGATGCAGGAACTTGGATATAATTATCGCTTGACAGACATACAAGCAGCTTTGGGTATAAGCCAGCTTTTAAGAGCAGACGAAGGTATTAATAGACGAATCGAAATAGCAAAAGCCTATGAGAAAGCTTTTTCTGGAAAGTCATATATTAAGGGACAGTCTGGTATCTTTGAAGGTCATGCCTATCACCTTTATGTAATTGAGATCCCAAATCGTGGCGGTCTAATTGAATATTTAAGAGAACGAAATATTTTTGCACAGGTACATTATATTCCATTGCATTTAATGCCTTATTATCGTGATTTTGGATGGAAAAAGGGAGATATGGCTAATGCAGAAAAATATTATGCCCATTGTTTAAGTTTGCCAATGTATCCCACATTGACAAATGATGAGCAACAATTTGTCATTGAATCAGTAAATAAGTTTTTTCATGAATAATCTTGCAATTATACCCGCAAGAGGGGGGAGTAAAAGAATTCCACGAAAGAACATTAAAGAATTCCTAGGAAAGCCAATAATTGCTTATTCAATCCAAGCAGCTAAAGATTCAGGGCTATTTGATAGAATAATCGTGTCAACTGAAGATTCAGAAATTGCATCTATTGCAATTCACTATGGGGCGGAGGTCCCTTTTTTGCGTTCTAAAATTAATTCATCTGATTATGCCACCACCAATGACGTATTACTCGAAGTCATTGAAAATGTCAGTAAGGAATTGATTGACATTGAAAATATTTGTTGTATTTATCCGGCCGCCCCACTAATTTCTACGAACGCCTTAATTGAGGGACTAAATTTATTAAATACTTCAGATTTTGATGCTGTTTTCCCTGCATTTAATGTTTCAAAATTAGTATATAGAAGTTTTCAAATGGATAATTCTAATAGTATCAACTTAATTTTTGATGATTTTAAAAGAAAAAGAAGTCAAGATTTAGACAATGCTTTTATTGACGCTGGCCAGTGGTATTGGATTAAACGAGACAGATTAACTTCTTTAGACTTTGGTAAGAATCAAGGAGTAATTATTGTCGATGAAATGAATGTACAAGATATAGACACACCAAACGATTGGACATTGGCAGAGTTTAAATATAGGAATTTATATGAAGCCAATAATTAAAGTAAGGGTCGATTCTAATGAATTAATTGGCCTAGGTCACCTATTTAGAACTATTTCAATTGCTCAAATTCTTGTAAATGATTTTGATTTTCATTTTTTCGTAAAGTCACAAGCAACAATTGATAAACTTATAAATTATTCTTTTGACTTCACATTGATTTCTTCCGATAAAGAATTTTTAATAAAACTTTGTAATAATGATATTGTATTATTGGATGGATATGAATTTAAGACTGATTTTGAGAGGAAAATTAAACTCATTGGTTGTTTTTTAATTTGTATTGATGATTTAAATGACCATCATTTTTATGCTGACATTATTATAAACCATGGATCCCATTTCACCTCAAATGATTTTTATATTCAATCTTATACTAAATTATATTTAGGCCTCAAATATATTTTAGTTAGACCGGCCTTTCTTTCACAATGTAATTCTCAATTTATTGATAGACAAAATCTTAATTCCGTCTTTTTGTCATTTGGAGGTGCTTCAAATATAGAGATTATTAAATCTGCCATTTCAGTATTTGAATTTTTAAATTTTAATGTCATTAATATTGTTTTTGGAAACAATTCAGATGCCAAATCAGTATTAAGTCTTAATAGCCCGAATTTAAAATGTTTTTCAAATCTAAATTCAAATCAGATTGTAGAGTTAATTCATAAATCTGATTTAGCTTTTGTCCCCGCCAGCACAATTATTTTAGAATCTTTTTGCGTAGGAATACCTATAATTTCGGGGTGGGTTTATCAAAATCAAAATCATTCGCTTTCTGAATATGAGTCTAATGGTTTGATTATAAATTTGGGGGATTTAAGTACTAATTTAGAAGAAAAGTTGCTTTCTGTATTTGAATCGGTTTCAATTGAAAAATTTAATTCCCTTGCTCGTAATCAAAAAAAAATGATTTTTGATTCAAGGGATAATATCAAAGAAATATTTAATAATGCAGCAAATAGGTAATTTAAAGTATTCATTTTTGAATTTCTGCAACCTTGAAAAAGAACAAATAAATTTGATATTTCAAGAGAGAAATAAGGATGCAGTTCGTAAGTGGATGTTTGATTCGAAACTAATAAAGCTAGAAGAGCATTATAATTTTATTGCATCATTAAAAGATTCTATTTCAAAAATATATTTATTAGTAGTCAGAAATAAAATTCCAATTGGGGTATATAATTTGGTAGAAATTTCTGAGGGAAAGGCTCAGGGAGGCTTTTATTTGTTTGAAAGTTCTAAAGAAAAAAATCTTGGATTGGAATTTCTTTACTATTGCTTAAAATATGTATTTGAAAATCTTAACATTAATGAAATATATGGATATTCATTAAAGGCAAATAGAAATGCAAATTCTATAAATAAGTATTTAGGATTTGAATTTAATGAGACTAATAATGAATTGGTGTATAGTTTTTTGAGAAAGGACAAGTTTGTAACCGATGTTATTGAAAACCCCAAAATTTTAAATTTGTTAAAATATACATTGATTAATCATTAGTTTATATGAGAAATTTACTTGAGCATTTTGAGAAAACAGTAGAAACTAAAAGTCACGAAATCGCTATTGTAGACTATAATGATTCATCGAGGTCTGAAATTTCATTTCGCGAATTAAATAATAAATCAGATAATCTATCTAATTTATTAACTGAACTCGTTAATAAATGCAATCGCCCAATTGCAGTTTTATTGCCTAAATCTATAAATGCAATAATTTCAAATTTGGCAATTTCTAAAAGCGGCAATATTTATATGAATCTGGATATTAAAACTCCAGCTGAGAGGATAAAAAATATAATTAATCAAATTCAACCAGAGTTAGTAATTACTTCAAATTCATATTTAGATTTAATTTCAGGATACGATGACCTGAAGATTTTGGATATTGATAATGTTGATTTCTCCAATTCTAAATTTAGAAGTAATAATATTTGGGAAAATCTAATTGATACAGATCCGTATTGTATAATAAATACTTCAGGTTCTACTGGAACACCGAAAGGTGTTGTATTAAATCATCGTAGTTTCATAGATTTTGTAAACCAATCTAATGAAGTCTTCTCATTAGGTGAAAATCCAATTATTGGATCTCTATCTCCGCTTATTTTTGACATTTATAGTTTTGAGTTATGCTTATTAATGTCTAAAGGATCTAAAATTGTTATTTTACCTGACAAATTTTCTGGGTTTCCACTAAAACTTCTGGAGATTTTGAATTCAGAAGAAGTAAGTTTTATTTTCTGGGTACCTACAATAATGGTGAATATAGCTAATATGGACTTATTGAAACACATTGATCTGCCTGCATTAAAGCTAGTTTGGTTCGCTGGAGAAGTTTTTCCTACAAAGCAATTTAACTATTGGTATAATAAATTGACTAATACAGTTTTTGCAAATTTGTATGGTCCAATTGAAATAACATTAGATTGTACTTATTTTATAATTGATAAGAAATTTCAAGATTCTGAACCTTTACCAATCGGGAAAAGGTATCATAACACTGATATATTGATACTAAATTCGGAAGATCAATTGTGTAATATAGATGAGGAAGGGGAATTGTGCGTTAGGGGGTCATCATTGGCAATGGGTTATTACAATAATTTGGAAAAAACGAATGAAGTATTTGTTCAAAATCCTTTGAACAAAAGTTATCCAGAAATTATTTATCGAACTGGTGATATAGTAAAAGAAAATATCAAGAATGAAATTGTTTTTTTGGGAAGAAAAGATACTCTAGTTAAACATTTAGGGTACAGAATCGAATTATCTGAAATTGAGCATGTAATCGTAAATGTTTCCAAAATTGTTAAAAATTGCTGTGTGATTTATAATTTTGAAAATAGGGAAATCGTACTTTTCTACGAAAATTCAACTGAACTTAAAACTTCAGAAATTAAGTCTGAGTTATCAAATTACTTGCCAAAATACATGCTTCCATCTAAATTTTATTTTTATGACGAATTACCCCGGAATTTAAATGGCAAAATTGATAGGCTTCAATTAAAAAATTTACAATATTGAAAATTATTTTCTTCGGCGAGGATGTTTTCTCCTCTATTGTTTTAAAGTCTTTGATAGAAAGTCATTTTAAAATAATTGAAGTCCACACCCCATTCTATGATAATTTAATTTATAAAAAACTTGAAAATGTCTGTTTAGTTAATAGTATCAATTTTGAGAGAATTCATGACTTTAAGTCAATTGTTTATGCAGAACGACTAAAATTGCTTTCTCCTGATATTATAGCTATATGTCATTTCCAAAAACTCCTACCAAAATCAATTATTGCAATTGCTAATATCGCTGTAATTAATTTACATCCTTCTTTATTGCCAAAATACAGAGGAATGTCACCGCAACATTGGCCCTTAATTAATGGTGACAGTAAAACGGGCATTTCCATTCATTTAGTTGATGAAGGAACCGATACTGGGGATATAATACTACAAGAAGAAATTGAAATTAAGGAAAATGATTATGTTAGCAATTTACAAGAACGATTTAAAGAAATATACAAATTTATTTACCCCAAAGCTTTAAATAAATTTATTGAGAATCCTGAATGTGCAATGAAGCAAATACATTCCAATTCCACCTATTTTGGCAGACTTAGAATTTCTGATTGTACTTTAAATTTAGGTATGACAGTTAATGAAGCCTATAATATGATTCGAGCAGTATCAAAGCCTTATTTTGGAGCAAGATTAAACGATTTAATTATTTGGAAAGCGTGTATAACTCAAAATGATAAGCTTTTTCAAACCAATAAAATTGGTCTTTATATTTCAGAAGGGAGTAATCCATTATTGATCTTAAATGATGGTATATTAGAAATTACGAACTATGAATATGAAAAATAAAATTGAAAGTATTTTAAGGGAGATATTTCCAGATTCACACAATTTGGAAACTATTAATTTCTTAGAAGAGGGTTTATTAGATTCATTTGATGTAATTAACATAGTTACTTCATTGGAAGAAGAGTTTAATATAAGAATAGATGGATTAGATATTTTGCCAGAAAATTTTGAAACATTAGAAAGAATTGAGCGCCTTGTTGAAAAATATATTTCAAAATGAAATTTACATTTTTAAATAAAAAAATTTCTGGCATTCTAACTGTTTTACCTTCAAAAGAGATTTATTTTGAAGATGAAATGCATAATTATAATTTCTCCGAATCCAAGTCTTTGAAATTGAAGCAGGCGATGGGCTTTAATAAAAAAAGAGTCGCACCAGTTGGAGTAACTTCTTCTGACTTATGTATTTATGGAATACAATATCTTATAGACAATAAATTTATCAACAAAAGTGAAATTGATGCAATTGTGTTTATAAGTCAGTCGCCAGACTATATTATGCCACCAACTAGCAACGTAATTCAAGGTACTATGGGGTTGAAGAAAGATGTTTTTTGTTTAGATATTAATCAAGGGTGCGCGGGTTTTATAATAGGATTAATGCAATCATTCATGCTATTAGATCAGCCATCAATAAAAAAAGTAATTTTATTAAATGCTGATGTACTATCACCTAAGGTTTCTAAGTCTGACCGTAACAGTAATCCTCTTATAGGAGATGCTGCTTCAATAACAATTTTGGAGAGATCTATATCTAAAAATTCAGAACCAATACACTTTGACATAAAAATGGATGGTTCAGGTGCATTCGCTTTAAATATACCTGCAGGCGGCGCTCGACTCCCGTATTCAGAAGAGACAGGAATTTTACATGAAGATGAATCAGGTAATTTTAGAAGTAAAAACCATATTTTGATGAAAGGGGACGAAGTTTTTAATTTTGTCCAAACAGAAGTGCCGATTATGGTTGAGAATGTTTTAAATGATGCTGGGTTAAATAAAGAAGAAATTGATTATTACTTTTTTCATCAACCCAATAAGTTTATGCTAAATAAATTAGCGGATAAATTAGGGTTGCCACGAGGAAAAATGCCTTCTAACGTAGTAGAAAACTTTGGGAATTCAAGTGGAGCATCAATTCCTACTACAATTTGTTATAATTTAGGAGAAAAGGCATTAAATGGAAATTTTAAGGTCTGTTTGAGTGGTTTTGGTGTTGGCTTGACTTGGGGAGCTACCATTTTGGAGCTTGAAAATTTAAATTTTTGTCAAACTATAGATTATTGATATGAACATTTTATTAGAAAAATTAGAAGAAATTTTTGAGGAGGATAAACTTGATTTAAGCTTACGAGTTGATGATTATGACTCATGGGACTCATTGACCGTTTTGTCAATTATTGCCATGTTAGATTCTGATTATGGTATAAATTTAACAAAAAAAGAGTTGGAGGATTTTGAAAACATAGGATCACTTTGTAATTATATTTTACAAAATGCTAAATAATTATATTCTCATAACTGGTGCTACTTCTGATATAGGAATAGAAATTGCCAGTCACTTAAAATCCAATTATAATTTAATATTGCATGGTCGAGATTACAATAAATTAAAATCCTTGCAATCTAAATTAAACTCTAATAAAAAGGTGATTTTATGGACTTGTGATCTGAATAAGACAGAAATTATTCAGCAGAATCTTAAAGATCTTATTGAAAAAAACCTAATAGGGATTGAGAAAATAATTCATGCTGCAGGTGTTGTTAAAATTTTACCCTTTAAGCATTTTAAGGGTGAATATTACAGTGAAATTTTTAGAGTTAATTTCTTCTCTGCAGTTGAAATAATTCAAACTTGCTTGCTTAGAATTAATCAAGGAAAACTTAATAATATACTCTTCATATCCGCACTTTTTAGTAAAAGGGGAGATAGAGGAAATTCAATGTATTCCGCATCTAAAGGTGCAATTGATACATTGGTTAAATCGCTTGCTGTAGAGCTAGCCCCTGATATTAGGGTTAATTCTATTTTACCTGGAGCTATTAAGACTCGTATGACTAATCATTTATTTTTGGATGATGATTTCAAAAGTAAAATACTATCTAATTATCCTCTGGGAGAAGGTAAGCCAAGTGATGTTGCAAATCTTGTTTGTTTTTTAATTTCAGAAAATTCAAGTTGGATAACTGGTCAAAATATTTTTTTAGATGGTGGTAGGTCCGTCCTTTAATTTAATTTATGGAAAAAATCGAATTATTTTTCTCTGAAGGTAAGTGGTTAACTAATGTAGATTTATTGGAATCATTAATTAAGTTAAAAGCAAATGAGACGGATATATTATATATTCACTCATCATTAAACTTTGGTCAACCTAATAATAAAATTCCAAGAAATGTCCTTTTGGAATCTATTATGGATGTCTTTTTTCATTTAGAAGTACCTACATTAATATTTCCAACTTATACATTTAGTTTTTGTAATGGAGAGGGCTATGATCTCACTCATTCAAAATCTAAAATGGGGGTCTTAAATGAGTTTGTTAGGAAAAGCAATTATTCTATTCGATCTATAGACCCATTAATGTCAAATGTATTAGTTGGCAAACATAAAGAGTTCATTTTAAATATCGGGAAGTCGTCGCTTGGGATTAATTCAACTTTTCATTTACTACATAAAACAAATCTTGAGGTTAAGTTTTTATTTTTAGGACCTAAAATCGGAGAGTGTTTTACTCATATGCATTTCATAGAAGCAGAAAGGGATGTTCCTTATCGTTATTACAGGAATTTTGCAGGGCTAATTAATAATAATGGCTATGAATATTTAGATAATTATGAATTATTTGTTCGTTATGATAAGGTGTTTGCTGGAGAAGGGTCGTTTATATATGAAAACCTAATGATCGAGCGAGGAATAAATTGCTTTACAAAATTTGGTTCAGGACGTTTATCTATTATTTCTGAGAAACCTGCATATAATACATATGTTGAATTATTGGAATTATCACCCAGTTTTTATTTGAAGGAGCCTTTTGATTTATCATTAAATTCAAAAGCTTTCGAAGTTAATAATATGGTCGCATTGTAATGAATTTTCAAGTTGAAAAAATCATTAATTTACCTGTAGAATCAAATTGTTATGTTATATATAAGAAAAATAAATCTGGCTGTGTGATTATTGATCCTGGTTCAAAAGACTCTTTAGAGCTTTTTGATTTTTTGCGTTCTAATTCTTTAAATCCCGAAATTGTTTTTTTAACCCATGAACACTTTGATCATATTTGGGGGATACTAAAGTTAGCAGAGTATTTTAAATTTGAAATATATTTAAGTGAAAATTGTTCTATTTCAATTTCAAATAGTAAAAAAAATCTGTCCATATTTTTTGATAATATTGGTTTTGAAATTCACACTCCATTTTTAAATATTTTAAAAGATAAGGATGTTATTCCCTGGGACGAATTTGAATTTCATATGTGGGAAACTCATGGGCATTCAAATTCTGGTATATGTTTATGGATTAAGGATATGCTTTTTACAGGGGATACCATAATTCCAAAAGTTAAAACTGTCCTTAAACTCCCAACAAGTGATAGAAATCAACTTTTGGTTTCCTTAAACCGAATTATATCTAGAGTTAAATATCCTTTTATCATTTATCCAGGGCATTTGGAGTCTCAGAAAATTATTAATCAAGAAGAATTCAACAATTTAAATCTAATTTAAAGTGAATATCAAATTTCCTTTTATTATAGCTGAGATGTCGGGGAATCATAATCAATCACTAGAACGTGCATTTAGGATTATAGATGAGGCAGTTTTGGCAAATGCGAGTGCGATAAAAATTCAAACTTATACGGCCGATACAATAACTCTAAAAGGAGTTTTTAAGATTACTGAACCAACGTCATTATGGTATGGCAAAGATTTACACGATTTATATCAAGAAGCGCATACGCCGTGGGAATGGCATAAGCCTATCTTTGAATATGCTAAGAGAAAGGGAATAATTTGTTTTTCTTCTCCTTTTGACGAAACAGCGGTAGACCTATTGGAGGAATTAGGGAATCCAATTTACAAAATTGCTTCATTTGAAATAAATCATATCCCATTATTAATAAAAATAGCACAAACAGGTAAGCCAGTTATTATGTCAACTGGCGCGTCATCTTTGTCAGAAATTGAAGAAGCTGTATTAACATTAAGGAAGTTTGGTACTAAAGAGTTGCATTTGTTAAAATGTACGAGTACATATCCTGCATCTCCAGAAAATTCAAATATTTCAACTATACCTCACTTGAAGGATTTATTTAATTGCGAAGTGGGGTTATCTGATCATACATTAGGAATTGGAGTTTCATTAGCCGCGATTGGGAAAGGAGCAAAAATTATAGAGAAGCATTTTTGTCTTAATCGAGAAGAAGGTGGAGTGGATTCGGCATTTTCATTAGAACCACATGAATTTAAGATGTTAGTTGAAGAGTCACAGCGAGCATTTTTAGCTATTGGAGATATTAATTATGGCCTTGTGGAAGCAGAGAAGAAGGTTGACGCAGGCAAACGTTCTATTTATATATCAAAAAATGTAAAAAAGGGAGAATTAATAAATAAAGAAAATATCAAAGTAATTAGACCTGGGTATGGTTTGCATCCTAGGTATTACGATGAAATTATGGGTAAAATTTTTAATGAAGACTTAGAGGTAGGTACGCCGCTTAATTTATTTAATATAAACTAAATATTATGTTAGTAGAAAAGTATTCCGCTGATTTACAAAAAATCAGTAAAAAAATTCAAAATCGTGTTCAATTGGGGAATAGGGAGATTAACACATTAGTGATGTTAGCTGAATCCCTAGGTTATGATTTTAATAAAAGGAATGCTCTACTTGTTGATTTGGGTTGTGGAGACCAACATTTAATTGAAGGCGTTAAAAAGCTAAATTATAATTATGAAGGATTAGATATTCAAGACCTTAATTTTGAGTTCGATAAGTTACCCTTTGAGTCAAATTCGGTTGATATTGTAGTATCATTAGCTGTAATTGAGCACATATCAAATCCCAATCTTTTCTTGAGTGAAATTTATCGAGTCCTAAAAAAGGGAGGCTTCGTTTACTTATCAACGCCGAATTTTCAATTGGATAGTAGAAATTTTTATAATGACCCAACTCATTGTAAGCCATATACCCCTATTTCTTTAGAAAGAATTTTAAGAATGTATCATTTTTCTGACATTAATACTTTTCCAGGGCTAAGGTGTAAAAATATATGGTTTTATAAAGGGAAGTACCGATTCTTGAAGGGGTATTATTTATTTCCATTTAAAGGAAATTTTAACTGGGTTCCAAGATTTTTAAAAGGTAAAAGTACTTCCATCATTGCACTAGCGTTTAAAAATTAATTATGAAAATAACGCATTTTTCCAACTCATTTATTCTTATTGAAAGTAAAGGAAGAGTAATGTGCTGTGATCCTTGGGTGGGAAGAGCAAACTACGGTGGATGGCATTCTTTCCCAGAATTTAATAAAAAAAAATTGATAAGTCATTTAGAAAATGTGGATCTCGTCTACATTTCTCATATTCATGATGATCATTTTGATTCCCAATTTTTAATTGAAAGCGGTCTTGTTAATAAAAAATTTATTGTTAAAAATTTTACATTTAAGACATTATATAATCGACTTAAATCAATAGGTGTTGTAGATATACAAGAACTAGAACAATACACTAAATTTTCATTTGGAGGGTTAGTTATGTCAATACTACCTCAAATTTCCTCGAATTCTGATACGCTTGATGAAGATGTTGAATATGATTTAGATACATCTCTTGTTATTTCCGACGGTACCCATACTTTTTTTAATCAAGTTGATAATCCATATTCAACCGTTGATTATGTCTTCATAAAAGATTGGATTAATAGTAATTATGGAGACATAACCATTGCAGCGTTGATGGCCGGGGCAGCAAGTGAATACCCACATACATTTTTAAATATCAATCGCTTAGCTGAAAGAAGTCGAGTTATTAATAACAGTTTAAAAAAACTAGTAGATAAATTGGATATCCTAAAACCCAATTATTATTTTCCTGCAGGAGGGACATATATTATACCCGGTAAACTTCACGCTTTAAATTCTTTGATTGCTCAGCCATCCAATTCTCAAATTATAGATTGCTTGAATCAAACTAATTTAGGGGTTAATTTTTTGCAATTAGAAGGAGGCAAATCGGTGGAAATCACTTCGAATTCTCTTGGATTTAAAGTGGCGAATGAAATACTTCCCACCTGCTTGGATAATTTAAAATCTATTGATAATCACAAAAATGATTTATATGATTATGAACAGGATGTAATTGAAATTCAAATAGATACGTTAAAAGATCTTTTTGAAACTGCGGCAACAAATTGGAAGAATGTCTTAATAAAAAAAGAAATTTGTGTAGAACAAGATATCTCCTTTATTCTACATAAAGAATTAAATTTAAGTCAAGATTTTAATTTTATATTGGGTGAACCTATAGGGCATTTCGAGCTTTCAAGTAATTTGGAAGAGAGTGAGGGGCGTTTAAAAATTCATATAGATTATAGGTCTTTTTATCTTTGTTTAACAAGAAAAAAAGTTTGGAATGGGACTTTAGGAGCGTTATGTTTATTCGAGAGAGAACCAAATATTTTCTATCCATCAGTTACATTTAGCTTAAATTACTTAGCAGTTTGATTTTATAAGAATCATTAATAACTGTGGCCAGCGAGTAAAAATGATCTACAAAAAAATAAAAACATTATTATCAGTAATAATTGAATTTTATAAAAGAAGTGTTTCAATAAATACTGAAGAAAAAAAATACAATGTGTTTTTAAATGATATTAAAGATAGGTATCCATTGTTGAAAAATAATAACAATGATATTATATTGATTCCTTTAATAGATGATATAGGGACTATGAAAGTATCTATTGAATTGGCCCATAAAATAGCGCATGAAAAAGGCCTACAGATTAAATATTTTTATGTTCATTGTGCCATTGACGGGACTTTAAATAGAGGGAACGTCTTTAAATACTCGCTTCAACAATTTCAGAATTTTAATTTTTTTTGGGTTTACAAATTGTGTAGAATTTATGGCATAAAACGTAAAGACATTATTATTTCAAATTATTTTTGGCCTGGATTTAAGAAACCTGATCATGTTAGATTTAAAAGCAAGGAGCAAATATTGGATATGAAATTTCAGAATATCCGAATAGGTGAACTTATCTATGACACTTATCTGAGATTTAGATCACAATATACCATGGATGTATTGGATCCTTGCTTAAACGACATAGTTGAATATTCGGAAAATATGGTTTTTAATTGGTCTAGCAAATTGGAGAAATATCCTGTTAAAATTTTATTGCTTCCATATATGTCATATATTCATTGGGGTATTCCTGGATACGTTTCTCTCGAGAAAAAGATAGAAGTTTTAACATATGGGGCATTTTCTTATGTATTATCTTCTTTATCAAAAGAACATCCATATCACACCAAGAACTTTCATCGATACAGGTTTTTTTTCAGTCAAGTTGAAAATCCTGTTGCCAAAAAAAAACTTGCAAAAGATAGTCTCGATAGAAGATTAGCTGGTGACATTGACGCTGGAACCTATTACATGAAAAAGTCAGCCTTTGATACAAATGCCACCGTTAAGTTTTCGGCCGGAAATAGAAGCTGGTGTGTTGTATTTCTTCACTGTTTTTTTGATTCTCCACATATCTATGGTGAATCCCTGTTTCCTGATTTTTATGAATGGATTATTCATATCCTTAGTACTGCTAAGGAATTACCTCATCAGGATTATTACTTCAAAGAACATCCAAATGCGTTGTCAGAAAATAAAAAAATAGTTCAGGAGATTAAAGAGAGGTTTAGTGAGTACTCAAATATCATATTTCTTTCTTCGGATATTACGAATAGACAAATCATTGAACAAAAGCCATCCGCAATCTTTACTGTATATGGTACAGCGGCCCATGAATTTGCATCTTTAGGAATACCAGTGATTGTCTCAGGGAAAAATCCACAAAGCGATTATGGATTTATCCATAAACCAGAATCAGTTAAAGAATTTGATCATTATATTCGAAATTTTCCAATAATTGGACTTCCAGAATCCTACAATAAAGAAGAGATTTATGAATTTTTTTATATGCATTATTTATTTTATTCTAAGAAGTTCGATGTAACTAATTTTTCCAAACAATTAGATTTGAATAACGGAGTAATTAATATACCCAAGGAAATACCTTATCATGATTTTATATATTAATCTCAGACATTTCAGGCTTAATTTGGAGTCCCAAAATAAAACAATAAACTTACCTTCGCTTCTGAATTTAGAAAATGGGATTTATGAGAATTAGACAGTTTATAAAAAATCAATTTATAGATCAATTTGTTAATCTGTCATTTTCACAAGAGGGAGAAGATCTAATTTTAGCGAGGTACTTCGAAAATAAAGCGAAAGGATTTTTTATAGATATCGGCGCCCATCATCCAAAGAAATATTCGAATACCTATAAATTTTATAAAACTGGCTGGCGAGGAATAAATGTGGATGCAATGCCTGGGTCAATGGAAGAATTTAAAGCGGTAAGGCCTGACGATATTAACCTTGAAGTACCAGTATCAGATGTAAACACTAGATTGACTTATTTTATTTTTAACGAGACAGCTTTGAATACCCTTGATTCAGATGAAGCGAAATTGAAAAATGAAATAGATGGGTACAATATAGTTAGGGAAGTGGAGCTGGAAACAGTTAGGCTAGATGAGCTGTTGTTAAAGCACTTACCTAAAAATATTACAAACATTGACTTCATGACTATTGATGTTGAAGGTTTAGATCTTCAAGTCTTAAAATCAAATAATTGGGCTAAATACAGGCCTGAGCTTGTTTTAGTGGAAGAACTTAGGGCAGATTTAGAAACAGTGATGTTAAAAAGTCCTGTATTTGCATATATGAAAGAGCAAGAATATTCCCTGATTTGTAGATCATATAATACATCTTTTTATAGAGCAAATAACTAAAATGGATTTTGCGCCAATAGCTCTTTTTGTGTATAATCGTCCTGAGCATACAAAGAGAACGCTGGATGCGCTGAGTAAAAATATATATGCTGACCAATCCATTCTTTATATTTTCTCTGACGGCCCTAAAGATAATGCTGCAAGTGAGGAATTAGAGAAAATAAATCAAACGCGTGCATTATTGAAAAATAAGCAATGGTGTAAAGAAGTTATTATAAAGGAAAGAAAGAATAACTTAGGGTTGGCTAATTCTGTAATTTCAGGGGTAACTGAAATTATAAATCATTATGGTTCTATTATAGTATTAGAAGACGATATTCTTACTGGGAAAGGTTTTCTTAAATATATGAATGATGCATTAAAAATGTATCAAAATAGTAGTTTGGTGGGATGTATTCACGGGTGGAATTATAATTTTGCTGATACTGAAAATTCCGAATCGACCTTTTTTTTAAAAGGAGCTGATTGTTGGGGATGGGCTACTTGGAGTAGAGATTGGGAACTATTTGAACCTGATGGGAATAAGCTTTTGGATAAAATAAAGCGAAAGAAAAAGCAGTTTGACTTTGATCGTCGCGGCACGCATAAAAATGTTCAATTGCTAGAGGATCAAATAAACGGAAAGAATGATTCATGGGCAATTCGCTTTCATGCGTCATTATACCTTGCTGGAAAGTTCTGCTTACATCCAACTAAAAGTATTGTAACTAATATCGGCCTAGATGGTTCGGGTGCTCACTGTGGCACAGTAGAACTTTTCCAGAACCCAGTTGATAATATTGACCTAGTTGAATTACCTGTTATAGAAACAGATTGGTTCTTTGATGCATACATTAGTTCCCAGCAAATAACAAATACTTCAAAAAGTACATGGCAAAAATTAAAAAGATTATTAAATCGTTCATTCCGCCCATCATTCTAGATTTTTTTTCGTCATTTAGAAAAAGTGCATTGACTTGGAACGGGAATTATGAATCCTGGAATGCTGCTTTATTAGAAAGTGAGGGTTATGGCAAATTAGAGATACTAGAAAAATGTAAAGATTCTCTTCTAAGAGTCAAGAATAAGGAGGCAATTTATGAAAGAGATTCTGTAATTTTCGATACTGCTGATTATAGTTGGCCGCTTTTATCTCAGATTCAAAAATCTGCAATGCACTTAAATCGAGAGTTAGTAGTGCTAGATTTTGGAGGTAGTTTAGGATCTACTTACTACCAAATTAAATCTTTTTTAGAGGACACAATAAAGTTAAAATGGTGTATAGTTGAACAAGGTCACTTTGTTGAGACAGGAGAATTATACTTTCAAAATGAAGAATTATTATTTTTCAAAAGCATAGATGATGCTATTTCCGCATTTAAGCCGGATTTAATTTTATTAAGTAGTGTTTTACAATATTTAGAAAAGCCATATGACATAGTTCAAAAATTATGTAGTTTGAACGTTAAATATATAATAATTGATAGAACACCAATGTCTTCAATTGAAAAAGATATGATAACCGTTCAAAGTGTACCAGAGGAAATTTATAATGCAAGTTATCCTTCATGGATATTTTCCGAAAAAAAATTTCTTAATCAATTTTATAATTATGGCAATGAAATAAAATTCAATAATGGATTTACTAATTCCATAGTTCTTAATAATCATAAGGTAGAATGGAATGGGTTTATTTTAAAATTAATTAAATGAATAAATATTTAAATCTTGGATGCGGCTTTCATTTTTCTGATAAAAGCGAATGGACAAATATTGACTTTACTTCTACGCATCCTAAAGTAATTGAACATAATTTATTAAATGGGATCCCTGCAAAAGATAGCGTTTATGAAATGGTTTATCACTCGCATGTTTTAGAACATTTTTCAGAAAGTGATGGTAAAAAATTTATTGAAGAATGTTATAGAGTGTTAAAACCAGGAGGTGTGATTCGAATAGTTGTACCTGATTTAGAACAAATCGCTTCAAACTATCTCAAATATCTTAATTTAGCGTGGGACACAAAAGAAGAAGATGAAATATTAAAACTCAATTATCAATGGATGATGATTGAAATGTATGATCAGACCGTTAGAAATTTTTCTGGAGGCAAAATGCTTTCTTTTTTATCTCAGGAAAATCTAAAAAATGAAGAATTTGTATTTGGCCGAATAGGAGAAGAGGGTAAGGTAATTAGAGCTGAATTTTTAAATCGTTTAAAAGATCAACCAAAAAATAAAATAAGTCTTAAAAGGAGAGTTTATATTTTTATAAGACCGATTTTACAATTCCTAAGATCTTTCAAAAACAAGCAAAAGGAAATTGGAAAATTTAGATTTGGAGGAGAAATACATCAATGGATGTATGACAGGTATTCATTGAGGTTACTTTTAACCGAGATTGGATTTGAAAATTTTCAAATTGTTAATGCTTTTCATAGCTATGAAATGAATTGGGGTAATTATCATTTAGATGGAATAAATAATATTCCTAGAAAACCGGATTCAATTTATGTTGAAGCTGTAAAACCCCTATAATGTTTTTCGCAATATTTTTTGAGACAAAAAAGAATTGTTGGGTCAATCTATGAAAATATCTTGGTGAGAGATTTACAAAATTATTTATTATTCAATTAAGATTTTGAGAGCCAATTTTTGCACCCTTTTTAATAGTAATTACCTTAGTCGCGGGTTGGTCATGTTTGATTCATTGTTAAAAACGTGTGATAACTTTCATCTTTACGTATTTGCATTTGATAATGAATGTTTACAATTCTTAAGGTCTCAAGTCTATGAGCATCTGACGGTTATTTCGTTAAAGCAGTTTGAGGATCCAGATTTGCTAAAAGTGAAAGCCCAACGTTCTGCATCAGAATATTGCTGGACTTGCACTCCATCTTCTATATTATATTGTTTAAATACTTTTAAGATTGAATCTTGTACCTATATAGACGCCGATTTATTTTTTTACGATGACCCAAGGATATTAATCCAGGAAATGGGTAATAAATCCGTATTAATAACAGAGCACAGGTATACTAAAGAATATGACCAGCTTGCAATAAGTGGAAAATATTGCGTTCAATTTATGACATTTAAAGCAAATGATCAGGGCTTGGAAGTATTGAAGTGGTGGCGTGATCGTTGTTTGGAGTGGTGTTATGCAAGAGTGGAAGATGGTAAGTTTGGCGACCAAAGGTACCTGGATGATTGGCCTCAAAGATTTGAAGGAGTACATGAATTAGCTCACTTAGGTGGTGGAGTGGCTCCATGGAATTTACAACAGTATGATTTTTTTCAAAATTCAAATAATATTACCGCGATTGAAAAATCTACCGGAAAAGAATTTAATGTGATATTTTTTCACTTTCATGGAGTAAAATTTTATGAAAATAATATGGTTAGTTATTTTCCCTATTCATGTTCTAAAAGTGTTATAAAAATCTTTTTTAATCAGTATACTAAGCTATTGATAAAATCTAAAGTAGAGGTTTTCTCTATTGATCCAACATTTGATTCCAATGGCGCTTTGGGGAAATCTCCTTTTCCTCCGATGAATATAGTAAGAGTGTTAAAGTTTTTTATTTCTTTTTTACTTTTTGGAAGGGATTTTAAGAAAAATATGTCTGAATATCATTATTACAAAATGAAATTATAAATGGCAAAATTGATTGATCTTATTACCTTCACTGACGCAAGAGGAAATCTTACAGTAATTGAAAAAGTGATTTCTTTTGATATTAAACGTATATTTTACATATATGGTGTTGATGATTCAGTTAGAGGGGGACATAGGCATCATAAAACAATTCAAGCAGCTATCTGCATTCAGGGCTCTTGTATCATTGAAAATAATAATGGTACAGTCAAAGAAGAATTTATTTTAAATCACCCGAGTAAGTGTTTAATCATAGACCCCATTGATTGGCATCTAATGCATTCATTTACACCGGATGCAATTTTGATGGTACTAGCTTCTGAACACTATAATGCTGAAGATTACATAACTTCATCATATTGATTTATTATGATAGAATTTGAAAATTTAGGAAAATTAAATGAGCCTTTTTTTGAAGACTACAAATCAGCTTTTGATAAAATATTAAAAAGCGGTTGGTATATTCTTGGGAATAGTGTTAAAGCCTTCGAAGCGGAATATGCATCATATTGCAAGTCATTCTATGCGATTGGAGTAGCTAATGGACTTGACGCACTTACCCTGTCTCTAAAAGCATTGGATTTAGAAAAAAATAGTGAGGTGATAGTACCTTCTAACACTTACATAGCAACTATATTATCTGTCTTAAATAATAATCTTGTGCCGGTAGTTGTGGAGCCGGACATTGAAACATATAATATTGACCCTACGCTCATTGAAGCAAAAATCACTTCCGCTACAAAGGCGATTATAGTAGTTCATCTATATGGTAAAGTATGCCAAATGGATAAAATCATCGAAATTGCATCAAAATATGACTTAAAAATCATAGAAGATTGTGCTCAGGCGCATGGCGCTAAATTTAAGGATACATTAGCGGGTAATTTTGGAGACTTCGGAGCACATAGTTTTTACCCAACTAAAAATCTAGGTGCTTTAGCAGATGCCGGTATGGTGACTTGTAATCAGGAATTACTAAGGGATAAGATCTTTGCTTTAAGAAATTATGGCTCTAAAATTAAATATCAAAATGAATACGTTGGATATAATTCAAGATTAGATGAGATTCAAGCAGCATTTTTATCTATAAAGTTAAAAAAACTTGATGAAATCAATACTCACAAAAGAAACCTTGCAGCTTTATATCATGAAGGACTTAAAGAGGATTTTATAAAGCCGCAAATACATCCAGATTTTTTTGATGTGTATCATATATATAACATAAGACACGCCAAAAGAGATTTGATTAAACAGTTTTTATTAGAAAAGGGAATTTTAACTGAAATTCACTATCCTATACCGCCAAATAAGCAGAGAGCTATGAGGGGAATATTGGATAAAGAAGTAACACCAATTTCTGAAGAAATTCATAATACCACTTTAAGCCTGCCTATATCGTACTATCATACCGAAGGAGATGTGCTTAAAGTCATAGAAACGATTAATCGGTTTTGATTTTATAAGTTTTTTAATTGTTAATTTTCCATCAACTGTAATCAAAATCAATATTAGAAAACACTTGAAATCATTAACAATAATAACGGTCGTATATAATGATGCGCTCGCTCTTAAGTCTACAATAGAAAGTCTTAGAAATCAAACATTTCGTGACTTTCAATATATTGTCATTGATGGGGGATCTAAAGATGGCACTTTAGAGATAATTCATGCTAATACTGATTTGATTGATGTGTATATTTCCGAGCCAGACTCAGGCATATATGATGCCATGAATAAAGGACTTAAGTTTGCGGAAGGGGAATTTGTGCATTATTTAAATGCGGGGGATCTAATATTGAACAATGCCTATCAGGAAATTTTATTACAGACAGATATAAAAGAATTCGATGTTTTATATGGGGATTTATTAATACAAGGATCAGAGTTAAAATACATATCGAGGCCGCTTAATACAATTTTTCAAGAGATTCCTATTTTCCATCCAGCAGTGTTTATTAAATCGGATATATTTAAGCAATTTGCTTTTAATATTAATTATAAAATTGCCGGAGACTATGATTTAATCTTAAGATTATATTTATCAAATAAAAGATTTAAATATGTCCCTATTTATATTTCTGCGTTTAATTTAAAGGGTGTTTCAAATACTAATTTCAAGCGCGCCATTTTTGAAACAGGAAAATCTATTTTTCTTAATTCCCCTTACCCATCTAAATTTGGCAATTTGTGGACTTACATACAAGGTAAAATTAGGTTTATAATTTTTAATATTATTTATAATACAATAGGTAGTGGAAATTATAGTAAAGTCAAAGTATTGTTAAGAAAAGCCCATATCTAATGAGCTCAAGTATATTACATTTGTCCGCAGCAAACTCTCAAACAGGGGCAGGTATCGCATGCTTAAATATACATTCTGAGTTATTGAGACAGGGGATTGATTCCAAAGTCCTATTTTTGAAGAACAATGGATATCAAGCCGAGGGAATCTTTTATTTTAATGATTCGCTATTAAATAAAATTGTTCAAAAGCTAATAACTTTTTTTGACAGGATAATTCTATTATTTTATTTTAAAAGAAAAAATCAGCTTTTTTCATCCAATATTTTTGGAATGGATATATCGTCACATGCATTAATTAAGAAGGCCGATATTATTCATCTGCATTGGATTAATCACGGATTTGTAAGTATTAATTCATTGTCCAAAATTAGAAAGCCTCTGTTGTTTACGATGCATGATAATTGGCTTTTCACGGGAGGGTGCCATCATTTTTTTAATTGTCGTGGATTTGAGAAGACCTGTGGGCAATGTCCTACATTAAATTCATCTCATACTTCAGATTTATCGGCTATTGTTCTTGCTAGAAAAAAAAAAGTTTTCATGAACTTTAATTACCAATTGGTTGCCATAAGTCAGTGGATGAAAAATGCGTCTCAATCAAGTATTCTATTTAAGAATAAAGAAATAAACGTAATACCTAGTGCTATCGATGTAGATTTTTTTTATTTGAAGAGTTCAATTGTTTGCCGAAAGGAATTTGGGTTTTCAAAAACTGAAAAAATTGTTTTAATAGGTGCGCAAGAAATTGATTCGCCCTATAAGGGTATTGGGCTAGCAATTGAGGCATTAGAAAAATTTACTGCTTTCCCATTAACGATTATCACATTTGGGAATGGGGAAATCATAATCAATAACCCCCAACACAAGGTAAAAAATCTTGGATTTATAAGCTCTAAAGAAAAAATGGCCTCATTGTATGCTGCGAGTGATTTGTTTTTTGCTCCATCTTTAGCTGAAGGATTTGGGATGACCGTTGCTGAGGCGCAAGCATGTGGAACACCTGTATTAGCTTTTCGAAATACGGGTCCAGAAGATATTGTTCAACATCAGATTAGTGGCTATTTGGCCCATTATGCTGATTCTAATGATCTGTTCACAGGTCTAAATTATTGCTTGGATACGGATTTTGATCAAAAGAAATTTTCTGAAATGGCTAGGTCTAAATTTTCAATTGTAAAAACAGTTGAAGACTATAAAAAGATTTATTATAATTTAGTCAATAAATAATGCTTAATATTAATTTACAATCGTTAAGAAATTGGGTTTCATTATTATTGGTGATTCTATGTCTTACTCTGAATAATTCTACAAAATCTAATTTTTTGATTTTTGGAAATCTAGTAATTCTAATCTTTTTGAATTTTTCAAGCATAAAAAATCAACTTTTTATTAAAGGATTTTTAGTCACTTTTATTTTTTTACCTTTTTTTATTGGCTTAATTAATGGAGTGGAGAGCAATCAAATTACGCGCTTTTTGGCTCTTTTTTTATTGTTTGTTACTTATCCATTTAAAGTTAATTTTGATAGATTGCATTATTTAATATTAGGAGGGATTGGTACTTATTTATTGTTTATGCAAATCGGATGTGCATTACAAATACCTTTATTTATAGATTTTCGAGAATTAAATTACCCCCCAGAACAAAATCTTTGGGGGGATAATGTTGTACAGGGTATTGAGGCTTTTGTAGGGGGCTTGAAAGATGTTAGGTTGCCAGGGATATATTACAATCCAAATATCATGGGTCAATCTTTTTTAATTTTATATGTAATCCTCTTTATATTCATTTTTGAAAATTCAAATCGGACATTTTATTTTAGTATTTTTATTGTTTTCTTTTTTTCTATTTTATTTACAGGTAGCCGTTCTACAATGGCCTCATTTTTATTTATTAATTCATTTAGGATCTTGCCTATACTCAAAAAGAATCCTAAATTATTTGTATTTTTTTTAAGTATGCCCATTTTTGGTATTCTTTATTATGGTGTGACTTTAGATTTTAGAGCATTAGATGTTACAGGCGGGGTATTTAGTGGTGGGGAATCTGGTAGTATTAAGATTGATACTTTTTTATCATATTTTCGTGATTTAAATTTTCGATCATTTTTTGAGATGGTAGGATTTTTATTTGGGCATTTAAATTGGGATAGGCAATTTGATGCTGACATTGGCTATTTACTTAGTTATTTTGGTGTTTTTGGCTTAATGGCTATTTTGGTTTATTTCTTTGTGATTTTCATATTAACTGATACCAAGTACAGGTTTGTATTTGGATTATTTTTTATCTCCTTAGGCGCTACTTTAATCATGAATTTTCGGTTTTCAATCTTATTCTTTATTATTCTAGGAATCACTTTTAGGCATAAAAAAATAGTTTATAAATGATGGACTTTGTTTGGGTTGGTCCGATAGTTAACCCTAAATCCGTAGGAGAATTTAAATGGATAAGCCCAGCAGCGAATCAATGGCAAATACAATTTTTAGATGCTGCGATTAAAAATAAATTTAGTTGCAGGGTATTAACATACTTGCCACTTCAAGTGTGGCCTAAAGGGGATATACAATCAAAATATCCAAAAAATAAAAATGTTTCGATTGTAAAATTTGAGGGAGTAAATTATTTAAATTTCCCTAAAATTAGAGAGTTAATCATAGCGATTAAATTATTTTTAATATTTGCAAAATCGCCGCGGGATTTAATAATTACTTACAATCCTTTACAAAGGCATTTAATTTTTGTACAATTAGCGAAATTATTTTATTCTACTAAATGGATTTCGATTATTGCTGATGACTTAGCAATAGGCAAGCCCGACATGTCTGTTTTTTTGTCGATTGATTATTATAATCGATTTATAGGAAAAAAAATATTTTTTGAAGGTGGAATTCTCAAACGAAATTTTAAGTCCAATATAAATTCTAAGAATTTAATTTTTGCGGGTTCTATTTCTAAGTGGACTGGCATTATAGAATTTGTAAAAATGATGGATTCGTTACCATTAGAAACACTTGATATTGAATTGCACATATATGGTGTTGGTGCTATCAATGAAATAAAGGAGATTATCGAGAGAAATAATTCGATAAAATATTTTGGCTATGTAGATGAAGAAATTTTGGAATTCGCGTGTCAAGAGTGTTTGGGGTTTGTAAACCCACGACCATTGGAAGTGACTAATGGAGACAATAATTTCCCCTCTAAATTATTATATTATTTTGGCTTTAATAAGCCCATCATAAGTACCATTACTAAAAATATACCCGATAACTATAAGAATTTTTTAATCCCTTATTCAGATCAAAGCTCATTATTACAAGCTATTGAAACGCTTCATATAAAGGGATCAGATAAAGATTATCATAAGCGATTAAATAATTTTATTGATGAGAACATTTGGGAAAAAAAAGTTGAAAGATTAATGGTAGAAATAAATCATGAAATTAATCTTTAATTTAGTTCACCCCACACATTATTATCAATATTTGATAGATCAAATAAAAAAAGATGGATTTATAGATGTTGAAGCTGTTTATTTTTCAGGGAAATTGGATAACTATCCATGGCGCAGGAAATTAGGGGAGAACCTTAAAACCTATTATTTAAAAAAGTTTTATGGGATCGATTTTCAATTTTTATTTAAGCGAAGAAAAAATGAAATAAATTTTGTCGCTGGATGGATTGAGCCGACCATGATAATTCTACTTACTTATTGGGCAATTATTGGTAAGCCATTTTTGATTGTGACAGATACTGTATCTAAAAAGGAACGGAGTGGATTGAAAAAGGTTTTAAGAAACTTTTGGCTAGAACAGTTTATTTTTCGAAAAGCACTCGCCATTTTAACCACAGGGGAAGTTGGCGTTAACGCTTTTAAAAGCAATAAAGGGTATGATTTTAAAGTTATTAACTTTCCGTTTGTAACCAATTTAGATTTTTTTTCCAAAAACTCTTCAATGCTTAAAGCTTATGATGAATTTGTTTTGTTTTCATCGGGTAGATTAGACATAAATCATAAAGGGTACGATAAAGTTATAATTGCTTTAAGCCGGTTAAAAAATGAATATCCTGAATTAAAGTTCAAATATTTAATTGCAGGTGTTGGCAATGATTTTAATGAGCTTAAAAAATTAGTTGAAGATTATGATTTAATTAATAATGTGCAATTTTTGGGCTGGTTGGAGATTTCAGAATTGCTATTTTACTATAGTCAAGCTGATTTGTTTTTACATACGTCAAATTTTGATCCTTATCCTAATGCAGTTTTAGAAGCCATGGCATGTGGAATTCCTGTTCTAGGTTCTTCCCAAGCTGGATCCGTCGTGGATCGAATAATATCAGGGCATAATGGCTTAATTCATCAATCTGAAAGTATAGATGATCTATATTTAAAATTAGTTCAGTTTTTAGAAATGCCAATAGAGGAAAGGTTGCAATTAGGAGTTAATGCTAGAAAAACAGCTGAAAAATGGAATTGCACATTCAATATTGATGTGTTAAAGAAAATCCTAAAATCAGTTTAAAATGATTTTAATTGACGCCATTTATATTTATGATGGAGGAGGCAAAGTGTTATTTGATTTACTGGTAGATGAACTACAGAAAAAGCCAGTAGATGTATATTATCTCGTAGATAAAAGAATTGAATCAGATTTTAGAAAAAAAAACTTAAATAATATAACATTTTTAAAACCATCCTTAGGTTCTCGAACTTTATTTTACATTCGGAATTACCTTAAATTCAGAACAGTCTTTTGCTTTTCAAATATTCCGCCACCTATTCCCCTTCCATCTAACATTATCACCTATTTTCATAATGTGTTGTATCTTGAAAAGTTTTCTCAAGAGGGTTTAAAGTTAAATTTAATGGCATTATTGAAAAAGGGAGTTGCCTTTGTCCTTAGAAATAATACGAATATTTGGGTTGTTCAAACTGAGCACATTAGAAAAAAAATGGAGAATGTTTGGCAAATACCAATAACTAAAATTAGAGTACTTCCATTTTATAAGAAATTGAGTCCTGAAAAAGAGTTTAATAAAAAGTCAAATGAAATAATTAAGTTTCTATATGTTAGTGCTGGCCATAAACATAAGAACCATGCTTTACTTTTAAGTGCATTTGCCCGTTTTGTTAAAGCTTTCCCAAACTGCCAATTATATATTACGATTGGTTCTGATTTTCCGGATGTTATTAAAAAAATTCATGAGTACAATATCCCTCAAATAGTTAATTTAGGTAATTTGCCCATTGAAGAAATTGTAGGGTGGTATTTAAAAACGGATATTATTATTTATCCATCTTTACACGAAAGCTTTGGACTGGGCTTAATTGAAGCATCTAAATTTTCACTCCCGATCATGGCACCTGATTTACCATATGTTTATTCTGTAGTGACTCCCAACATGGTATTTGACCCATTGAGCGAAGATTCTATTTTTAAATCATTAACAAAATATCAAACTATAATTGGGAGCAAATCTACATGTAATTGTGAAAGCAAATTGGATGAATTAGTTACATTAATCACTGAATGAAAAAGAAAAGCAAAAAATGGGACATACATTATTAATTACAGGCGGTACTGGTTCCTTTGGGAATGCAGTATTAAATCGATTTGTTGGACTTGATCGATTTCAAGAAATTCGAATTTTTAGTAGGGATGAAAAAAAGCAAGATGATTTGCGGAAATCAATCAATAGCGACAAGGTTAAATATTACATTGGAGATGTACGCGATGCGGCAAGTGTAGATATGGCTGTGAAAAATGTTGACTATATTTTTCATGCTGCTGCGTTAAAACAAGTTCCTTCATGCGAATTTTTTCCTTTAGAGGCGGTGAAAACCAATATTCTTGGAACTGAAAATGTTCTAAGTGCCGCTGAGAAATATCAAGTTAAAAAAGTAGTTGTCTTAAGCACAGATAAGGCAGCCTATCCAATAAATGCAATGGGGATGTCCAAGGCATTAATGGAAAAAGTGATGGTAGCCAAATCTAGGAATTTAGATGATTCTAAGACAATATTTTGTGGTACAAGGTATGGCAATGTAATGGCTTCAAGAGGGTCGGTTATTCCACTTTTTATTGACCAGATTAAATCAGGAAAATCATTAACGGTGACAGATCTGGAAATGACACGATTTATGATGACATTGGAGGATGCGGTAGACTTGGTTTTATATGCATTTGAAAATGCAAAACAGGGAGATATTTTTGTGCAAAAAGCTCCCGCAGCCACAGTTGAAACACTCGCAAAGGCATTATTTGAACTTTATGCATCCGAACATAAGATTTCATTAATTGGAACCAGACATGGTGAAAAAAAATATGAAACGCTGGTTAATTTTGAAGATATGCTTAAGGCAGAAGATTTAGGAAACTATTATAGAATTCCGGCGGATAATCGAGATTTAAACTATGAAAATTATTTTTCACAAGGGATTAATGAGGGGGCCAATATGGTAGAATATAATTCCCATAATACGGAAAGGTTAAGCGTTAAAGAAATGAAATCTTTACTGTTAAAAATACCTGAAATTTTTAATGACAAATTGATTTCTAATAAGTAAATCTGTGGAAAATAATTTTAAAATTGGGATAACAGGTGTCAATGGATTTGTGGGAAAACATCTTAAGAATCACCTAGAACTCTACCCAGAAAAATATAAAATTATAGCTTTTGAGAGGAGTTATTTTGAGGAAAATTTACATTTAGATTTATTTACAAGCTCATGTGATGTGATCATTCATTTAGCAGCAGTTAATCGATCAGAAGATGAAGCGAATTTGTATGATATAAATGTTTCTCTTGCAATGAAATTGTCAGAGTCATTAAAAAGAACATCAAGTAAAGCACGAATTATATTTTCATCATCATCACAAGAGTCAAGTAACAATTTTTATGGCAATGCTAAGAGAAAGGCTAGAGAGATTTTAGAAAATTCTGCTTTAGATCGTGGAGTTGGATTTTTAGGATTAATAATCCCAAATGTTTTTGGTCCTTTTTCTAAGCCAAATTATAATACTTTTATAGCAACTTTTTGCCATAATTTAATTAACAATATTGAGCCAAAGGTAATAACGGACTCTTTAGTAAGTTTAATTTATATTGATAGCCTAATTGAAAAAATAATTACTAATTTTCAATTTAATAAAGTAGAAACAATCACTTTTGAACCAGAAATCAATATTTTAGTCTCTGATGTATTAAGTAAATTAATGGTTTTTAGAAATGAATATTTGGATTTAGGGCAAATTCCTAAATTGACCAATAAATTTGATCTTAACTTATTTAATACATTTCGTAGTTACATTGATCATAAATCTTTTTTTCCATTTCAACTTTCTAAAAAACAAGATGAACGAGGAATGTTTGTAGAAGTGTTAAAATTAGGTGTAGGCGGACAAGTTTCTTTTTCAACCACTAAAAGTGGAATTACAAGAGGGAATCACTTCCATACGCGAAAAATTGAGCGCTTTTCAGTTGTTAAAGGAAATGCTAAAATTGAAATGCGGCAGATAAATGAGACTGAAAAGTTGACCTTTTTTGTAGACGATTCTAATCCATCGTTTGTTGATATGCCAATTTGGTACACTCACAACATTACCAATATTGGCTCAGAAGAGTTAATTACATTTTTTTGGATCAATGAATTCTTTGACAAAATTAATCCAGATACTTATCAATTAAATGTCTAATCTGATGAATAAAAAATTAAAGGTTGTTACAGTTGTTGGTACAAGACCTGAAATCATACGACTTTCTAGAGTGATTGACCGTTTGGATCAGGCGGATGTGATTGAACATATTTTAATCCATACGGGTCAAAATTATGACTATGAATTAAATCAAATATTTTTTGAAGATTTAAATATTCGGAATCCTGATTACTTTTTGAATGCAGTGGGACAAACAGCTGCTGATACCATTGGCCAGATAATTTCTAAAATTGATCTATTGTTTGGTGATCTAAACCCTGATGCGATATTGATTTTGGGGGATACGAACAGTTGCTTATGTGCAATACCTGCCAAGAAAAGGCATATTCCTATTTTTCATATGGAAGCGGGGAATCGATGCTACGATCAAAGAGTACCCGAAGAGACGAATAGAAAAATTGTGGATCATATATCAGATATTAATTTAACATATAGTGATATAGCAAGAGAATATTTATTAAGAGAAGGGTTGCCAGCGGATCAGATTATCAAAACAGGATCTCCAATGTTCGAGGTATTGAATTTTTATAAAAGTAAAATTGACAATTCAAACATTATTAATGAACTCCAATTAGTTGCTGGTAAATATTTTGTAGTATCTGCTCATAGAGAAGAAAATATAAATGATGCTATTTGTTTTGGTAATTTGATCATTTCATTAAATAAAATTGCGGACCAATATAATTTACCCATAATTATGTCGACGCATCCAAGGACAAGAAAGAAGATAGAGGAATTGGATATAAAATTGAGCCCTCATGTGAATTTATTAAAGCCATTAAGTTTTTCAGATTATAACAGTTTACAAAAACATGCTTTTTGTGTCCTATCAGACAGTGGAACAATTTCTGAAGAATCATCTATTTTGAATTTCCCCGCTTTAAATATTCGTAACGCTCATGAGAGACCTGAAGCGATGGAAGAGGCATCGGTGATGATGGTTGGCTTAAGTCCAGAACGAATTTTACAAGGGATAAGTTTAGCATCCATTCAGTCAAGGGGAGAGGAACGAAGCCTCTTATTAGTTCGTGATTATTCAATACCAAATGTATCTGAGAAAGTCGTAAGAATTATAGTATCCTATGTAAATTATGTAAAGAGAGTCGTTTGGAATGAGTAAAAATATCAAGATATTAATTCATTCTATTGCATTTAGCCCAGATGGTGTTTCTACTGCATATATTTATAATGACTTAGCAGAAGCTTTTAAGGAGCGAGGCTATGAAGTTCAAGTATTAACTACCACACCACATTTTAATGAAATTGAAACACGACAAGTTTTAAAAAAGAAGCTTTTTGGTCTATTCCATAAGAGTATTTTTAAAAATATTGAAGTGTATCATGTGTGGCAAAAAAAATATGATTTACCACTTTTAAGAGCTATTGGATTTTTATATTGGCACATAGTTGCCATTTTTTTAGGGGTATTTTTTTTAAAAAAAGCGGATATTATCTTGTCTCCCTCTCCTCCATTAACAATTGGGCTTGTTTCACTAATTATTGGTAAAATTAGGGGGAGTAAAGTAATATATAATGTTCAGGAAGTTTATCCAGATTTAATTATTAATCAAGGCGGTGTTAAAAATAAATGGTTAATAGTGATTCTGAAAAAAATGGAAAAAGCTATTTATAATTATTCTGACTCAGTCACTACCATTCATCGTAATTTTTATAATACAATTCTTGAAAGATTTAACGATAAATCAAAACTTATAATAATTCCAAATTTTGTAAGTACTGATTTTTATTTCCCAATGAAAGTATCAGAAATTGGAATAAATAAATCAGTATTTAAAATGAATGAAAAGGTATTAAAAGTCATGTATGCGGGCAATATTGGGATAGCGCAGGATTGGGATTCACTGATTAAATTAGCTGGCTTGACTTCTCATTTATCAATTGAATATTATGTGATTGGTGAGGGAGCAAATAAAAAAAAATTAAAAGAAAATATTTTAAAACACCAATTAAACAATATCAAATTGATTGAATATCAGGATAGAAATGAGATGTGTCAATTAATTAATTTTGCTGATTTACATTTTATATTTATGGATTTTTCAATGGCCAAAGAAGGGTTCCCTTCTAAAATTTTTACTATTATGGCTTGCGGAAAACCAATATTAATATCATCTCCCAAGGATTCACCTATTATTGATTTTTTACAAGATAAAAATTGTTCATTTAATTTTTCTAATCCTGATATTGAAGAAAATACAAAACAAATGGCTAACACACTTTCAGATATTTCTTTTAATAAAACAAAGTTAGAGGTTATGGGGTCAAGTGGGCTTAAAATCATACAGGAAAAATATACTAAGGAATATATTTCAAACCAATATATGCAATTGTTTGACGATTTGTTTGCTTAATAATGAAGGTTCTTATACAAGGGGCTTCAGGTTTTGTTGGACAAAATATGGTTAAATATTTAAACCAAAATTTTGAAATAGTTGGGTTAAAAAGAGGTGCCATTTTTGAAAATCAAGAATTGCATGGGGATGCATTTATAAACTTAGCAGCAAAGGCACATGATACATTAGATGTAGCTGACCCTTCAGAATATTATTTTGTTAATACTGATTTGAGCAAAAGCTTTTTTGATGCTTTTTTAAATTCTACTGCGTCAACTTTTATTTATTTTAGTTCAGTCAAGGCCTCTGCTGATGAAGTTTCTGGAATACTGCTAGAAACTGATATTCCAAATCCCAAAACCCATTATGGGAAAAGTAAATTGATGGCTGAGGAATATATGTTGAGTAAAAAAATTCCTGAAAGTAAGCGAGTGTATATTTTGCGTCCTTGCATGATTCATGGTCCTGGGAATAAAGGAAATTTAAATTTACTATTCCATTGGGTTAAGAAGGGGTATCCCTGGCCTCTTGGGTCATTTGATAATCAAAGATCTTTCTGTAGCATTGAGAATGTTTCATTTGTAGTCAATGAATTATTGTCTCGCACGGATATTCCTTCGGGAATCTATAATCTGGCAGATGATGATACTTTATCTACAAACCAATTAATTAAATTGATAGGAAAAGCTTTAGATAGAGACGTTAAAATTTGGAGATTCAATCAAGATTGGGTTCGATTTTTAGCATCGCTTGGAGATAGATTTAAACTACCTTTGAACTCGGAAAGATTACGTAAATTGACTTCAGGATATGTTGTATCTAATGAAAAACTTTTAAGCGCTTTAGGTAAGCCTCTTCCCATTAGCACGCAAATTGGAATGATGCATACATTAACTAATTTTACGGATTGAGTTTATCAAAGCTATCCTTTTTTAATATTCACTCAAGGTATTTAAATGCATAAAATTTTACTCACCGGTGCCGCCGGATTTATTGGGAGCCATGTGGCTGAGTACCTATTAAATCAGGGGCATCAAGTCTTTGGGATTGATAATTTCGATGATTTTTATTCTAGGTCTATCAAGGAAAAAAATATAAGCGCTTGTCTTTTAAATCCCTCGTTCACATTCATCAGAGGCAATGTGGGCGATGTAGCCTCTATATTTTCAGATACGAATTTTGATGTGGTTATTCACTTAGCAGCTAAGGCTGGGGTGAGGCCTTCCATTGCACAACCGGAACAATACATTGATGCCAATCTAAGCCAAACGATGGCTTTGCTCCAATGGATGAAGGCTCATGGTATGAATAAATTGATCTTCGCGTCTTCTTCATCTGTATATGGCAATAATGTCAAGGTTCCCTTTTCCGAATCGGATCCAGTGGATCATCCGATTTCTCCCTATGCCTTTACCAAAAAGGCTGGAGAGTTGTTGACACATAACTTTCACCATTTGGCCAATATGGACGTGATTAACCTGCGTTTTTTTACGGTCTATGGCGAACGACAAAGGCCGGATTTAGCCATTCATAAATTTGCTAAGGCGATGTTGAATGGCCAAGCCATCACGCTTTTTGGCGACGGCTCTACCTCCCGTGATTATACCTATGTGGGCGATATCGTCCTAGGAATTATTTCTTCGATGGAGTATATCTTGTCGCATCAAAAGGTCTACGAGACGATCAATTTAGGAAGTAAAAATCCAATCCAGTTAATCGATCTAGTGCATACCTTGGAAGAAATCATAGGCTTACCTGCGAACATCCAATGGATGGATATGCAAGAAGGAGATGTGGATCGTACGTTCGCCGATATTCAAAAGGCGGAAATATTACTGCAATATGCTCCCAATACTAGTCTAAAGGAAGGCTTAACTCGTTTTGTGGCTTGGCTAAAATTGAATAGCTAATCCATGCCTCAATTAAAAACCTCTATTTCATGGGGCATCGGCCTAAACT
>Ga0222712_10000491_pt1 | contig 51851 bp, 33 predicted proteins | sample C33_657DmetaG_FD_165043 | JGI IMG/M metagenome (GOLD analysis project Ga0222712, IMG submission 165043) | Estuarine water microbial communities from San Francisco Bay, California, United States - C33_657D | ecosystem: Environmental > Aquatic > Marine > Unclassified | place: USA: California... | reverse complement strand
AAAAATCTTTCGAACTGCAAAAATAACCAATCATGTGCTACTTTGTTTATGGAAAAGATGCACTTAATTTGTGAAAGAATGAATTGGATGAAAAAAAGACTCAGATGTACCCTCTTGATGATGGCATTCATGCCTTTTGCAGCAAAAGCGCAATTCGAAACATTCAGGGACTCTGTGGTTCAGCTTTATGGTGTGGTAATGACGGCAGATAGCCTTCGTGGTTTGCCAGCAGTAAGTATTTTGGTGAAAGGTACAGGCAGGGGAACCTTGACCAATGGCCAGGGTGTTTTTTCAATAGTTGTGCTCAAGGGCGATGAAATTGAATTCAGTTGTATCGGTTTCAAAAACAAGATCACCAAGATTCCATCCAACCTGGAAGGGAACCAATTCAGCATCATTCAGCTGATGGTCAATGATACGTCCTTTCTTCCGGCTGCCATCATCAAACCAAGGCCATCCAGGGAACAATTTGAAAGGGACTTTGTAGGCACTGACGTTCCAGATGACAACATAGAAATTGCCAGGCGAAACACGGACATGGCCACAAGACGTATGCTGATGCGCACATTGCCCAATGATGGCAAAGAATCTGTCAACATGAACCTTGCCAAAAGTGCCCAAAAATACTACTATACCGGGCAAGCGCCTCCCATGAACATCTTCAACCCATTTGCGTGGGGGGAATTTATCCGTTCCTGGAAGAGAGGGGATTACAAGAAGAAATAAAGCCATGCCAACAACCCGTCCTGCCGTAGCCATTTTTTGCGGATCCAAACATGGAAACAATCCGATCTGTGCATCAGATGCGGCTGAACTGGCCAAATTGCTTGCAGTTCAGGGCTTGGACATTGTGTATGGGGGTTCGAAAAAAGGTATCATGGGGGATCTCGCAAACAGTGCCCTGGTGCATGGTGCTGGTGTAACCGGGGTCATTCCGGATGTCCTTCTTGCTTGGGAGCATGAACATGACAGCCTCACCAACCTGATCATCACCAAAGATATGCATGAAAGAAAAAGAACCATGTATGATATGGGGATTGCAGGAATTGTTCTGCCGGGTGGATTTGGAACACTGGATGAAATGTTTGAGATGCTGACCTGGAACCAACTGAGCATCCATGACAAAAAAATATACATCCTCAATTCGGGAGGATTTTACGATCACCTGATCAGGCACATGGAACTGCTGGAGTCCAATGGATTTCTCTATGACCCTGTCTGGAGCAGGATCAGCAAATTCAATACCCCGGCTGACCTTGTGGCTGCACTTTTACAAGACTTGCAGGTCAAAAGCCATTTGTAAATGTAGGACACATGCTCTGTCTTCCTCCCCCATACATGGTGCTGTAAATACCATCATACTGCATGTACATTTCAGTAGCACCCCTGCTGTTGTTGAAATATTTAAGCGGAGAATTGGTTATGTCGTAACTGAACATGAACCTAAAGTTTTTCCATTGGTAACCGACCATGGGTATGTATGCGTCCCCTGGACGAAAATACAGGCCTCCGATAAGCTGTTGTTCTCCTCCTCCCATCACATTGTAATTGAACAGCATTCCTCCTACAAATTCTGTTGCCTTGGCCTGTTTGCTATAATACATGCTTGGTGTCATGATTACCCTGTTGTTCAATTTGAGCACAGCATCTGCAAAGAAAATGGCCCTTGGGGATATCGTATTGTCATACCCTGAAGCTGGAACAAAAAAGGTTTCTTTGGGCTTGTTGAGGTGGTGCATGCTGAACCCTGCATGCAGGTATACATTGTCGCTGGGAAAATATGCATAATTCAATCCTGCCTGAAGGTCAAAATAGCCAATTGAACTGCTTTGAAAAATCTCGCCACTGGGAGTGGCTCCATCAAAAAATCGACCATTCCACTGGTTGTCAAAGGTCAGCTTGGCGGTGTTGATTTGTTTTCCTGCATAGCCAAGGTTAAAACCGGCAGACAACAATCCTGTAGAACCCAGCATTTGGTGGTATGCCAATGACGCATAGGCCTTGGTTGATTTCAGATTTCCTGTTCCGGCAACATCCTGCAGGATCATGCCACCCAGCCCCATCCAGCCACTTCGAAAACGATCGCGCATGAACTGGAAATCACCATAAATGCTCATCGTTTTATAAGGAACAGGAATAGAAGTCCACTGGTCACGGTAGTGGCCCCCCACCCTGTAATCTGATGAGGGGATAAACCCTGTGTTGGCAGGATTGGTGGATAAGGGCGAATTGAAAAATTGAGAAAAATGCAAGTCCTGCGCAGCTGTCTGTCCATGCACAAGCATGACCAACAACATCAAGCGCAAAACCATTGTATTTTTCATTGTTATCCTCATTCGTTTTGTTGCTTCTTGTGCAGATGACTACCTGATTAATGTAATATCCCCTTTTTTGTTCACCACGGTTCCATCTCCAAACTGAACAATAAGGGTATATGCATAGGCATCCATGGGTTGAAGAACTCCCTTGAATTTCCCATCCCATCCATATGTGGGAGAACCAGATTCAAATACGACTTGTCCCAAACGGTTGTATATCTTGAAGTTCATTTGCGCAATGCCAAAACCCCTCACAAATACCTTGTCGTTTTTTCCGTCGCCGTTTGGCGTAAAGGCTGATGGAACGTCTACCACTGGCTTGATCAAGGTTATCACCCTGGTGCAAACCGTATCTGTGCAGCCGAATTCATTGTAAGCCACAAGGCAAGCAGTGAAGGAGTCTGTCCGTTCATAAAGGTGCAATGGATTAATCTGGCGAGAAGTATCGCCATCTCCAAATTCCCAATAGTATGTTTTTGCTCCTGAAGACAAGTTGGTAAACTGTGTTGGTGTATTCTCCTGTGGTGGATCAGGAGAAAAAGCAAAAGAGGCTACAGGCTTCGGTTTTACGGAAACCAGGAACCTGGTTGTATCGGCCAGATTGCATGTGCCAGGGTCAGTTACAATCAAAACAACCGTGTAATCTCCAACCCGGTTGTAAAGGTGTGATGGCGGATTGGGGCCTGTAAAAGTAGTGCCGTCGCCAAAATTCCAACGAAAAGTTTGTCCTGCAACACTTGTATTCTTCAAAACCGCCCTGTATGGCAGACATCCCAATGCTGGAGTGGAAAAGCCGGCCTTCACCAAGGGAGACAGCACAATGGTAAATTCCTGAACATCATGCGCGTTGCAATATGCAGTATCATTGAGGTAAAGCCTCACCTTGTAGGTGCCCACTGCTGGAAAGACATGGTCAATATTGACCTTACCGGTTTTTACCAAAGGGGTATTGTCGCCGAAATCCCAGACAAAAGAACTGTCATTGAAGGGCCTTGATGCAGGCGCTACCGAATTGTTCACAAAACGATAAACAAGACTCTGACAGGGAGGAAGTTTACCACCAGAGGCACTCAAGGTTGCCTTATCGGTTCTTACCTTGATGTTCACATAAGATGTATCACGGGAAATGCATCTTTCATTGTCAATGGATATCAACCGCACCCGGTAGTTGCCGGCTTTTGTAAAAACATGGCTTTGTTCAGGGACTGGACCTGATGCTGTTGGCGTCCCATCACCAAAGTCCCATTCATATGTTTTACCCACTGCTACAGTGTCTGTAAAATCCACCTTGAGTGGCAGGCATCCGGCCGTATCATTGGCAACCCCATCGATGGATGACAGCGCTCCCGCCTTTACCCCATCAAATTCAAAATTGATCTTGAATGCGGCAAGGTTGCACTCTCCAGCACCGCCGGACCCCAAAGCACCATTCGCAGGTGCAACGACTCCCGGAGTGATGATCATCGGTCTACGGATTGGATCCCGCTGACAAACATTGGATCCTCCACAGTTGGCGCAAACCGCTTGGTAAATGGCACCCTTGTTGTCAAACCTCGAGGTGCCTCCATCAACATGGTCTCCCTCTCCTCCTTGCTGACCAAAAAAGGAGCCGTACAACTGTTTTGTAGCATCTTTTTCAAGTACAAAGAAATAGAAATCCTTGTTGTCCGTATAGCTTTGGATTGGGTTTCCTGCAAGAGGCATACCCCCAGTACCAATGGTTCTGGTATCAAAAGCCCCATTGTAGCAAAGGTTGAGTTTGCCTCCCCATCCTGAAACATACACGTTTTCGCAACGGTCAACAAGAAATGCCACGGGTGAAATATTGGGTGCGATCGCACTGGTGCCATAAACAGTTGAATACACATAATCCGACAGGTCAGGCTTCAGCTTTGAAATGAATTGCTTTGCCCCTGCATTGCTGTATGCTGCATTCTTGACTGGCCAACTCCCCAATGAAATTCCCATTACATAGGGAAACCCCTTTTGATCAAATTGAATTCCATATACAATATCTGTTGCATCAGTTCCCAGAAAAGTTCCAATCCCTCTGGTTCCACTGTTGCTGAAAACAGTAACAAAACCATCAATGCCACCCTGCAATCCAGGCCCAATGGTTCCTGTCTTGTTCCCAGGAAAATTACCACTCTTGGTAGCGCCTGCAACATAAATGGAGTTGTTCAATGGATTTAGGGAAAGCACAAAGGCCGCATCATCATCATTTCCGCCTATGTACGTACTGAAAAAAATCGTTGATAAATCCGGGCTGAGCTTCATGAGCACACCATCCTGGCCACCTCCAATCGTGCTTTGACTTGCATTCCTGACTGGGAAATCATTTGACATGGAACTGGAAGCAACATACACATTGTTAGACTTGTCCAAGATGACTTCACTTCTTGCATTGTCACCATAGTTGTACAACAGTGATTTTGGCCCAGGACTGATGGCTGCATCAATATTGGCACCATCGAGACCTGCCCCACCAATCAATATGCCTCCCAACAATGATTTGCCATCCGCTGAAAGCTTTGAAACAAAAATATCAGTGCCTCCCAACGGGCCAACCTTGTTGTTGTTTTTTGTTGGAAAATTGGAGGAGGTGGTTCTGCCCAAAATGACGGGATTGCCTTGTGGGTCCACGTAAATGCTGTGCGGGAATTCATCTCCACTCCCGCCAAGGTAGGTTGAAAAAACCCTTGTCTTTCCGTCAGGACTGAACCGGGTAAGACCAATATCAATACCACCAATATTTCCTTGCCCTGTACCGCCACCAAAATTGGATTGGAGCGCGCCGGTAGAGACGGGATAACCAACACCAAAAACGATACCCCCGGCATAGAGGCTTCCATCGGGACCGGGTGCAGCCGTGAATCCCCAGTTGCTGCTGCGGCTTCCTGTATAGGTGGAAAAAACCAAAACAGGATCAATGACAAGCGTTGCAGTTTTATCGTACTCCTTGATGGAAAAGCTCAGCTGGTTTCCTTTTAGAACATATGCACATGCAACTTCTTTCTTTTGTCCATTGATGATCTGATATGCATAGGGTGGGAGTTCCCTTGACGCTCCCACAGATGTTTCCAGGACCAGGTGTCCATTTTTGATGGACATCTGGTCAACACCCTCATAGGTCATTTTTATTTTTGATGGATCAGTTCCAGGTGCTACAAATAGGTCATACTTCATGCGGTCCCCACTGGAATAATAGCGGATATCCACGCCAGGGTAAAGTCCCTTTCCAAAAACACTGCCATAACTCCCAACACCCATTTTCCAAAGGTTGGGATCATCGCCCAAAAAATAATTGGATTTTTCTCCTGTTGGTTTTTCAGGTAGAAATTGAACAGACGGATTACTGCCGGTAAATTTAACCTTGTACGCATGTGAACGAACCGCGATGCTGTTGTCTGCTTTTTTTTCAGTTTCTCCATCTTTCACAGAGGGTGTGATTTTTACCGGAACTGTTTCAGCTGCGCCATGCCCATGTATGGCCTCCATGACTGCTGAAAAATCATCTTGGTTGTTTTTCAACACCGTATACCCCTGAGGGTTGATGAACAGTACCCCATTGCCAACGACCGTTTTAAATAAAAAATCACCTTTCCATTGCCCCATGTTTTCGGCAAAGTCAATGGTATAAAAGGACTGTGCGCATAGGGAATTCCTGCTGCTGAAACAGAGAAGAAGCAATATGGCAGGAAATATTCTTTTCATATACATTTGACAATACCTAAAAGTATAGGTTTAAAGGCTTAGAAGATGTTAATAATTGAGTTTTAACTGGAGAATTGTGCAATTTTAAACATTTGAAATCCGATGGACCAGTTAAGAAAGATTGGATTGCTCCTGCCATTGTTCTGATTGCGCCAAACCATCAGGAAATCCTGCCCCAGAGTGTACCTCCCTTTTCAGCTTTCAAAAAGTTTTTCAATGGCGCATTTTCCTGCAAGTTGAGGTCCGGATCAAGACCCAACAACTGCTCTGCATAGACTTTTGCCTTTTCAAGAATGCCCCTGTCGGCTACAAGGTCTGCAATCCTAAAGCTCAATGCCCCGCTTTGTCGGGTACCCTGAACATCGCCAGGTCCTCGCAATTCAAGGTCTTTCTCTGCAATTTTGAAACCATCATTGGTTGCGCACATGACAGAAAGCCTATCCTTTGCATCCTTTCCCACTTTGCTTCCAGACAAGAGAATGCAATAGCTTTTTTCGCTTCCCCGCCCTACTCTCCCTCGCAGCTGGTGCAACTGGCTGAGGCCGAATTTCTCAGCACTTTCAATGACCATGACGCTCGCATTCGGAACATTGACGCCCACTTCGATAACAGTTGTACCTACCATGATCTGTGTTTCACGGTTGACAAAACGCCTCATGTTCATTTCCTTTTGTTCTGCAGTCATCCTGCCATGCACCATGCTGATCCAGTATTGAGGTTCTGGAAACCAGGCTTTCACATTTTCATAGCCTTGCATAAGGTCTTCGTATTGCAACTTCTCACTCTCCTCGATGAGCGGAAAAATAAAATAGATCTGTCTTCCCAGTTGTATTTCAGCCTTGATGAAATCCATCACCTGTGGTCGTGCATCGTCCAAACGGTGAACAGTCAGTATTGGCGTTCTGCCTGGTGGAAGTTCATCAATCACACTATAGTCAAGATCTCCATACGCTGTCATGGCCAGGGTCCTGGGAATAGGAGTTGCTGTCATCACCAACATATGGGGAGGAGTGGTGTTTTTTGCCCAAAGTTTTGCCCTTTGGGCCACTCCGAACTTGTGTTGTTCATCAATGATGGCCAAGCCAAGGTTGTTGAACTTGACAACGTCTTCAATCAGGGCATGAGTGCCCACCAGAATCTTCAGGGATCCGTCCTGGATGCCTGAAAGAATTTTTTTGCGCTCAGCTGCTTTTGTTGATCCTGTCAGGATGCCAACCGGTAACCCAAGCGGCGACAACAATGCCGAAAAGTTATCATAATGCTGCCTTGCCAAAATTTCGGTAGGCGCCATGATGCAGGCCTGAAAACCATTGTCAACAGCAATCAGCATCGCCATCAGCGCCACAATCGTTTTTCCGCTGCCCACATCGCCCTGCAACAAACGGTTCATCTGGCGACCGGTGGCTGTATCCTGGCGAATTTCCTTCAACACCCGCTTTTGTGCTCCAGTCAATTCAAATGGAAGATGCCCATGGAAAAAAGCATTGAAATGCTCGCCTACCTTGGAGAAAACAACACCGCGTGAAAACCGGTGCCTTGCAGACCGCAACATTCCCAGGCGCAGCTGGGCGGTAAAAAGTTCCTCAAACTTCAGCCGGTAAACAGCCTGGTTATAGGAATCTGCTGAAGGGGGAAAATGCACATGCCTGAATGCCATCCACCTTGGCACAAGCTGCTCTTTTACAATAAAAAACCTTGGCAAGACTTCAGGAATCTCCTTTTCCGCCAGGACCAAAAAAAGCTGTTCTGTCAGCTTACCCAGGGCCCTGCCATTCAAGCCTCTTGCTTTCAACTTTTCGGTTACCGGGTATATGGGCTCCAGGTGCTGCTTTCCAGAAACGTTTGCATCCTTCACAGATTCCATTTCAGGATGGGTCATTTGTGCCTTGCCCAAGAAAAATCCCGGTTTTCCAAAAACAACATATTCTCCTCCGACGGCCAGTGTTTTTTGAACCCAATTGATTCCCTGGAACCATGTCAACTCGAGAAGACCAGTGCGGTCGCGAAACTGTGCCACCAAACGCCTGGCCCTTCGCTCACCAATGATTTCCATGGAAACAACAAATCCCCTCACTTGGACATGGTCCATGGATGGACTGATTTGCCCAATGGGCAGCACACTGGTTTTGTCAAGGTGCTTGTAGGGGAAATGATGCAGGAGGTCTTCAAAGGTAAAAATCTGAAGCTCCTTTTTCAACATATCGGCCCTCAATGGGCCAACCCCTTTGAGGTACTCGATAGGATTGGACAATATGGTAGACCTGGTACTGATGGTTTTACTCCAAAAATAATTCATTTCAAAGAGAGTGAGGCGCTATATGGCAGAATGATTGGTGCCTATGTTTGATGTAATTTTGCACCTCAATCAACTACCAATGTCATCAGTAAAATGGACCCTCACCCCTTTTCAGGAATTAAGCCCTTCGGACCTCTATGATATGCTGCGGTTAAGAAGTGAGGTTTTCGTTGTCGAGCAACAATGTATTTTTCTGGACATGGACGACCGTGATCAAGGTGCCCACCATTTGCAGGGAAGGCTGCATGGGGAACTGGTTGCAACTGCAAGAATATTGGCACCGGGGTTGGCGTATGAGGAACCTTCCATTGGAAGGGTTGTAGGGTCTCCCCGCCACCGTGGCAAAGGCTACGGAATTGAATTGATGCAAAATGCGATTAAAGAAACCATTCGGCTTTATGGTTCAGTGCCCATCAAAATAGGTGCCCAGCTTTACCTGAAAAAATTTTATGAAGGCCTTGGATTTCTGCAATGCAGTGAAACTTATATGGAGGACGATATTCCCCACATCAAAATGCTGAGAAAGGCCTAGGCATGGTTGATCAAACAACTGTTGGGGAATGCCCTTTCTTTTCTATGAGGCATCCAACTCCATTTTCAAAAACTTGGCAGTATGGCTTGTCTTGATTTTCAACAACCCTTCGGGATTGCCTTCATACAGGATGGTTCCACCACCATCTCCCCCTTCAGGGCCAAGATCAATGATATGGTCTGCCACTTTGATGACATCAAGATTGTGTTCAATGACCAACACGGTATTTCCGCGGTTCACCAATTTGTTCAGCACATTGAGCAAAAGATTGATGTCCTGAAAATGAAGCCCAGTAGTTGGTTCGTCCAAAATATAAAATGTTCTTCCAGTATCTTTTTTAGAAAGTTCTGTTGAAAGCTTGACCCGCTGTGCCTCTCCTCCGCTTAGCGTTACAGCGGATTGGCCAAGGGTGATGTATCCCAAACCGACTTCCTGAAGCACTTTCACTTTCCGATAGAGGTATGGAATCTGTTGAAAGAATTCAACGGCTTCATCCACCGTCATGTCCAGCACATCGCTGATGGACTTTCCCTTGTACCGGATCTCAAGTGTTTCACGGTTGTACCTTCTTCCATTGCATTTTTCACAATGCACATATACATCAGGAAGAAAATTCATTTCAATCACCCTCAGGCCACCTCCCTCGCACATGTCACAACGCCCCGCCTTGACGTTGAAGGAAAAACGTCCTGCATTGTAACCCCTGATTTTTGCTTCAGGTACAGCAGCAAACAACTGTCTGATATCGGTGAAAAAATTACAATAGGTGGCAGGATTGCTGCGGGGAGTTCTGCCGATGGGCGACTGATCAATTTCAATCACCTTGTCGATATGTTCCAGGCCCGTGATCTTTTTATAGGGCATTGGATCTTGCTTGGATGCATAACAATGTTTGCTCAACAATGGATACAATGTTTCATTGATCAGGGTTGACTTTCCGCTGCCGCTGACACCAGTAACCAAAACAAATGCAGCCAATGGCACCTTGATGTCCACGTTTTTCAGGTTGTTGCCAGAAGCCCCTTGCAAGAGGATATAATTTCCATTCCCCTTTCTTCTTTCTGCAGGCAGTTCAACTTTTTTCTTGTTGTTCAGGTACATGGCAGTATCGGAAAGCGTCTTACAAACCGCTGCAGGCGTGCCTTCTGCCACAATTCTTCCACCATGTATTCCTGCACGTGGCCCAACATCGATGAGGTGATCAGCCGCAAGCATGATGTCCTTGTCGTGTTCAACCACAATGACACTGTTTCCTATATCCCTGAGATTTTTGAGTGCCCCAATCAGTTGTTGGTTGTCCCGTTGGTGAAGCCCGATGGATGGTTCATCGAGGATATAAGTGATCCCCTGCAGTTGCGATCCAATCTGTGTTGCAAGCCTGATGCGCTGGGATTCACCACCACTCAGGGTTCTGGTTGGCCGACCAAGGGAAAGGTATCCCAGCCCCACATCCAATAAAAATCCCAGCCTGCTTCTGATCTCTTTGAGAATATCCTTTGCGATGAGGTTTTGTTTGGGGTCCATTCTTTTTTCAAGGTGGACAAACCAATCGTTCAATCCATTGAGGTTCATTGCTGAAAGTTCTGCAATGTGTTTGCCATCAATACGAAACCATAAACTTTCTGTTTTTAACCTTGTGCCATGGCATTCGTTACAGGGCTTGAGCATCATGTACTTTTCTGCCCATTCACGGATCATATCACTGGTGCTGTCGGTGAACCAGCGCACCACCATGTTGATGACACCAGGGTACTCACCCTTTTCCAACTGGTCAATATCCCCCTGGATTCCATCCGCATTGCCAAACAAAATGATGTTCATGGCTTTTTCAGGAAGTTGATGGATGGGAATTTTAAGGCTGAACTTGTGCTTTTTTGAAAGTTGTTCAACCATTTTGAAATAATAGGAATCCCTTTCCTCCCCCAATGGGAGAATGGCACCGTCTGCAATGGAAAGTGACCGGTCAGGCATTACGGCATTGAGGTCGATGGCATGTTGTTGGCCCAACCCTTTGCAGGCAGGACAAGCACCATATGGTGAGTTGAAAGAAAAAGTATTGGGTGATGGTTCCTCATAAGAAATGCCAGAGGTGGCACACATGAGTTTTTTGCTGTATTGCACCAACGTGTCATTGTCGTGCACGAGAATAAAAAGGAGCCCTTTCCCTATTTGCATTGACTGGTTGATGCTTTGTGCAATCCGCAGTTTCATATCAGGTGTAACAGACAGTCGGTCTACCACCACTTCAATGTCGTGCATCTTGTAGCGGTCCACCTGCATTTTGGGGACCAGGTCCTTGAGTTCACCATCCACCCGCACTTTTACAAAACCCTTTTTGCGTGTCTCTTCAAAAAGCTCCCGGTAATGCCCCTTTCTTCCCCTTACCAACGGAGCGAGTATGGTAATTTTTTTGCCTGCCAGCTTTTTGAAAAGGTCGGTCACAATTTCCTCATCCGTGAACTTGACCATTTTCTTGCCAGTATTCATAGAATAAGCATCGCCAGCCCGGGCAAAAAGGAGCCTGAGAAAATCGTAAACCTCTGTAACAGTTCCAACGGTCGAGCGCGGATTGCGGTTGGTGGTTTTTTGCTCAATAGAAATAACAGGCGACAAACCCGAAATCTTGTCCACGTCTGGCCGCTCCATTTCTCCCATAAATTGACGTGCATAAGTACCAAAGGTTTCCATATACCTCCTGTGTCCTTCGGCATAGATGGTATCGAATGCCAGAGAAGACTTTCCACTTCCACTGATTCCGGTAATCACCACCAATTTATTTTTCGGAATGGTGATGTCAATGTTCTTTAGGTTGTGTGCGCGGGCGCCGATGACTTCTATGTTGTCTTTCTGGACCATTGGGTTGTGGATTGGGGATTCGGGGTTTAATTTGCCAGCCAAACTGAGGTCGATAAACCAACAGCCAGGATGATGTACCATAAACAACGCATCAGAGATATTGTTTCACCCGAAATTAAACGAAATAAACCCCATTTTCTACCTCACCAGTTTGCGATTAAACAAAAAACAATTAACTTTGCACCAGTTCTTTATTATTCTTATCCAGAAAGGCAGAGGGATTGGCCCTATGACGCCTTGACAACCTGTTAATTTAACCATTGATAAGGTGTCAACTCCAGCCCTGCGCAAGCGGGCACAGATAAGCCAGATATTTTCCCTAGACAAGATCAACGCTTTATAGTGAAACCCATCTGACTTCAGGTGGGTTTTTTTTTGCCCTTTTTGGAAAGATTTGATCAACATGAACAAAACATTACATACATACCAATACTTGGGCAGCCTTGCGCTGGAATCGGGGAGTTCAATCAGTGATTTCAAACTGGCTTATACGACCATTGGAGCACTTTCAGAAAAGAAAGACAATGTGGTCTGGATTTTCCATGCCATGACGGCCAACAGCGACCCCTCTGATTGGTGGCCAGAGATGGTGGGTGATGGTAAATTTTTTGACCCCAGCAGGTATTTCATCATTTGTGTGAACATGCCAGGGAGTTGTTATGGAAGCGTAAATCCCTTGGACAATAACCCTTCAACGGGTAAGCCATTCCTCCGGGAATTCCCTTTCTTTACACCCGTGGACATGGCGAAGGCATATGATCAATTGCGCATTTCTTTGGGAATAGATGAAATATACTTGGGGATTGGCGGGTCGATGGGTGGTCAACAGCTGTTGGCATGGGCATCACTTCAACCATCCTTGTTCAAATACCTTGTACCGATTGCCACAAATGCATTCCATTCCCCCTGGGGAAAGGCCTTCAATGCATCCCAAAGAATGTGCATAGAAGCAGACCATACCTGGTACCAGGACCGTCCGGATGCTGGCATGGAAGGCATGAAAGTTGCCCGATCGATTGCATTGATCAGCTACAGGCATTATGACACATATGGAAAAACACAGGAAGACGTGGACAAAGCCATAGAGCATACCAGGAGCGAGTCTTACCAAAAATACCAGGGCGAGAAGCTCGCAAAACGGTTCAATGCATTGAGCTATTATTTTTTGACCAAGAGCATGGACAGCCACCACTTGGGAAGGGGTGTTCTTGAAGCTGAGCAGATCCTGGAGCGCATCCATTCTAAAACACTGGTCATCGGCATTTCTTCAGATCTGCTTTTTCCTGTTTCAGAGCAACGTTTTCTTGCAAAACATATTCCCGGAGCTGCAATCGAAGTGATGGAGTCCATGTATGGACATGATGGATTTTTAATTGAGACAAGGCAATTGAACACGCTGCTGTTGAAATTCATAAATGAACAATAACAACTTAAAAAAAGAAAATATGGGATCGGAAAAAACGTTGGTGATAGGAATGTTTGGGTTTGGTGTAGTGGGAGAAGGGCTTTACAAGGTATTGAAGCAAACACCTTCCCTCAAGGCTTCCATCAAAAGGGTCTGCATCAAAAACACATCCAAAAAAAGAAGTGCGCCTGCTTCACTGTTTACCAGTGACAAAAACGATCTTCTTTTTGATCCTGAAATCAATGTGATTGTTGAGGTAATCAACGACAGCGTTGCAGGATACGAGATTGTGACAACGGCACTTAACAATGGTAAAGATGTTGTAAGCGCCAGCAAGAAAATGCTTTCTGAGCATCTTCCCGAGTTGATCGCGTTGCAAAACAGCACCGGAAAATCATTGCTGTATGAGGCATCGGCCTGCGCATCCATTCCTGTGATCAGAAACCTCGAGGAATATTACGACAATGACCTGCTGCATTCCATAAAAGCCATTGTCAATGGCTCCACGAATTTTATCCTGACCAAAATGTTTGAAGAGCAACTCAGCTTCAAGGAAGCATTGTTGCTCGCACAGCAGCTGGGTTTTGCTGAATCCGATCCAACGCTTGATATCGAGGGATTTGATGCTGCCAACAAATGGGTGCTGCTGCTGGCCCACAGCTATGGCATTACAACAACGATCAATGATATGCTGTTCAACGGGATCACACAAATCAGTGAGCTTGATGCAAAGGTTGCACAATCCAGAAACCAATCCATCAAACTGGTAGCCCAGGCAAAGAAGCTGCAAAATGGCACAGTGGCCTCTTTTCTGCTTCCACAGTTTGTAGACCATGCAGACCAATTGTTTTTTGTAAAGAACGAGTACAATGGTGTTGTCATTGAAAGTGGATTTGCAGACAAGCAATTTTTTTATGGCAAAGGTGCCGGCAGCTTTCCAACCGCGTCTGCGGTCTTGAGTGATATTGCCGCACTGCGTTATGGATACAGGTATGAGTACAAAAAAATGAACCAACAAACTCCCTCAACCCTTTCAGATGATTTCCACTTGCGGGTCTTCATTAGTTTTGAGGAACTTGCCAACATTCCAAAAGAAGAATTTGCGAGCATTGAAGAATGGCATTCTGGCAACGAGAGAAGTTACCTGATTGGTGCCATCCCCTTCAAATCACTGTTGCACAAGGACTGGTGGAAGTCCAATAACACCTCCCTGATCCTGATGCCCGATAACATTGTAGAAAACAATGCCATGACAGAGCTCAAGAAAATGAGCCTTTCCTTGGCAGGACTCGACGTTTAGTTGGTGCGAAAAGGTTGATGCATCCTATCTGGCAAGCTGTCCAGAAGGCCGGTTGTTGGATCCCTTCCTGTTCTGCAGGTCGTCTCCCAGGTCCTTTCTAGCCTCCTCGGCTATGGCTTCCAGTTTTGCAACAATCTCCGGATAAATCCCCTTGACATCGTATTCCTCACCCGGATCACGGCGAAGGTCATACAGGGATTTGTACATGATTACGTTCTCTGGTGCAGGGCCAGGAAATCCATTGAATCCCGGAGCACCGCCCTCGTAAGACCTTGATGGATGTTGAAAAACCAATTTCCAATTGCCCATCCTCACTGCCTCCAGTGCATTCTTGCGGTAATAATACAAAAATGTTTCCCGGGGAGTGACAGAAAGATCTCCCTTCAGGATTGGAGAAATATCCACCCCATCAATCTTCCTTTGTGGAAGCGGCGCCTTGGTCAGCGCAGAAATGGTTGGAAGGATATCAATGGTTGATGCAAGCTGGTTTGACACGATGCCAGCGGGCAAAACACCCTTCCAGCGCATGATGCAGGGCACACGTTGCCCTCCTTCAAAGGAAGTTCCCTTGCCTTCCCTGAAGCCTCCGGCAGAACCTGCGTGGTTGCCAAAATTCAACCAGGGACCATTGTCACTGGTAAAAATAATCAGGGTATTTTTTTCCAATCCTTCTTCCTTGAGCGCCTGCATGATCTTGCCGACATTGTAATCCACCTCCTGTATTACATCGCCATACATGCCCTGCTTGCTTTTCCCACGAAAAGACGGTGAGGCATTGATGGGAACATGTGGCATGGGATTGGGGATATAGGCGAAAAATGGCTTGTTCTTGTTTTTTCTGATGAATTGAATGGCGGCATCTGCAAGCCTTCCTGTCAGTGTGGCTTGGTCTTCAAGGGTATTGATGGTGTCGATGGGTCTGTCATTTTTAATCAAAGGAAGGGGGGGGTAATTGCTTTTATTGCTCCCAGATTTAACAGGCTGTCCATCATAGCCCATGGGCCACATGTCATTGGAATAGGGAAGTCCAAGGTATTCATCAAAACCCTGGTTCAGGGGCAGGAATTCCATTGCATCTCCCAAGTGCCACTTCCCAAAAATGCCTGTTGCATAGTTCTTTTGTTTGAGCATGTCTGCAATGGTCATTTCCTCTTTTGCCAATCCAACCTTTGCACCAGGAAACAGTGCACCGGAAATGCCCACCCGATTTGCGTAACATCCCGTCATCAATGAAGCCCTTGATGCACTGCAGACTGCCTGCGCGGACATGAAATTCGTGAACCGAATGCCCTCGGCCGCCAACCTGTCAAGGTTAGGGGTTTGGATGTCAAGTGCCCCATTGCAGGAGAGGTCGCCATAACCCATGTCGTCCATAAAAATGAGGATGATGTTCGGAGATTGCTGTGCAGATGGCGCCGGAAAAGGAACAACAGGAGCAACAAGTGATTGTTGTGATGTCAACAACATTGCAAGTATTGCAATGAACAGCAGCTTTTTTTTCATGACAGGAGTTGATGGTTTTAAATACCGGGAAATACCGCCCAGGTTGGAATATCTAATTTAAATTAAAAACGGAAACCAGACACCTTAACATCACAGAACCCATTGGATAACCAAATTCAATTTCTCAATGGCCAGCTAACAAAAAAGCGTCCACTCAATTGAAAATATAATAAACAATGGCCATCAAAACCGCAATCACTGCCCACAAACATTTTACCAGAACAGATGTTTTGGACTTCTCCCTGATCAAAGGATCATTCTGGTCAACCAATTGAACAAGGCCATAATGGGGTTTCGTAAAGAAGGAAACCACAACCATGAATACAACCAATGACACCATCATGTAAAAACAAAGCAACATGAAATGTGGCCAAAATGCTTTTGTTGGAAATCCGGTCAATTGGCAGAATCCAACCAGAAGACATAAAAAGGTACCCATGTACAAGGTAAGTTCTGCCGCCCTTGGTGTTGCACGTTTCCACAAGATTCCTACGATGAACACGGTCGCAGCAGGAGGCGCCAAATACGTCAGCAAGGACTGCCCCAAATCAAAAAGACCCTTATCCGATTTGGAAAGCAAAACAGCCATGAGCACAGAAACAGTTGCTGCCAAAACAATAATTTTCTTCCCCACCCGGTTGACATCTTCAGGTGTGGCACCAGGATTTATTTTTTTAACGTAAACATCCATGGCAAAGACGGTACTGAAAGAGCTCAGTCCTGTGGCTACATCGTTGATGATAGAGACCAGCAGGGTACCCAAGGCAAGACCAATAATTCCTGTTGGGAGCAATCCGTATACCATGGTGATGTAGGCATGATCAGGATTGGCCAGTGGCGCAAACACGCCTTGTTTCACCAACACCAGGCACATGATGCCAGGGACGATGAAAAGTATGGGCATGACTATCTTGAGCGCAGCAATCAACAGTGCACCCTTTTGGCCATGGTCAACATTTTTGGCAGCAAGGGTTCTTTGAACAATGGTTTGGTCTGTGCACCAAAACCAGATGCCAATAACGGGATATCCCAGGACCAGTGCATGCCATGGGTATACAGCATCAGAAGCAGGTTTGAAAATCACCCAATAATCTTTGGGCACAGCGTTAACAAGGTTTTCAACTCCACCAACCTTGTTGAGGCCAAGAAAGAATATAACCATTGAAATGGCAATCAAGACAATGGACTGCACCATCCCAGTATGCACAATTGAATTCAATCCTCCGTTGACGGAATAAGACATGGCAATGGCAACAATCAAGATGGCAGAAATGTAAATGGGAATACCCAACAATTGGTTGATGACTATCCCTCCGATGCAAAGCATAAAACTGGACCACACCACAAGGGAGGAGACCATGGAAAAATAGGTAAAAAATGCATGAGACTTGTTACCAAATCTTTTCAACAAAAACCCTGGCATGGTTGAAATGTTGTTGGCCAGATACCTTGGAATGAACAAGATGGAAAGCAACATCAGAAAAACCCACGCAAGCCAATCAAAATTGGCAAGCACCATTCCACTGGTATAGGCTGCTCCAAAACTGGCCACCAGCATGGAAGGGCTCACGTTGGTACTAAAAATGGAAAGACCAACTTTGTACCAGGGCAATGATCTTCCAGACAAAAACAGGTCGTCTGAACTTTCCTTACCAAGGGTAGTCTTTTTTTTACTGATGAATACCCCAACAAGGATCAGGAAAATGATATAAGCAACAATGACAACCGAATCGATAGGTCCAATTTGGATTCTATTCATTATACAATTTTTTGATGACGACGCCTTGCTCCAGGCTGGTCAACGATTTACAAATAACCATCAAAAAAAACTGTATCGATTCATTTCATTAGCCATAGAGTATACTTTTTTGTCAATTTATCCCATCAATCCGGCAGCAGTACATGGTCGATCATCAGTTGTCTGCAAAGGGCATTGAATTCTGCAACATCGACTTTCAACAGTTGATCCATCTCCTGTTTGTGGAGCAACCATGCTGCATGCAACTCCTCATACCTTGCCTTTTGCCCGTTGGTAACATAGGGAAGATTTGAATTGACCTCACCGTGAACAAAAATGATGTTGGCACTCAGCTTGTTGACAAAGTTGATGACATCGTCGTATGACTGGCTTTTGGGTTGTATCAATTTCTCTTCCAATATTTTTAATTTCTCATTGATTCCCTTTCCCAGCTTGAGGACCTGCGCTTTCGATGGATCGTTTTCAAGCAATGTGCTGAGTTGGTTGATTTGCTTGGACAGGTTTCGCATGCGCGTAACGGAAACATGAATATCAGTAACATCCTGTTCCAGTTTCTTGAGCAATTCATCCTGTGCAATAAAGTCGGCTTGTTGCACATTGACCCTGGGATCTTGCTGAATGACCAAAGGAGTAGAATACTCCTGCCCATCCACCTTCAATACCACAACATAAATGCCAGGGACAGCCCTTCCACCACCATAACTTCCTTCAATGTATACATCGTCAATGGTAGGCATTTCCTGCCGCTTAAGGTTCCAAACAAAGCGGTTGAGTCCCTTTTTAACCGTCAACAAAGGTTCTTCCTTGTAGCTGTTGTTCGAAGTAGTCTTTGCAAATGCCTTGTTGCTGAAATGCCTTACCAAGGCACCTTTTTCATCCCTTATCTCAATAGAAAGATCCTTGATCGAATCTGCTTTGTTGGAAAGTTGGTAGTAAATCACTGCGCCTGTACTGGGGTTCGCACCAATCGTGGTTGGAAAAGGTTGCTTGATTTCATCATTGCCATCAAACATGCTGTAGCCGGAAACCCTGTAAGTTTCACCAACTGGTAAAATGCTTGTTTTTTCCATAGATGCAGGATCAAAGCTCCTGATGGGCTGCAGGTCATCCAGGATCCAGAAAGCACGCCCTTGCGTGGATGCAATAAGATTTCCCTTGTGTACTTTAAGATCTGTGATGGGTGTGATGGGCAAATTGCGCTGGAAGTTTTTCCAATTGGCTCCATCGTCGTAAGAAATGTAAAGCCCTGTTTCTGTTCCGGCAAACAACAATCCTTTTCTGCGCTCATCTTCCCTGACAACCCTTAAACAGGCCCCGTAAGGGATTCCGTTGACAATTTTCACCCAAGTTTTTCCGTAATCATTGGACTTGTATGCAAATGGAGTAAAGTCATTGGTCTTGTATTTGTTGGCGGCGATATAAACCGTTGCGGGGTCGTGTGGAGATACTTCGATGGCATTGATCAATGCCTCTCCCAGATCTTTGGGAGTGATATTGTTCCATGTCTTGCCACCATCCCGGGTGATGTGGACAAGGCCATCATCACTACCAGTATAGATCACACCTTTTTCTTTGTCAGATTCCATCACATAGGTGATGGTACAATAGTTTTCACCACCAGCGCCCTCATTTGTGTAAGGATAGCCGCTGATGCCCATTTTTGTAGTATCATGTGTAGTCAGGTCCGGAGAAATGGGTTCCCAGGATTTTCCCATGTCAGTGGTCTTGAACAACCTGTTGCCAGCATGGTAGTATACATTTTTTTCATGCTTCGAATAGAGGATGGGCGCATTCCAGTTGAATCTGTATTTCATATCCTTGGGCTGCATGGCCTGGTATTGCACAGGGTAAACCATGATACCAACTCCTTCGCTGGTATTGGCATCCAACAACTCAATGGTGCCCTGGTAACTTCCACCCATCACATAACGCGGATTGTTGGGATCAAAACCAAGAAAGGCTGACTCACCACCTGCAGAATATGACCATTGCCGTTCGGTAATGCTGCCTCCGCTGGTATTGCGGCTGGCAATGCGAACAGAAGTATTATCTTGTTGCCCTGCATAAATATTGTAAGGAAACAGATTGTCAACATTGATCCTATAAAACTGTGCAGTGGGCTGGTTGTTCTGTGAAGACCAGATTTTTCCGCCATTGAAAGTAATCGCGGCACCACCGTCATTGGCAATCACCATGTTCTGGTTGTTCTCGGGATTGATCCACAGCTGGTGATAATCACCATGTGTTCCACCAAGGTTTTTCCAGGTCTTTCCCCCGTCTTCAGACTTCAATCCTGCAGCACCCAAAACATAGACGGTATTTTCATTTACTGGATCTGCAAATACCTCAATATAATACCAGGCCCTTGAAATCAGCCTGTGGTCCTTGCTGATCCTGCTCCAATTGGAACCGCCATCATTGGAAACAAAGAGTCCGCCCTGCTCCTTCTCTGTATCACTTTCAACCAGTGCATATACTTTATTGGGATTGGACAATGAAACGGAAACGCTCATTTTACCCAATTCCTTGGGCAAGCCGTTTTGGATTTTTTCCCATGTTTCTCCGCCATCGGTGCTCTTGTACAAACCTGATCCTTTGCCACCACTTTGAACGGCCCAAGGCAAACGGCGGTGATCCCACATGGCTGCATAAAGAATACGGGGATTGCTCATGTCCATGTTCAGGTCAGCACAACCGGTATTTTCATCCACATAGAGCATTTGCTTCCATGTCTTACCTCCATCTTCTGTTTTATAAATACCCCGCTCTTTTGAAGGACCATGCAAAGCACCTTGCGCCGCAACATAGGCCACATCAGGGTTTGAAGGATGAATGCGAATATTGGCAATATGACGGGTCAGCTCGAGGCCCAGGTGTTTCCAGGTTTTACCGGCATCTGTTGAACGGTAAACACCATCACCATATGAAGTCATGACCCCACGGGGGGCATGTTCGCCCATGCCTGCATAAACTACATTGACATCAGAACTTGCGACTGCCACTGCGCCAACAGACCCTGTCCTGAAAAAACCATCGGATATGTTTTTCCAGCTTTGGCCTGCGTCTTCCGTTTTCCAGACGCCACCACCTGTGGTTCCCATATAATATACCTGGGTATTGCCCTTGATGCCAGTGGCACTCACTGAACGACCGCCACGGGTATGGCCCAGGTTGCGCCACAGCAGTGGCTTGAAGTAGGTTTCTAGGTCTACTGTTGGTACTGCAGGAAGTTTTGGAAGTTTACTGCTCTTTTTTTGAGATGATGCATTCAAGCCAAGCGCAAGCAATACTATGAAAAGACAAAATGTGAATTTGCTTGATCGGATCAATTGAAACATAAAGGAGATTTTGAACCCCTAAGATAAGGATTCAAGATGACCATTTTGTGCGTTCACCCAAATGTCTCAAGTATGGAGGCCAGGATAAACCTTAACACTTTCATCGTTTTACTGTGTCAGTCTTCATCCGCTTCTTTGGCATTCACAGTAAGGAAAGCAGCCCTCCTGGGACCAGGAAAAGGAATATCCCCTTTGATGCCATGCCAAAGCACCCTGTTGAATTCAATGTCATTGTTGCTGTCTTCCTTGGCAAAATTGAACTGTTCAGACTTTTTTTGCCATTGGTTGATGGCAGTACTTTTATCATTGAGGTTTATGTTAGGAACGATGGCCTTGAATGGGAAAGGTTTTGCAGTTGAATCAAAACAACGCCACATGGGCGTTGAAGCCGCATCATACTGGGTCATCGGGCCCATACCAAGGATCAGTTCCATGGTTCTCAATACTGCGCTGGTTGAATATGGGGTATGGTCCACATATCCGCGCTTTACAAAACCTCCTGCCAGGTAAACCGGACTCCGGTGAGCATCTACATGGTCTGCGCCATTTTGCGCATCATCCTCCAAAATAAAAACAGCCGTTTCATTCCAGATGGGGCTCTTGGAAAGGGTTTCAATCAGCATCCCGACTGCAAGATCGTTGTCAGCGACATGGGCATAAGGGGTAGGCCTTCCCAATCGCGTACCCTCCGTATGGTCATTGCCCAAACGGATTGTATTGAATTGCGGAACCTGGTTGATGGCCAAAAGGGAATCAAATTCGCGCTTCCAAAAATTCACCCTTGTGGTATCCCTGATGTTCATGTTGTATTCGGGGAAGTAGCTGCAGTAGTTCCCTTTGAGTATAGGAATTGTTGGTTTACCGTTGTTGATGAACTCACCATAACTTCTGAACGTAACACCATAGCGAAAGCAATTGTTCCAAATGAAACCGCCCTTGTTGTCGGCTATTTCACGCTCCCCCTCTCCACCATAAGTACCACCCCGGCTGCCATAACTGGATGGCCATGTTTTTTCAAGGTAGTCGGTTGCATATCCACCCATGCTCCAATTGTGCCCGTCAGCGCTGACTTCCGCATTCACAAAAAAATTATCCAGCAGCACAAAAGATTCTGCAATGGCATGTTGATTCGGCGTAATCGCTTTACCAAAAAGCAACAATGAAGTATCCCCATTTCCACCTTTTACATCCGCCAATACTTGGTCGTATGTGCGGTTTTCCTTGATGACATAAAACACATGCTTGATGGGCGATTTTTGTCCAGCCTTCATTGGCACCGGATAACCAGGTGCGAGACTGTCTGCAAAGGCTGATTTTGCTGTTGAATAAGCACTGTTCCTGTACACTGCTTTGGTATATTGATCCAGTTCAATTTGGGAAGGAGGAGCAATGATGCTCATCGTTCCCTTGAAGAGCCCCCCGATGTATTCAACCTGAGAAGCGTCCTTTACCTGAAATCCATGGTGGATAACATCTTCCTTTTTCCGCAGTGGAGAAGGTCCAAAAGGATTTGCAAAAGAAGTCATTCCCTTTCCGTTGGCTACCCATATTTTTCCATTGACAAAGCGCACGGTTGTTGGATACCATCCTACAGGAATAAACCCCTTTGCTACGCTCTTTGAAGGGGTGGAAATGTCAAAGACTGCAATGCAGTTGTTGTCTGCATTGGCAATATACAATCGCTTTGCATTGTGATCGATGGCAAGGCTATTTGTAGTCGATCCACTGGGAGAATTAGGAAAAAGTGCAGCATCCAATGTTTCAATCACTACTTTCCGCTTGACATCAATGATTGACACACTGTTGTCGTTGGCATTGCACACATAAAGCAACTTACCATCTGGAGTAAGCATCATTTCGTTGGGGTTGTCTCCCACAGTTACAGGCCTGGTCCACTGGTTGTTGACCAAGTCAAAAACCAGTACCTTGTCACATCCCCAGCAAGAGATGAACAGTTCTTTTTTATCCTTGCTCAGCTTGCAATCATAGGCCTCCGCTTCCAACCCAAATTGTCGAACAACCTGCTTGGAATCCAAATCAACCATGTACAATTGCTTGTCTTCCCTTGTAACAACAAACATCATGTTCCGTGATTCGTCTATGGTGATCCCTGCAGGACCAATACGGTTGGGCCATGGCTTGCCAAGGTTGATGGCATCTGTCCTTTTGAGTTTTCCGTCGATGATCTCGTATTTGAGAATACGGTTGTCATGCCCACCGGACACATACAGGTATTTTTCATCTGATGTGAATTCAATACCATACCATGACTTTTCAATCACCACAGAATCAATGACTTTTTCTGCTTTCACATCAACCAATTGGATGCATTGAATGCTTTGACCGTTGTTGGTTACTGCCAGGTACTTACCTGATTTGCTGACTGCCATGTTCAAGGGAAGATCGCCCAATCCAAATGATTTACCCGCAGGACTCAATTTCCAGCCATTGGGTAGGGTTATGGGTGATGCCATTTGTTGGGAAAATGCTGACCCCGTTATCAAAAGAGCAATGGCTGTTCTTAGCAGATGACTAATCATGTATTTCATGTTTGGCTTGGTTTCATTGGTTTAAAGATACAATCATCATGGCGGAAACAGATCTTCCCATGCCATTGATGCCAGATCCATGATTTCTGTAATCCTTGTTAAAAATATTGTTCAGATAGATCCTGAAAGAAATGCCTTGGGGCTGATAGGCTACATGCAAATTCAAAATGTTGTAACCAGGCGTTCCGCCGACGGGTATGCGGTTGTCTGATTGATCACCAGACTCCAATCGTCGTTGTGGGGATGCATGATCAAATGAAATGCCACCCATTACCAAACGGAAATGATATTCAGCAGCCACATGCGCATTAAAAGGCGGAATTCTGCGAAGGGGTTGATTTTTGGTAACGCTTTGTCCAAACAAACTGGTAAATGAAGCCTGGGTAGTAATTCTTGTTGTAGGATGGTAGACCAGCTGGGCTTCCCATCCACGGATAAAGCCTCTATCAACATTTTCTTTTAAATAAACATCATAACCGCTGATTACTTCTCCCGTTTTTACCCGTGCAATCAAATTGTAAAGTGAAGTCCGAAAAACAGATAGCGTACCACTCAATGCAGTGGAAATATATTTGACACCGATTTCATTGTTTACTGTACGTTCCGGTTTGAGTTCATATGCAGGCAGTTCATACCGGAAATCAACAATGCCCAACGTTCCAAGGTCATCAATGTTGGGCGCCCGAAATCCATCACTGACATTTGCATAGAGACGAAGATGTTTGGACAATTCTACATTGACACCTCCTTGAAACACAAGTGCCCTCGGATTGATGGTTACTTTGCCCAATGTTTTTTCAATGATGGATGCAGCATAAAAATTATAGCGCGTTCCTGCCTCAATATTCCATTTTCCATGGTGAAAATGGTGCAATGAATAAAGTGAAACATTGGAATATTTTGCCCCATTGGGATAAAGTCCCCGAAGAACAGTATTGCTGGCAGTCAGGCTGTTCTTATCCTGTCTTTCACTCAACACCTTATCCGCATAGATTTCAACGCCTGTGTTGACATTCCAATATGGATTGACATTGAAAAGCAAATCTGCTCCAGCCGAAACTGTACTTATCTTATCGCTTTCAAATCGGCTAAGTGTTGAATTGTTTTTTCTGGAAATCCTCGATTCATTTATATGTTGCTGTGCAACAAATAAATCCAAGTTTTTGAAATGTTTGGCATTGAATTTCTTGTTCAATCGCAAATAACCAAATCCTCTGCCAATGGGGTCTGAAATATTGAGTGCAAAATTTTCCAATTTGTATTTGTGATAAACAGGAACATTGGATTGCTGAAGCCATTGGTAGCTGCCAGTAAATACCCACCCGGCACCAAAATCATTCATCCACTTTAGGTCAAATGATTTTTCACTGTATGCAGAAGGCCGCTGAAATCCAGTGGTATCGCCTCCTTTGAGATCCCCAAACTTTTTGGAACCGGCGCCGATGGCAAATGCAAACTTTTTCCCCTCATATTTCAAGGAAGGTCGTACGGACAATTCCATTCGTGATTCAGTTATGCGCAGCAATCCCTCCTCTTTCCATCGCGGCTTTTCCAAAAAAGCCAGTGCATTGGTCTGAATGTTGATGACTCCTGTCATTGCGTCGCTGCCATATTGGACAGAACCAGTACCCTTGATTACTTCAATTTTCTCCACAATACATGGATCAACAAGTGTCATGTATTGGTTTGGGCCATACCTGAACACTGCATTGTTCAAGCGAATGCCGTCAACCAAAATAAGCGATTGGTTGCCCGTGAGACCGCGCAAAAATGGGGAACCACCGGCGTGATTTGTCTTTTGAATAAATATGCCCGGCATTCCTGAAAGTGATTCTGGAACAGTCCTGGAGAGTTGTTTTGCTGCATCTTCCCGTGTATGGATGGATATGGCATAGGGCAACCTTGATTGTCGTTGTCCCTGTCTTGTTGCTGTAACAGTAACTGCATCCATCAACAAAACAGAATCTGCTTGTTCTTGTGCATACAATGGAGCTGCAAAGAGTCCCAACATCAATACCATTCCAGCCTTCAGCCGCATCAAATTCAATTTACTGATTGTCTTTTTTATAATGATTTTCCCGAATGTCGTCCTCATCATCCATAGCAGGCCCCTGCATGATTTTTTTCCAGTCAATATCCCGCTTGTATTTCATCATCGCTTTTGAGGGGTCAAATACCCGCTTGTCGGGAAAGACCAAATTGTATGGACGAAGGTCAGGCTTGTTGCTGAAAAAATCGCCCAAATGTGAAGCGGTAACATCGTATTGGTTGACATAAGGCACTGCAAGGATATTGTAGATCATTTTGAGTATCGAACCGAAATTTGCATGGGTGTGTGAGACATGGTTTCTTTTTACATAGGGCCCTGCCAACATCAAGATACTCCTGTGTGCGTCCACGTGATCAACACCACCCTGGGGATCGTCTTCAGTGATCACCACCAGCATGTTCTTCCAATAGGGGGTTCTTGAAAGAAAATGCAGTATTCTGCCTACCGCAAGGTCATTGTCTGCAACATAGCTGTGTGCGTATGGATAACCATCTTGAGGCCTTGGCGATGCGGTATGGTCGTTGGGAACCTGAACGGTGAGCAATGAAGGCATTTTTTCTTTTCCCTTCAACCACATGTTGGTGAATTCGGTTTCAAATTGATTCATCCTGAATTGGTCAGGAATATTGGTGTTGTAACCGGCATAATTGTGACTGGTCCTGCTGAACAAAGCATCCTGCATCGGAACCATTACTCCATGGGATGCACCTGTGGCAGTATCATACCACTGTTCACGGACGTGCGCTGTTTCGTTGGCTTCACCGAAATTATAAAAGGAAACCCCTTTCCTGACAAGTGCTTCCCAAAGACCGCCTTTTTCAGCAAAATCCTCCGGATCCATGCTCCCTGTTGAGCCTGGAAACCTTCTGCCAGGTGCTGGTGAAAAGAATTTTTCGGTTTTGCTCGTATTGGAATTGACTTCAACCCACTCATTGGGAATCACCCCCATCATCCAATGGTGCCCATGTATGGATGCATCACTGTCACAATAAAAATTATCGGAGTAAGCGAATTCTTTTGCAACCTTGTGATGGTTGGGAGTAATGTTGGCGTTGGAAAAAACCAGGCTGTCAGCTAAATTGCTTTTATCATTTTTCCTTTTCACTTTCACATCTACATTCAATCCATATCTTGCAATGGACGGATCACCATTGCCTGTTTCCAATTGTCCCATCACCTCGTCATAGGTTCTGTTCTCTTTGGTGATGTATACAATGTGTTTGATGGGAGAAGATTTTTCTCCGGGATAATTGGGAAGAGGACTCTCATCCCTAGATACTTTAACAGCTTCGTAGGTATAAGCAAGCACATCACGGGTGTACGATGCCAGGGTCTGTTGATCGGGAACAGGTAAACGCTGAAAACTGGCCAATTGTATGTCTCCAACAAATGTACCCTGAATGGGTGCTTCAAAATTCTTTCCGCCATTGGGTCCAGCGCCAAGCCCACGACAACTGATGATGTACATTTCCTTTTCATTGGGTGAAAGCCTTACCCTTGTTGGGCCCCATCCTGTGGGAATCAGCCCAATGGTTGCATCTGTCCTGGTGTCCACCACGGCAACAGCATTGAAACCAAGCAATGCAACATAGAGTTTTGATCTATCTGCAGAAATGGTTATGCCAAATGGCAACAATCCCCTGTATTTATCCAGCCGCGGATCAACCCTGATCGGGATATGTCTTTTGATGACACCCATCTTGTAATCAATCACCGCAATATTGTCATTGGTTGCATTGGTTACATAAGCATATTGCCCATCGATGGCAATGCTGTTGGGGCTTGAGCCCCCAATGATTTCAGCATCTTCTACCATCTGACCAACAAGGTAGCCCGTTTTCAGTTTGGCCAAAACCTTGTTGCTCTGCAGGTCAATCGTGAAAACACTCATTGACGCTGGGTCATTGGGATCGCCAACACCAGGTATCTTTCTGCCTTCTACAATGGTTCCATTGATGGACTCTTTTGAATTGTGTGCATAAGGATGCCTTGAAATCAGCATACTGTCATAGTTCTCTTTTGTGATGCCCTCAATCATGGGATAGGCATACATGCCAACGTTGGCCACCACTGCGGTTTTCCTATCAGGACTCAAAACCAAGCCGAATGGTAGCCGGCCAACAGGAATGGAAGCTGTTATTCTTTTGGTCAGACAGTCTATTCGCACCAACCTGTAATTTGCTTGATCCAAAACCAACAGCTCATTGCCAGCGGGATTGTAAACAAGGTCAGAAGTGAAACTGTCCTGGAAAATCATATCCCCCACTTTTCCATCCAATGCAAAACTATCCACCACCTTTAGGTTGATGCAGTCAAATGCAATGATGGTTCCATTGTCGCCTCCACTCAAAAAAACAGTTCTATTGTCCTTGTGAAAAGCAGCACCGAGCAAAGAACCCTTTGTAAAGGGACTGGGAATCGTTTTGTTGTAATCCGGAACCCTGACCAATGAATCCTTGTCCAGGTAAAAGACGGTAAAGACGCCATTGTGCAATGAAACTGCCTTGCTGCCATCTGGAGAAATGGTCAAACCAAATGGGTCATGTGTGATCATGCTTACCTTGCCTGCCGGTGAGACATACCTTCCGCTGGGAAGAATGGAGATGCCGTTGGAATTGATGACAGCGGCCTTGTCCCTTCCCGGAACCTGCAGTGTTGTTGATTCCTGGGCAATGATTGGATTGCCAGCAACAAAGCCGGCTATGATTAAAAACAAGAAGGCTCTCATGGTGCACAATTTAGTACACAATATAAGCAAGAGATCATTTCTCTCCTTCTATCCCTTGTACAAAACCAATCAATCCCTTGAAATAGGTCTGTTGGTCATCATACATGGCCATATGGCTTCCATTTTGACAATATAAGTAAGTACCATTTTTGAATTGTGAAGCCATCCATTTCATGTGTTCAGGATTCATCGTATCGTGCTTTGCCCCTATCACCAGGGTGGGCAGGTTGATGTTTTTCAATTCCTTGCTGACATCCCAGTTGCTCAATCGACCAGCTATGCCAAATTCACTGGGACCCTGCATGGTGACATAAAGTGATTGATTCATTTTTGCAAAGGAACGGCTGACCGGCTCTGGCCACTGGGCGGAAGGAAGTCTTAAAATATGTTTCTCATAAAAATGAGGAATCAGCAAACCCATGTAATTCGGGTTGGCAAAATCATTTCTGGCTTCCATGGCCATCAGCGTATCAAGCACAGGCTTTTCAAATTGTTTTGACAAGACCTCATCTGCATATTTTCCGTAGTCCGGACAACTCGACATCATGTTGGAGATGACCAATGCCTTCATTTGATCCTGGTACTTCAAGGCATATTGCATGGCCAGGATTCCTCCCCAGCTGTGTCCAAGCAAATAAAAATTATCCTTGTTCAAACCCAATGCCTTGCGCACCTGTTCCACTTCCTCTACAAACCTTGGCAAGTCCCAATAGCTCGTATCATTGGGGTTGTCAGACAAGCCGCATCCCAGCTGATCATAATAAATGAATTCAATTCCTTCCTTTGGAAGAAAGTTTTCAAAACATTCAAAGTATTCGTGTGTTGCGCCCGGTCCACCATTCAACAAGAGGATTCTGGTCTGGGGATTGTTACCGAACCGCTTGGTCCAAACCTTGAATTTTTTTCCAAAGCTTTCAATTTCAACAAATTTTACATTGCCCGACTGTATGCCGGAATCCTGTTGGGCAAAATAATCCTTCGCATCAGCAGCGTTTTGATTGGGCTGTTTGCAAGAAAAGAAACATGCTGACAAGATGAAGACAACCAATAAACTTCTCATGGGTTCCTGTTTAAATGAATCATCCCCGAAACGGTGGGTGACGGGGATGAAAATAATCAAAAAAAATAAATCAGATGCTTCCTATTCTTTTCGGGGCAGCTTTGCGTCCCGTTGTGCGGTATTGTAAACAAACGCAGCAACAATGGTGGCAATTTGTTTCAAGTCTGGCGCAGACAGGTGATCGTAAACATCCATGTTGCTATGGTGTGTTCTGGTATCATATTCCATTTCATCCTGGATGAATTGAAAACCAGGAAGACCAACTGCATCGAAGGACTGGTGATCTGTTCCGCCGGTATTGCTGATGGTCACTGTTGAGGCACCAAGGTCTTTGAAGGGCTCAAACCATGCACTGAAGATGTTCCTGCAGGCCTCATTGCCCTGAAGATATATTCCCCTTATCTTTCCTGTACCATTGTCTATGTTGTAATAGGCAGAAAACTTATCGTGTGCAGGAGTTTTGGCGATGGTACCATTGCCACCAAAGGTCTTGGCAACATAGCCACGAGAACCCAGCAGTCCTTGCTCCTCCGCACTCCAAAGACCTATGCGAATGGTCCTGCGGGGCTGGACGTTCAAGGCTTTCATGATCCGCATCACCTCCATCATCACTGCAGAACCCGAGGCATTGTCTGTAGCACCGGTTCCTGCCTGCCAAGAATCAAGGTGCGCACCAATCATCACTACTTCATCTTTCAGGAGTGGATCTGTTCCTGGAATTTCAGCAATTACATTGTATCCCTGAAGGTCATCTGCATAAAATTTTGTTTTCACTTCAGTGTCCACCTTGACAGGGGTGCCTGATTTTGCAATCCTCAACAGGGTATTGTAATCTTCAACTCCCATGGCCATATCCAAAAAGTTTTCGGGATCACTGCCCTTGTATGTGCCTCCGCCTTGAGCAAATACAGTTCCATCATGGTTTTTCAAGGAAGTACTTACCATGGCCACAGCACCTTCTTCCATCGCCATATTTTTCAACATGGTCAGGAAGCGCATGGCTCCAAAACCACCCCTTTGCATTTGCTCACGCATACGGCGCATGGCAGCAGTATCACGGGGCTGGCGTTGTTGTTGGCCAGGAGCTGCCTTTGCATCAGCCATTTTGGCCAGCTGTTCATCTGTATAACGCTGTGCATCTGCCTTGAAACTTTGAACATAATTGTATGGCATATCCGGTAAAATGATCTTGCCTTTCAGTTTGCCCTTGTACGCCACAACAGCGGCTGAATCCTTGATGTCCACCAACAGTATATCGGCAGATTTCAATCCCTTTGTTCCCCTGGTCCATGTCTTTGGATATACCATCATCGGCTTGTAGTAAGGTGCCGTCATGGCGAAATACATTTTCTCCAATTCCCAACCTTTGCCAAATTCACCCCATGGATCCAGTGTTGCCTGCTGTACACCCCATTCGGTCAACTTCTTCTTGGCATAGTTGGCTGCCTTGGCATATCCCGGGGAATTGGCCAGTCGGCTGCCATTCAGATCGGTTAGGTTCAAGATGATGTCCATGACCTGAGACTTGACCAGGCCCTCTTCACGGATTTTGGACATCATGTTGAGGTCAACTTTTTCCTGGGCAAATGACCCTAAGGAAGCAATCAGCAAAAAGACAAAAACGGATACTGTTTTCATTGCAATTGTTTTGATGAATGTAAGAAAAAAACAACAACTGCAATCGCCAAATCAATTTAGGCTGAATGGCGATGACCAGCGCTTGTCAGTGTATACATTCTTGCCAGACAAGGTTTTGATAAATGCAACCACAGAAGCGATTTCTGACTGTTGCAGGTTCAGGCGTTGAACATTTTTACCATTGGGTTTGAGGCGTTGGTCAAGGTTGGCATTGTCGTTGATAAATCCACCATAATGGGAAATGGCAGTTGCAATATCCCTCACACCACCCGAATGCATCATGGGACCATTCACTATCCCATTGGTGTTCACAAGGTCCCGCAAAGATGGGGCACGGGTAATCGACAGGTCCTGGCCTGCACCCCTGGCCAAACTTATAATTCCATTGTTTTTGGAATTGGGGTCAATGTCAAACTCAGGAGCCCTGTGACAATTGTTGCATCCCAAACCGCCACCAATCCTGCTGCTGTTGGCATCAAAAACAGGTGGCGTCATGAACAACCTTTTACCCTCATTTTCTATTGCGGTAAAATTGCTGAAATCCTGGTTCGAATTGGAAGCCAGTGCCCGTCCTGCATCATACTTGCTGTCGAAAGACTGAATGCTCCTGACAAACTGCGCAAGACATTCCTGCATGCGTGCCTCGGTTACTGAAACATCTCCATATGCAAACTTAAACAGTTCGTTATAATATCCAATCTTTTGCAACTTCGCCAACAAGGCGGTAATGTTGTCCCTGCCAGATAAGCCACTATAGCCCATTTCAACATGATTCGCTATCGGCTGAGTTGTTTGCTTTTCCAAGCTGACTGAACGTTCATCCCAAAAAAACTTTGATTCGTCGCCATACCGTGCATTGATCAAACGGATGGAGTGGCGATCAGTAACGCCACCCAGCACCCCATTGCTGACCAATGCAGTGTCAGAAAATGCAAACGCCAGCTTGTGGCAACTGGCACAAGCAATTGAATTGTTAATGCTTAAATTTTTATCATAAAAAAGTACCCTGCCAATTGTGGCTTTTGGGTTGGTAATGGGATTGCTTCCTGTATTGTCCTTGATAATATAGGAAGGTTTTCCCTAGTTGGCATAATTGGCCAGGTTTGCAGGATCAATTTCATTTCCAAACACAGCCCTAATGGCGGCATACACATCAGCAGTTGAAGAAGGCGTTTCTTCCTTGACAGTACCCGGAATTACAGTGTCCGTCTTTGAACAGGAAGCGCTTAGGAGTACGAATACAAAAAAAATCAGACGGGAAGATGAGTTAATCATGTAGTCGATTTTTCCCTATGACAAGTCTATTGACTACAGGTTTAATGTCAATATGTTAATAAAGCGACTTTAACATACCCATCACAAAGCAATCTATTGTATGCAGTTACTCTTCAAAATGCATCTTGTGGAAGAATCGGTGGATGCCAGGTGCCAAAATGTACCCGATACTTGTTATAAAAAGAACACCAGAAAATATTGCATACAGTGAGGAAAATATTTTACCTGAAAAAGTCAGTTCTGTCTTTAGGGTTGGGCCCATCCCTGAAAGAATCATGGAAGCATTGTGAAAAGCATCAATCATTTCTGCACCAGGTGAAAAATAGTAATACCCCAAAGAACCAATCAACAGCAATACCGAGATGACGGAAATGACTATTGATATATTGCTTAGAATTCTGAAATAGAAAACCTTTCTGGGTGCAATTTTTTGTCGTTTGTGTTCGTACATAAAATGAATATTGATATTTTCTTAAAGATAGAAATTGATGGTCTGCAATACAGGTATAACCTTTGTGTAAACTTAATCATATGAAACCAATACTTATGGTAATTGCGCCAAAAGATTTCAGGGACGAGGAATTGTTTGAAACAAAAGAGGAACTGATCGAGTCAGGTCTCCGAACAGTAACAGCAAGCATTTCAAAAGGAATCTGCACTGGAACAAAGAACGGGAAAACAATTGCCGAGGTTGAGCTAAAGAACCTGGATACAGACAATTACCATGCAGTAATTTTTGTGGGTGGTCCCGGAAGCAGGGTGTATTTCGAAAATCCTGAAGCGCACCGCATTGCAAAAGAAATGGCTGCCGACCAGAAAACCGTTGCGGCCATATGCATTGCTCCAATCATTTTGGCAAAAGCCGGATTATTGAAAGACAGAAGTGCCACTGTTCATGCAACAGAAACTGAAACACTTAAAAAACTGGGTGCCCACTACACTGGATTGGCATTAACACAGGATGAAAACATCATTACTGCAAACGGACCTCAAAGTGCAAGGGCTTTTGGGGAATTGATTTCAAAAAATATCACTGAAAACAAGCGAAGCCTCAAATTCAATCATCAGGCAAGATGACAACTGATGCTGATGGATGACAATCCCAATATGCGGGATGGCTGAGAAGGGTCATTGATAAACGGGTTGATGGGCTTATACATTTGCGGGGTCGGAAAGCATGTTCATCAACATAAAAAAATCAATATGAAAAAATCACTGTTAATCATCAGCTCTTTTGTTTTTGCACTTGCCTCATTTGCCTTTGTAAATCCTGTTCCGACCTCACCAATACCGGTTGTAAAAGCAAATGGACCACACCACATGAACCTAAAGATTGATGGATCAACCATCATCTCTGTTTGCGGAGAGCCCATTGAATTCACGGGAAGCCTTTTGTTAAGGGGAACATTCGTTGAAAACAAGAACAATTCCATGTATGACCTCGATATCAGCAGTCAGGGCCTTTCCGGTGTTGGATTGTTTTCAGAAAACAGGTACCATGCCAATGTGAAAGCATCTGCTTCAGGGCATTTTTCTTTTCTGAATGAACACAAGAAAATCGAGTTCAAAATAAGGGTTTTGCTTACCGAACAGGGAAGCGGAAGGGAGATTGCAGCGACACTCAAATTTTTTGTAGTGGTCAATGCAACGGGAGAAAACTACAACTTCGAACCTTCAAAAATCTATTTGGACTTTGGAGACTGCCTTCCCGAATAATATTTGTATTTCAACCAAGAGAAAACTTTCCGACACTAGCCTGATCCTTTGGATCAGGCTTATTTAGATTTAGCTTCTTGATGCGCCGGGCCTGCTCAGCAAGTCCTTCAAAGCAGAAAGATGTTTGGTGTAAACATCCCTTGGGTAAACCTTCTGCTTGATGCATATTGAAGCTGCCTTTCCAACAACCTCGCCCATCATGCCACAGGTCTTCATCACCCTGACCGGGCCAAGTCCTGACTTTGTAACACTGATGCACCTTCCTGCCATGAACAAGTTCTTGATGTTGCGGCTGTACAATGTCCGGTATGGAGCCCAATATTCACCGCCGTACTGGTATTCTTCACCCCTGGTATAATCAGAAACAAATTCCATACCCTCAAAACCCTCTTTGAACTCTTTTTTAGGGGTATGCAGGTCAACATGCCAGGAACAGGGAAATGCACCATCTTCAAATTTTCTTTGCTTCTTGAAATCCTCTGCATCGAGAATTACATCACCCAATAAACGCCTTGATTCGCGTTTTCCGGCGATAAAAGCAACCCAACCCAACCTGTGTTTGGGATACATTTTGTCAACATTTTTCAAGACGTCCCAGGCACCATACATGGCCCTGAAATTGTGGTCCCGAATGAGCTCAATGTCATTGACCTGGTCCTTGTCGAATCCACTTTCCCAATACCACATGTTGGCGAATGACTGGAGACCTTCCTTGCCAAATGTTTTTTGTCCTTTTCGGCCAGGAAAGGGTTTGTCTTTGAGATCCAATGCCCATGGGCAATGTGGAAAAGGTTGATCATAATCCCCGACTTCACATTTCATGGCAAGTGAACTCTTGTCCTTGCATTCGCATGCCAACACTTCCTCCTTATTGGTTGCATCAAGGATATTGAAAAGATTGGTACTGCCCATCAGTTGTTCAATCTTGTACTCGTGGTCTGCACCTGCCTTAAACCCGATTGTAGCGTCTCCTGTGCAGTCTGAAAACAATTTTCCCTTCACCCTGGATCGGCGGGAAGTGAGAGTGCTCTGGACAATGATAGACTTTATCTCATCACCAGCAGTCTCCACTTTTATCACCCTGTGGTTCAATAAAAGGGTGATGTTGGGTTCGGATCGAACAATTTTTAATTTCAATGCATCATCATAATAATTCGCCGAAACGCCGTTGAACACCTGTCCTGGTCCCTTGACGATGGGCGGAAGGATTTCATTCACAATATCGCCAACATGGGGAAATTGTGACTTATTGGTATGTCCCTCGGGCCATACCCTCACCTCAGAGCTGCCATTTCCTCCCAATACGGGCCTGTCTTGGACAAGGGCAACTTTTACCCCATTTCTTGCTGCTGCGATTGCTGCACAGGTGCCTGCCAAACCACCACCTGAAACGACAAGATCAAATTCACCAGCCTCATCAGGGTTCTCCGGAAGACCCAACAACTTGCGCCTAAAAGCGGTGAGTTGTGTGATGTCATTGGTAGGTTCAAACGTGGTATCCTTGCAAAAGAGGATGGCTTCACAACGGCCTTCAAATCCGGTAAGGTCATGCAATGCAAGGGTAGACCTCTTCTCCACTTTTACTATACCGCCATCATGCCAATGCCAGGTTGCGCTTTTGGTTCCGAAAGTTTCATCAACAGCTTTCCCGTTGATCTTCAGCTGAAATTTACCCGGTGCTCCGGGCGCGTTCCAAGGCGCCACCCAGTCTCTTGTGCGGACCCATACACGGTAGGAACCGGCCGTAGGAAACACGACTTCGGTTGTGGCATCTTGAACGGGTATTCCCAACCCATGAGCCAATAGATATGGAGACCCCATTTGGTCCATCGATTGCTGGTCCAATTCCCATCCCCCATGTTTGGCAAACTGTTCCGCCTCAACGAAAAGAAATTCCCCTGCAGCAGTTTTGTCCTTGTCATTGGCAAACAAAGGAATTTTTGCGGCCAAAAAGCACAAGCTTGTATTGCCGATGTATCCTACAAATTGTCTTCTTTTCATGTTGGTTGGGTTTGTAACATCAGATGGAAAATCAATATTACGAGTTTACACCAAATAATTCTAAAAGCAATTCATGGAACCTTAAATAAACACAAAATATATATCTATAACGTTTGCAGATAAAATGATGATGGGGGGATTTTTTACCAACGTCTTGTGCTGATTGTAAAAAACTGGTCAACCATACGGTATCTTTTCCAATTTTTTTATAAAAATATCCCCGACGATCCGGACTTCCTCCCCTATCATAAAAATCGCTTTGGTCAAAATATTGATTGGCGGAATCAATGATTACACCCAGCTTTCCAAAGAAACCAACATGATACCCACTCTCCTTTAAAAGTTTAGGGTAGATGATATCCGCATAAGGTTGCTTCAGTCTGGGTTTTTGAAATGTATACCCGTGGGTGCGTTCATACAAACCCGTTAAAATTGAAGCACGGCTCGCAGCACAAATAGGAGTGGTGGAGAATGCATTTTTAAAATAAGTACCGGACTTGGCCAATGCATCCATCTCTGGTGTTTGTACAATTGAATTTCCCGCTACACCTAGTGCATCCCAGCGTTGATCGTCGGTAAGGATGAAGATGATGTTGGGTTTTTTATTTTGACATAATACAGTTGTACTGATCAGAAAAACACAGCAGAATAAATAGTAAGATTGCTTGATACAATTCATTTTTTTGATTTATCTAAAGATTGTTCAACATTCAAGATTGCTAAATACTCCGCTTTTTCAATTCTTCTACGGCATGATTGGCTGCCCGCGCTGTCAATGCCATATAGGTGAGCGAAGGGTTTACACAGGAAGATGATGCCATTGCAGCGCCATCTGTGACAAAGACATTTTTGCAATCATGCAGTTGATTGAATTTATTCAACACTGATGTCTTGGGATCCTTGCCCATTCTGGCTGTACCCATTTCGTGGATACCCAAACCCAAATGAACATCCTGTCGGTTGTTCTTGGTAATGTTCTTGAATCCAGCGGCATCAAGCATCTCCGCTGCTGCATTGGCCATGTCTTTTCGCATGGCTATTTCATTTTCGCCAAAAGATGCGTCAAAAACAATCAGTGGGATACCCCATTTGTCTTTTTTACTTGGATCCAGGTACATCCGGTTATTGGGATTGGGCAACACTTCTCCAAAACCCCCAAATCCAATGCTCCAGCTTCCCACCTTGGTCATCTCTTTCTTGAATGCTGCTCCAAATCCATCAGCTGCAATTCCTCTCTTCCAGTCGGCTCTGCTGGCCCCACCCTGGTATCCAAACCCTCTGATATAATTGTTTTGCTTGTCTGTACCCCAGTTCCTGAAACGCGGAATGTAGAGCGAATTGGGCCGTTGACCATACATAAAATCATCTTCAAATCCTTCGATGGTTGCATTAGCACCAACCCCCAAATGATGATCCATGATATTTCTTCCCACCTGATCACTGTCATTGCCTAAGCCATTGGGGAAACGTTTTGATGTGGAATTCAGTAAAAGTGCAGCTGAATTCATTGATCCGGCATTGACAAAAATAACTTTTGCAAAATACTCAGTCGTTTGAAGTGTATGCTGGTTGATGGTTCTTACTCCCCTGGCTTTGCCATCAGCCTCATCATAGATGATTTCAGTAACAATGCTATCATGCAAAATAGACAAGCGTTTGGTCAATTTTGCAGCAGGTATTGCGCCGGACAGTGCGCTGTAGTATGCCCCATAAGGACAACCTCGGGAACATTTGTTACGGTACTGGCAGGTTGCCCTTCCCAATGCCGTGTGCCAAGGCTGGGCTTTTGACAAATTCGCTGTTCTCCCAATGATTACAGGACGATTGAGTGTTTTTTGAACTTTATCCACAAAATACCGTTCGGGCTCCAGCATCAACATGGGCGGCAAAAAATCACCATCCGGCAGTACGTCCAAATTGTTTTTTTGACCATTCACCCCGACGAATTTCTCGATATAGCTGTACCAGGGAGCAATGTCTTCGTAGCGGATAGGCCAATCGACCCCTATACCATCTTTGGCATTTGCCTCAAAATCCTGTTTGTTCCAGCGATATGAATGACGCCCCCAGTGCATGGACTTCCCACCTGTATGATAGGCACGGATCCAGTCAAAAGGTTTTTTTTCTATGTAAGGATTCTGCTTGTCGTTGGTCATGAAATGTGCCTTGTCATCTTGTGCCATTCCAACAAATCGGTTGTTGGCCCAAAGTTCCTCGGCTGAATGCACAGATACCCTGTCACGGTGCTGAATTTCCCATGGTGCTTTGAAGGCAGTATCATAATCTTTAACATGCTCAACTTCTTTACCCCGCTCGATGATAAGGACTTTCAAACCCTTTTCAGTCAATTCTTTTGCAGCGATTCCACCGGTCATCCCCGAACCAATCACAATGGCATCATATGTATGCTGATCTTCAAATTTTAGATTGATATTCATGGATCAAAAGTTATTAATAAGTGTAAATTTTCTGACCGGGTTTTATTTTTATTAGTTCAAATCTGCCTGGCACCAAAACAAAATCAAAAGAAGCATTGACACCAACCTTTGAAGTAAAATAACCAAGAAGCGTGAGCTCTTTCATCAATCGCCAAAAAGGCAATCCCTTTTTCTGGGAAGTCATCAACTCCTTGTCCTCATTATCACCCATTTTTGTCTGCTGAACATTGTAAGCCTGCATCAAGGCCTTGCTTTCCTGTTCAACTGCAGTTAAGATTGATATTTTATCCGCCATGTTTTTGTTCAAAAACTCTTTGCCATTGAGCGCATCCAATCCCTCAATAAAACTTTGATGTTCCGGTAATTTATAACAGTCTTTGAGCATCATCTCAATGAATGCAGGCACACCAGCATCAATGGCACCAGGGGTGTCTGTTCTGGGGATAATGATTTCTGCAACTTCAGCTACAAGCTTACTTTGGGAAACAGAGAGCGTGAAATCAAGTGTATTGGAAAACCCACTCTCCTGTAGTTTCATCGCCATCAATGTGGGCATGGAAATACTACCTCCAAGCATCAAGGCAATATTTTTAATGACTTCTCTTCTTTTCATTTAAGATATTTATTGCTTATCTGCATCAAATAAGTTGGTGTAATCTATTAAAAAATAGAATTACAGCCAACACTCATTTGTAATGCCTTACTAGGTGGATTAAAAAAATCAATTCAATTACTTAACAAGCGCCTGCTTCAGCAGAAAATCTTTTTTCTTTATAAAAAAAGGGGTTGGAAAAAACCAACCCCTAATTTAAAAAAAGAAAAATCTAACTGCTTACCAGCCTGGATTTTGTTTCAATGCCGGATTCAAGTTCAATTCGGTTTCTGAAATTGGCCATAAATAATCGCGGGCCTTGTTGAAGTTCGTCAAAATCAAGACACGATAATCTGTTGAAGGATGTGGAGCATAAGCAGCAACATTGTAAATCGGTTCACCTTCAGCATCAAAAGTAACAGCAGGATACTTGTTGAAATCCCCCAGCACTGGTCGTCCCATGATGGGCCTTGTCAAGATCACTTCGGCACGTTTCCAACGGAGAAGATCATCCCACCTTAGGTTTTCATTCCACAACTCAACTTTCCTTTCGTACCGGACCAATTTTCTCAATGCAGCCTGACCCATTCCTGCATTGGCCAAGGGCATGTTTACATCACTGCGACCGCGAACCAGGTTAAGGGCGTTGATGCAATCAGCATCAATTTGGTTCAATTCAATTTTAGCCTCTGCAAACGTTAACAATACTTCAGCATAGCGGCACAGCATGAATGGTGTTTCGCACTGAGTGAGGGCGCTAACATACTTGAAATCGTAGTATTTTCTGACCAGGTAACCTGTGAAAGAAGTAAATACGGTTGAATTGTAGCTGTCCAAGTTCTTTACGGTTTGGCCGGCCGAATTCAATGTATTGGGCTTGTCCATGCGTGTATCATAAACAAAGCCATTCCACATGTCCCCGGGAAGCACCACAGAGTAGCGCATCCTAGGATCCCTTTTGTCATAAGGGCTAAGCTTGTTGTAAAGAGGAGATTTGCTGATGTCTAATCCATCGGTACACTGATAGGAGTCAATCATGTTTTGGGTCGGTACTACTGTTGTGTAACCTCCCGCAACTGACCTGGCAGATGTAATTTGTGGAAAACCAGTAGCATTTCCCGCTGAATACAGGTGCATTTGCGTAAAGATCTGTTCAGTATTGGCAGTACTGTTCAAAACCGCCTCTGTGAAAAGCGTTGAATATTTTGGCATCAGGCTGAACTGCTTGGAATCAATAACAACTTTCGCAGCAGCAGCTGCTGTTGCCCAATCGTTGTTATGAAGGGCAGCCCTTGCTTTGAATGCCATGGCAGCGCCTGCTGTAGCACGTCCCATGGTCTTGACGGTAGAACCGGCAAGCAGCTGTGCAGACATGTCAAAATCAGCATATATTTTTTTGAGTACATCTGCCCTTGGCGTTCTGGCAACTGATTTTCCTTCGCTTACAGTGGATACAGGTTTGTCAATGTAAACCACATCGCCAAACATGTTTGTCAGCTTCAGGTAATAATAAGCACGCAAGAAATAAACTTCACCCTGGTATTGCTTGATGCTTGCCGCAGTCAATTTGCTTTTGTTCTCTTCAATTTTTTGCAGCATCAGGTTACACCTGGCAATACCCTGATAATTGGCAGTCCACATGGTTCTGAAATAACCTTCCTTGTAATCAAGGGTAGACATCATCAGGTTCTGAGCAAATCCTCCCCCACGGATGAAAACAGTTTCAGCCAAGGCGTCCCAGCTGAATTCTGGTGAAAGGTATCCATTATTCCCAGCGGTAAGGTTGGTATAACATGCATTTACACCCCCCTGTATCTCTGTTTCATTTGCAAAAAAAGTATTGGCAGATGGAACATCAAGCGGATAAAGTTCCAGCCTTTTTTCGCAACCCATGAGTGCGAGTAATGCTACAAGTGATAAGTTCAATAAGTTGGTTTTCATAATATTTATTTTTTCGCTCATAACTTGATTGATTAAAATTTAACCTCTACACCAAAAGTGAATGTCTTGATAAGAGGAACGCTGTTGTTATTGCTTTCAGGGGATTCAGGATCCATTCCCAATGGCATCTTGGTTTTTGTGAATACATTGTTTCCATTCGCATAAAGGCGCAAGAATGAAATCCCTGATTTTTTGATTGCGCTGACAGGAATTGTATAACCCAATTGAACGTTTTTCAATCTAAGGTATGCGCCATCGAGCAACCAGTAAGTTGAAGGCTGCAGGTTATTGGATTGCTGATTGATGGATAAGCGGGGGTATGTTGCATTTGGATTAGGGCTGCCCTCATACCAACGGTCCAGGTGTTGCACAAATGCTGTTGATGCATTCTGGAAAGGGTACGCCAACCAACCGGAAATATAATCATCCCTCTTGGCTACACCCTGCAAAAAGGCAGAAAAATCAAATCCGCCCCATGATGCAAATAAATCAAGGGAGTAGGTGTACCTGGGAATGGGATTGCCGAGAATGGCCCTGTCACTGCCGGTTATTTTACCATCTTTGTCCAAATCCTTGTACCTTATGTCTCCTCCCTGGAGTTTACCGAATTGTGTAACCGTGTAGGCCCTGGCCTCAGTAAATGAATTGAACAAACCATCAGCCAGTAATCCATAAAATGCATCAATGGGAGAACCCACTTGTTTGACATGTGTGCCACCTACTTGAGGACCAAGTCCACCCAAATTGGTAATCTTGTTTTTCACATCAGACAAAACACCTGTTGCCTTATAATTGAATTTTCCGATTGAGTTGTTGTAAGAGATTGTCATATCCCAACCCTTGTTTTCAACTGCACCTGCATTCTGCTTTGGTGAGTTTGAATATCCCATTACTCCAGGGATTGCCATGTTCAGCAAAATGTTGTTTGTCTGTTTATCGTACCAGTCAAAACTCAGGTTCAATGTATTGTGCAAGAAAGCGAGGTCAATACCGAAATCTGTCATGGTTGTAGACTCCCAGGTTATGTTGTTCAAAGCATAATTCTGTACAGCATATCCCGGATTCAATATACCGCCAAACACTGTGTAGAGACTTGTGTTTACAGACAATGCGAAAGGATAGTTGGAACCTAGACCAGATTGGTTACCCAATTGTCCCCAAGATGCCCTCAGTTTACCATTGCTCAACCAATTCACATTTTTCATGAAATTTTCATTTGTAAAGCGCCATGCCCCTGAGAAGGATGGAAATACGCCCCACTTGTATCCTGTAGCAAATCGGGAAGAACCATCATAACGCACATTTCCCTCCAGGAAATATTTGTTGTCAAATGAATAGTTAAGCCTGCCAAAATAAGACATCAATGCCCATTCGTTTGTATATCCATTTGTGATTTGGCCTGTTGGATTGTATGAGTTGATTTCCTCAAATTGCTGAAAGTTATTTCCTTGTCTTGTACCGTAAAGATTGTTGAAACGGCTTGTCAGGTACTGATAACCACCCAACGCTGTAATGTGGTGCTTTTTCAAACTCTTGTCGTATGTGGCAAGAAAGTTGAGGTCATTTTCACTTGTCTTGTCCCTTGTCTCATACATCGAAGGTGTAGACGTCGATTTGTAAATCATGGCACCCGTCTTGTAATCAAAAAGATTGGCTGTCTTTGATACTCCCTTGTATGAAGCCGTTGATATTCTTGGAGTATAGTAAAAATCCAATGTAAGTCCATTTAACGGTTTGATGCGGGTATAAATTTTTGCAATGGTTTCCTGGTATTCCTCATAGCGCATGTTCAATTTTTCAAATATGAGCATCATTGTGTGGGGAGTACCTGCATAGTTGTTTCCCCAAACGCCATTGGAGTATTTGGTGGGATAAATGGCAGGTTGCCTCATCATACCTTCCACCTCTGATCCAGGTGCTGCATCGTTGATAAAGGTTGAACGGCTGGAAAGGTCAAGTCCAAAGTCCACGTATTTATTTATTGTATAGGTGTTGTTCGAACGAAGACCATACCGTTTCATGTTGGTATTGGGCAAAATGGCATCTTGGTTCAAATAAGTAAGGGATGTATTTGACTTGAGGTGATCATTGCCATGCGAAAACCCAATATAGTGCTGAGTTTGTGTGGCTTGTTTTTTGTAGGTCTCCCTGATCATGTCAGAATTCGGGAATGCATCCCTGTCTGCTGAGTTCTTCCATTCATTGATTTTTGTAGGGCCATAAACAACACCACCAGGAACGCCTGCATCCGTTCTCAGGTCATTTCCATTCGCTTCGTCATACAATGCCATATAATCCCATGCCGTAGCATTTTGAGGCATTACAACGGGTGAAGAAATACCAACAGATCCGTTGTATGAAACTTTAACCTGATCTGATTTTCCACGTTTTGTTGTGATCAGGATAACACCATTGGCAGCCCGCGATCCATAAATCGCAGCAGAGGCAGCATCCTTAAGGATGGACATGGTTTCAATATCGTTTGGATTCACTCCATCTATTGAAGTGGCAACCCCGTCAACCAGAACAAGCGGATTGTTATCATTTAGGGTACCAATACCACGGATACGGATTGCAGTGCCTTCTTTACCCGGCTTACCATTATTGGAAGTGACAGTTACACCAGCAGCAACTCCCTGCAAGGCAAGCGATGTTTGCATCGTATTTCTCTTGACAAGCGTTTCCCCTTTTACGGATTCAATGGCACCAGAAACATTGATTTTTTTCTGGGAACCGTAACCAACTGTTACAACTTCTTCCAAACCAACAGCAGTTGGCCTCAGGCGAATTGTTATGTTGGCATCACCTGTTACACTGGCTTCCTGGGAATCATATCCAACAAATGAAAAACTGAGACGGGAACTTCCCTTTGGCAGTTTTATTTTGAAAGATCCATTTGCATCAGTGATTGTGCCCGTTGAAGCACCCTTCACCGATACGTTCACGCCAGAAAATGGTTGACCATTTTCGTTGACTACACTTCCTGCCACAATCCTTTCCTGTGCGTTTGACACAATAAAGGCAAGTGACATAATAAAAAGCAATAACCGTTTTTTCATGATTCTCTGGTTTAATGTTTGTTGTTTAGTAGAGGTATATTTTAAATGAGAAATAGGGTGTATGTTTAAATGAATGCAACTACAGGAACAATAAAATGACGTGTTGGAATGAAAGAGTTAGGAAGCGCAATCATCTTTGGTTTTTACGTTGGCTGTTTATAATCGAAGCTTATAAATCTTGTATGATTTTAATCATCTATTGTGAGTATATTTCCGGAAATAACGTATAATTTCACGGAAACGTTTCCGGAAAGGTTTCCGATTTCCGGAAACCTTTCCGGAATAAGCGCTAAATTGTATTTTAGCATGAAATTCAAAAATTTGATGACATCATGAAGCATACCACGATCAAAGATGTTGCTAAACGTCTCAATTGTTCTGTATCGACCGTCTCCCGGGCTTTCAATGACAAGGATGATATCAAAAAGGAAAAGCGAGAACTCGTTTTGGCAACAGCGAAAGAAATGGGATATTTTCCAAATCCCATTGCCAAAAGCCTGCTGAAACAATGTACGAACCAGATTGGTGTTGTCGTTCCGGAATTCATCAATTCTTTCTTTCCAGAAGTCATCATGGGCATTCAGGATGTATTCCTGAAAAAGGGTTATCAGGTGCTTATCATGCAATCCAGCGAGTCCCATGAAAACGAAATTGAGAACATCAAAACCTTGGAAAACAACATGGTTGATGGCATGATCATCTCGCTTTCACAAGAATCAAAAAATGTGGACTACTTGAAAAGTCTTGTTGAAAAAGGGTTTCCACTTGTGCTGTTCAACAGGGTTGCAAAAGAAATTGAAACATCTAAAGTAATCATTGATGACTACAAGTGGTCATTTTTTGCGACTGAGCACCTGATTTATCATGGATATAAAAATATATTCCATTTTGCAGGGCCAGCGGGAATGATGTTCACACAAAACAGGAAAAACGGATTCATCGATGCACACAAGAAACACAAGAGAAAAGTAGATGAAAAAAAAATCATAGAAACCGGGCTGATGTTACCGGATGGGGAGCATGTCATGGAAAACCTCATCAATTCCAATAACATGCCAGATGCAATTTTTGCGGTAAACGACCTGACAGCGGTTGGCGCGATGAAAGCGTTAAAGAAACATGGATTTAAAATTCCAGGTGATGTTGCACTCGTTGGCTTTACTGAGTCCAAAATTGCAGCATTGATTGACCCTCCACTGACCAGTGTAGCGCAACCTACATTTGAAATTGGTCAGACTGCTGCAAAACTTTTGCTAGACCAAATTGAATGCAAGGGGATATTTTTACCCCAGACCATTGTGTTGAATGGCCGTCTCAATGTGAGAGAATCGTCAATGAAACTGATTTAGGGTAAGCGCATTGAATGATTGCACCAGGGAAAAGAAGATGATGAAAAAAAATCATTTGTTTGTTTTACAAAGCAGTTAAATCAATTAGTTTTATACCCATTTGAGACAGTTTGAACTTTGAAAATTAAAAACAACAATGCAATACCGCAGGCTGGGAAAAACAGGATTGAACGTTTCTGTCATAGGTTTTGGCGCCTCCCCATTGGGAAATGTATTTGACGATTGCGATGAATCAGAGGGAATCCGGTCTGTGCATGCCGCAATAGACCTTGGCATCAACTTTTTTGACGTTGCACCCTTTTATGGACTGACCCTTGCTGAAACACGCTTGGGCAACGCCATCAAGGGAAAAAGAAATGACATTCTGCTGGCCACAAAATGTGGACGCAATGGGTTGAGGGATTTTGATTTCAGCTATCAATGGATTATTGATAGTGCAGACGCATCACTGAAAAGGCTCAATACAGATTATGTGGATTTGATGCAACTGCACGACATTGAATTTGGAAGCAAAGAACAGGTACTCAACGAGGCCATCCCGGCAATTCAAAAAATAAAGGAATCCGGAAAAGCGCGATTTGTGGGCATTACAGGGCTTCCAGTCAACTATCTTGCAGAAATCGCAAGAACAGTTGAAGTGGACACTGTACTCTCATGGGCGCATTATAACCTGTTGCAGGATGAGATCAATGCGGAGCTTGTTCCACTTTGCCAGGCCAAAGACATGGGACTGATGAACGCCGCTCCACTCGTTCAACGCATACTATCTGACGCCTCCATTCCCGAATGGCACAATGCTCCATCCGAATTAAAATCGATGCAGGCGCCATTGCTTGCCGTTTGCAAAAAATTTGGTGTTGCACTCAGTGATGTTGCTATTCGCTATGCCATTGACCACCCATTCATTTCCAGTACAATCATTGGCATGTGTGATGAAAACAATGTCAAAAAAAATATTGGCGTAATGGAATTTTCCATTCCAGAAGGCTTGTTGGATGAAATCAATCAATTGGTGGCCCCTGTAAAAAACAGGATGTGGTTTGAAGGCATGCCTGAAAACAACATATCCAGAAAAAATCAATAACATGAAAGCATTGTTTTTGACCGCGATTGGCGAAACTGCTATTAGGGAAATCGATATGCCCAAACCCACATCCGAAGAGGTTTTGGTCAAAATAGGCATGGTTGGGTTTTGTGGTGGAGACCTCAACGGATTCAAGGGACTTTTTGAACTGCAGGAATATCCAAACATATTGGGGCATGAAGTAGGTGGAACCATTGTGCAAATGGGTGATGCTGTTCCGCAGTCATTCCGAGTCGGCATGCAGGTTACAGTCTATCCTTATCAAAATTGTGGGACATGCATTTCCTGCAAAAAAGGACGCAAAAATGCATGCCAGGACAACAAAACCATGGGGGTCAGGCGGCCTGGCGCCATGACAGAATACATCACCCTTCATTGGAATGATGTATTCGTTTCCAATGCACTTTCGCTTAAGGCATTGGCGTTGGTGGAACCATTGACTGTTGGGTTTCATGCTGCATCAAGGGGGAGTGTAAGCGAAAACGACACTGTTGCCATCATTGGATGCGGAATGGTTGGTTTAGGTGCTTTGGCTGCAGCAGTGAACCACGGAGCCAAAACCATTGCCATAGACCTCGATGAAACTAAATTGGCCATCGCTAAAAAAATTGGAGCCACTCATACCATCCAACCCAACTTGGAAAACCTGCATGATGCGCTCATGAAAATCACAAACGGAGATGGTCCGGATGTCATCATTGAAGCAGTGGGAAGCCCTATCACCTATCGTACTGCGGTAGAAGAGGTTGCATACACTGGAAGGGTTGTCTGTATTGGATATGCAAAATCACCTGTGGAGTTCAATACAGGATTGTTTGTGAGAAAAGAAATTGAAATCCTGGGGTCGCGCAACTGTACCACTGAGTTTCCAGAGGTTATCCAATATCTTGAAACTGGACGCTTCCCTATTGATGAAGTAATCAGTAAAACAGTATCCATTGATGATGCCGGAGAGGCACTCGCGAATTGGGCAGCAGATCCTAAGGGAATCATCAAAATCATGGTAGATGTAAACCCAAAAACAAATGATTAAATCTGCTGTAACAATTGCATTGGTGCCTGAAATCAAGACAGGACCATGGATTTTTTGGGACAATCTGGAAGAAAGCATGGCCAAGGCCAGTGCTTTGGGATTTGATGCAATTGAACTTTTTACTGCTTCTGGCAGTGCAATCCAGGAGGAAAAGCTTAAAAGATTGTTGGACCGTTACGACTTAAGACTTGCAGCAGTAGGGACTGGTGCCGGAAAAGTCATTCATGGTCTGACACTTACAGATGCCAACAGCGCCATCCGAAAAAAAGCAATGGCCTTTGTTCAGGAGATGATGGAGTTTGGTGCAACATTTGGCGCGCCTGCCATCATCGGCTCCATGCAGGGAAATTCAAATCAGGGTACCCCTCACAGTTATGGCATTTCCCTGCTGGCGGAAGCATTGCAAATGCTCGATCAACATGCAGGATCGTTGGGAGTAAAATTGATCTACGAGCCCCTCAACAGGTATGAGACCAATCTGATGAATACGCTGGATGATGGATCTGATTTCATTGAATCAAACAAATTCAAAAACATACAATTGCTCGCAGACCTTTTTCACATGAACATTGAAGAGGTCAATCCGATGGAAAGCCTTCAAAAAAACATTCAACATGTTGGACATGTTCATTTTGCGGACAGCAACCGCAAACCAGTTGGAAGTGGACACACCCAGATGAAAAACATAGCAGATGTGTTGATTGCAACAGGATATGACCAATATGTATCCGCAGAAGCCTTTCCCTGGCCCAGCCCCGACCATGCAGCAGAGCAAACCATTCACTCATTCAAAAGATTTTTCAGATAATCGTACCATAAAACCAAGATCATGCAACGTTTTTGTCTGGCCCTTGACCTTGTAGATGACCCTCAATTGATTGAAGAATATGAGCACCACCATGCAAAAGGAAGCGCATGGCCGGAGGTTACCCAACATGATATTGATGCAGGCATCAGCAACATTGAAATCTTTCGAACAGGCAATCGCATGTTCATGATTCTTGAAACAGATGATGCATTCACATTTGAAAAGAAGGCCTTATTTGATGCAACCAATCCCAAGATTGCAGAATGGGAGCAATTGATGTGGAAGTTCCAAATGCCGCTGCCGTGGGCAAAAGAGGGAGAAAAGTGGGTATTGATGAAAAGGATATTCAAATCATGATGAATTAAACCTAAATGGTTTAAACATCATCACAGTATTCAAAGTCAAAGGCATATGCTAGTCGATGTTATGCTCAAGCATGATCAAGGCAAAGGAAACCAATGACATTGATTCTTTATTCCAGAAAATGCTGAACCGAAATTTGTTGCCTAAATGGGTAGAAAAAACAAATCACCAGGTTTAAGCAAAAAAAATGAATACAAGAAAGGGCGCCTCAAGGGTAGGCCCAATCCATTTGGCTTTATTTCTAATCTTCTTGCTTCACAACAAGGTTATCGCAACCAATTTCTATGTTGACCCATCTTCAACTGCAAGCATTTCAACCGGAACATATCTAAATCCATGGAAAACGATTGCTCAGGTTAACAACGGAACAGCAAATTTGTATCCAGGAGACACTGTTTTTTTCAAAAAAAATCAAACCTACTCAGGACGTCTCAATATCACAAGGTCAGGAAGTGCAACATTTCCTATCGTTTATACCAATTATGGAGAGGGAAATCTTCCAGAATTCAACAATGCTTTTTCTAATGTCATCAACCTCTACGGGCAGCAGTATGTGATCATTGATGGGATTAAAATAATAGATAAATCCATAAGTCCAACTGATCATACCATACAAGCAAAAACAAGCTATGCCATCAATGTTGGAAATTCTCCCAATAACACAATAAGAAACTGCGATATTTCATTGGTCGGTGTTGCGATTAACGTTACAAGCGGATCTAACAATACCACCATCACCGGAAACAAAATTCACAACTTAAGAATGGTATGGAATACACCATCATCTGTCAATTCCGATGATGACTATGGAGCAAATCCTATGGTGATCGGCAGTTCAAACAATACCATATCCAACAACAGGTTTGAAGAGTGTTGGGCAATAAGTTATGACTATGGATATGATGGTGGGGCGATTGAGTTGTTTGGAAGCTACATGAGCAACAACAAGATCATGTACAACACTGCAATAAATTGCAATGGTTTTATTGAAATTGGAAGCAGCACCAATGGAATTGCAGAAAACAACATCATCGCTTACAATAAAATTATCAACTGTGGGACATTAGGGGTTTACCAAAATGGGATAAATTTTAGGGCCACTATAAAAAACATCCAGTATTACAACAATACAATTGTAGAGACTATAAAAAAATATTCAAATCCAGGTGTCATGTTTTGGATGTCTGGAACGGGATCAGCAGGAATGGTGGTGTTAAAAAATAATATTTTCTGGCTTTCTTCGGGAGTAAACCTTGCCAGTGAGAAATTCAATTACGGCCAGATGGTACACATGTACAATGTTTATAGAATGGAAAAAGGAACATTGGGGCTTACACTGGACAATTCGGAACGCCTGAGTTCAAAAGATATACATTTTACAAAAGTTACTGAAGATCCATCCACATGGGATTTTAATTTGGTTCAAAACAGCACAGCAATTGACATCGGCATCAATCTTGGATATGAAAAAGATTTTTCAGGCAGTAGCATACAGGGCAACCCTGACGCAGGTATTCTGGAATTTAAAAAAGCTACCTTGATCAACAACGTAAAAAATGAATGCAACGCTGGAATGTTTTATACCAATACAACATGTGCTGGATACCAATACGGTATTACACATAAAATACCTGAAACAATCTGCTATAATACAATGGCCAACAAAATTGTATCGATGGCACCAGATCAATTTACATATTACACAACCATTACAGCACCATTGGCTGAATTTTGTATTGATATATACCAGTTAAAATCGAACCCAACATTTAACCATTTCGGTGTACTGCAAAAGACACAAATATATTTGTGGAACAACGAATGCAACAAAATATCCAGTGGCTTAGAAACAAATGTTGGGCAAAGTAGAATTTGCGTCAGCAATGCAAGTCCAGGAAATAAATATGTTTTATCCATACAGTACGAAGGAATAAACTTGATTGGAAAATCATTTTCAGGTACCGCTCCATCCTGCCAATACATTTTTGAAAGCAGAATTAACGGAAACGCAATTGCAGGGAGCAGTATCTCCCTAAACCTTGTATCGAATTGTGGCACCGAAACAACAAAACAAGACACAACTGTCATTACACCGCCAAATCCAATAAATGATAAAAACAAAGAGAACAATTTTGACATGACATTGTCACCAACCGCATCAAGCAGGAATTTTACGTTGAACATTGCAGGGGATTTGGATAAAATTTCCACCATAAGAATTGTTGACATGAGCGGAAGAGTACTGAAGGTATTGAAAGTAAAAGGGACGCAAACATTGGTTATTGGTGAAGAGTTGATTCAGGGCTTGTATACTGTAGAAGCATCTCAGGGAAGTGAAAAAGTATTATTGCGGATGTTGAAATTATAAAATGAATACAATATTTCTATGCCTCCAAATAAGCCGTCATTAACATTTGAAGCAAAATAAAAAACAAAAAAACAGTTTTTACAATCAATCACTTTAAGCACTGACTGTTGTCATATTCTCTTGTCACCAGCGCTAATATCATTGCAAAACAATTCAATCACATCAGTTGGTTAGATGACAATGGATATAAGAATGAGAATATTTTCAACATTGCTTTTCGGACTCTTTTTATCATCAAATGGCTATTGCCAAACGAACCATGTTCATTCTGGGGCAGAAGCCCTCAATTTTGGAACAATTGATGTTTCAACCAGCACAGGAACTGTTTGGAGTACTGACAGGTCAAAACTGCCGGGTTACTTCAGTGCAAGTGGGGATGGAAACTATATCGGATTTTCTGACAAAATAAGTATTGATGGATATGTAAAAAAATATGGGAATACAGCATTTGTGTTTCCGGTTGGAAATGGGAATGGCCTGAGGGCGCTCGAAATCTCCAAGCCGAAAATGATTACTGATGCTTACGCAACTGCTTGGATTGAGGGTGATCCCACCAATGATCTTGATCTGACTGAACCATTTGCAGGCAAACATCCAATTTTGGCTGTTGCGGGGACAATAGCTGAAGTAAGTAAAGTGGGTCAATGGGATTGGCAAGTGGGCGAAGGAGGAAATCTTGGAGACAGCAGCACTGGAAATGGAGAGGGGCTCATTGTTGCTGTTAACATACCAGACATGAGCAATTTTTGTGACAAATCCGATCTCAGACTGGTAGGAT
>Ga0222712_10000490_pt1 | contig 52038 bp, 64 predicted proteins | sample C33_657DmetaG_FD_165043 | JGI IMG/M metagenome (GOLD analysis project Ga0222712, IMG submission 165043) | Estuarine water microbial communities from San Francisco Bay, California, United States - C33_657D | ecosystem: Environmental > Aquatic > Marine > Unclassified | place: USA: California... | reverse complement strand
CTAAATATTGGGGCAAGGAGCCCCAATATGGCAGACCAAACACTAGATCCACTTAAAAAACAACTGATTGAATATGTACAGCTACAGCTGGCCAGCGGCATCATTGATGTCGAAATGGACCCAGCTCACTACGAAGCTGCTTATCAACGCACCATTGGTGTATATCGTCAGCGCAGTCAAAATGCCTACGAAGAAAGCTACAGCTTCATGCAGCTATTGGACAATGTAAACGAATATACCTTGCCGCAGGAAGTTACACAAGTGCGTCAAATCTTCCGTCGTACCATTGGCGTTACCGGCACAGGCGGTCAGAGTTTTGATCCGTTTGGAGCAGCTACCCTAAACGTGTATCTCCTAAACTTTAACCAAGCATCAGGTGGTCTGGCCACATACGACTTTTACCAGCAGTATGTTGAACTGGCAGCACGTATGTTTGGTGGTTATATCAACTACACATGGAATCCTGTGACCAAAAAGCTACAGCTGATTCGTGATCCCAGAGGCTCCGGCGAAACAGTACTGCTCTGGACCTATAATCTACGCCCTGAAATTGTACTACTGAGTGACTTTCAAATCAGCCAATGGATTAGAGATCACATGGTTGGTGCCAGCAAGTACATTATCGGTGAAGCTCGTGAAAAGTTTGGAACTATTGCTGGTCCACAAGGCGGCGGTACTCTAAACGGCGCAGCAATGAAAGCCGAAGGACAAGCAATGATGGACAAATGCTTGGAAGATCTCAAACTGTATGTGGATGGATCTCAGCCACTTACACTCGTTATTGGCTAATTGCTCTTGCGAGCAAAATCACGTGCTCGCTTTTTAGCACCGATAATTGCTCGAGTTGCGGCTGTTTGGATTCTTCCTTCTTGATTGCCAGTAGCACCTCGTCCGATCTGCCATCCGTTGTTTAAGAAATTATCTAACTCTATTGAATTAACTCTCATCGAATCTGAGCCATTATGAATCCACTTCTGGTTTTTAGTGGTACCTTTTTTTGCATTAACTTGTGGTAAGTATGTTTTACCTAAATTAATCTGCTGCAGAGTTTTTTTAGTAGATTCAGTGTGTCTAAAACCTGCGTTTGATAAAACTCTTTTCGCAATAGTTTTAGGGCTTTGTTTAACTCCTGCTGCTCCATCACCGCCGTCTGTTAAATTTCTAAGTATTCCTGTACCTGAATCTTTTCGGCCGTACCATCTTATTAGTCTACGTTCGATCGCTAATGCACCGGTATTAGTTAAGTTTGATTCTACAATAACGATTCGATGATTATCGGTTGGGACAATAACATTGTGTTCTTTTTCCCAGGCCCTGTATCGTTGTCCTTTGCCAATATAATATGGTGTTAGATTTCCTTTGCGTAGATATACGTAAACATAGAAACCAGGTGGATAAGTAGACATGCTGATGCTCCTCAAAAGCGTTAGAACGGGTGGATGTTGGTAGCATCGCGATCCGTGCTATTATTTAGTCAGATCTCATTGACAATCGCATCGTATTATCTTACAATAATGTTATGAGCTCACTTATGATCGACCTAGAAACAATTGGCGTAGCACCTGCTGCTACTATTCTAACCATTGCTGCCCAATCTTTTGATCCCTTTGGTGCAGGATATTATACTCAACATTACTATGCTAGAATTTCTTTGGAAAGTCAAGAAAATCGTACTATCGACGAAAGCACATTAAACTGGTGGGCCACTCAGCCTGCAGTGGCTCGCGACGAAGCATTTTCCGAAGACAATCGAGTACCTCTTGATCAAGCCTTAGATGAGGTAGGTAAACTTATTTGGACCAGTAATTTTTTATGGTGTCAAGGACCCACATTTGATTGCACCATACTTGAACATGCATACAAAAGCTACAACAAGCCAATCCCTTGGCAATATTTCAAAGTACGGGACAGTAGATCAATTTGTAGCTTATGGCCTGGTCGTCCGAATCCGCCAACTTCACACCATGCACTTGAAGATTGCCGCAAGCAAATCGCTATCGTGCAAGCGACACTCAAACATTTAAACGTAACGGAACTATCTTGATTATTGGAATTTGTGGCCTGATTGGGTCAGGCAAAGACACTGTAGCCGACTACCTGGTAAACGTGCATGGTTTCAGACGTGAAAGCTTTGCTGGTACATTAAAAGATGCTGTGGCTGCGGTATTTGGGTGGGACCGCACTCTATTAGAAGGGCGTACTAGAGCTTCCAGAGAGTGGCGTGAGCAGCGAGATGAATGGTGGAGCCATCGCTTGGGCCAAGAAATCACCCCACGGTGGGTGTTGCAATATTGGGGCACAGAAGTCATGCGCCGCGGCTTCCATGATGATATTTGGATTGCCAGCATTGAAAACAAAATCCGCAACAGTCGTGATAACGTAGTGTTGAGTGACTGTCGTTTTCCCAACGAAATCGCCAGTATTCGCAACGCCGGTGGTCTTATTATACGAACTTGTCGTGGGCCAGATCCTGAATGGTTTCATGCTGCTGAAGTGGTAAATCGTGGCCCTACACTGAATTTATCATGGGCTAGTAACCGATCTGTGCTGGATACTTTCAAAGTACATGCCAGCGAAACTGCCTGGGTAGGAACTGATTTTGACCACATTCTTGACAACAACGGAACCATGGACCAGCTGTATGCTCAAGTAGATCTTATTGTCAAAAGTCAGGAGTAATATCGCCTGCTCGCCACGGCAGTTCCAAGCGAACAACTTCGGCAATACAGTTCAAACACACAGTTTTTAAGTTGCGTGTTTCACAGTTATTTAGATCCCCATCCACATGATACACTGTCAGTTGAGAGTGATGCCTAGCCCGAAACCCACATCTATCACATGTGGGTTTTTTCTTATAGCCAGCCGTTTGCCATCTAGGTCGAGCTGGTTTTATCTTTTTGTCTTGTCTAATACACACATTACACCGACTGCGATAGTACAGTTTTTCACGGTGATATCCATTTATGGCAGCGGGATTTTTATTGCAAACCTTGCATAGCGGTCTCATACGACTATTTATTGATTAGACCTTAATCAAGGCAGTCATAACTGCCAGAATTTTGATCTATTGAATAAATATCAGTATACAATTTAATAAGGAATCACCATGGCACTAATTTCTCCCGGCGTAGAAGTCACAGTTATCGACGAGTCGAGCTATCTTCCTGCAGCCACTAGCTCCGTACCTTACATTTTGCTTGCTACTGCTCAAGACAAGATTTCTGGCACAGGCGCAACTGTTGCACCAGGTACTTTGGCAGCAAATGCAGGCAAAGTATATTTAATCACTAGCCAAAGAGATTTAGCGGCTACATTTGGTAACCCATTCTTTTACAAGACCAGCAACGGTACTCCAATCAACGGATACGAGCTAAACGAATACGGCTTGTTAGCAGCTCACTCAGTGTTGGGTGTCAGCAACCGTGCTTATATTCAACGTGCCAACATTGATCTTTCTGCGCTGACAGCCAGCCTAGTGCGCCCAACAGGTGCTCCTGACAACGGTACATATTGGTTAGATACCAGTGTTACACAATGGGGTATCAATCAATGGAACTCAGTCACTAGTGCATTTACTGTGATCAGACCAATTGTAATTACAGACACTTCTAACCTAGACGGTGGCATTCCTGTTGCCAGCATAGGATCTATTGGTTCATATGCTGTGGTAGCCACTAACAGCAGCAATCCGGTGTACTGGAAAAACTACACCAACGATTGGGTGCTAGTGGGTTCAGACGAGTGGAAACTGTCGTGGGCTACTTTACAAGGTACAGAATCTGTAACTGGTAATGTACTGACTATCGGAAATAATCTGATCATCAATGGTACAACTATTACTTTAACTGGTCAAACACTGGCTGCACTGGTAACACAAATTAATAACGCTGCTATCACTGGTATTCATGCCAGTGTCGACAGCAGCAACCGTTTCCAATTAGAGTGCGACAGCACAGCCGAAGCTGACGGTTCGTCGGGCGACGGTGGTATTATCAACATTGATGCAGCAAGCACACCAGGTCTATTGACCACATTAGGCGTCACAGCCAAAACTTACTATGCTCCCGCCTTACAGCAAAGCCCTAGTTACACAGTTCCACGTTGGAGAAGCACAGACGACCAACCAAGACCCACTGGTAGTATTTGGAACAAGACAACCGCTGCAAACTTGGGAACCAACATCAGTATCAAGGAATACAGCACAAACTTGGCAACATTTGTTCCAAAACTGGCTCCGGTTTATCAGAACGATCAAAGTGCCAATGCTGGCTTAGATCCTGCCGGCGGCGGACGTAACATTACTGCTGGAACCTTGTACACACAGTATAATGTAAGCCCAGAAGACAACGGTGCCAGCGGATGGAACAACACATTCACACTCAAGGTGTTTGAGCGTCTCATACAAGATGCAACCATCATCACTGGTGACAACACTACTCCTTCATTCAATGTAGGAAATCAATTTACAATACAAACCAGTGCAGCCGGTAGCACAACATTGACCACAGCTGTCACAGTTACCATTGGTGGTACAGGTACGCCTGCTGACTTTGTTGCTGCTGTTTCAGCTGCCAACGTGACCAACGTCAGTGCCAGTGTTAATGCTGCTGGTGCTATTGTGTTTACACAAAGTCGCGGTGGAGTTATTGTAGTAAAAGACACAGCAGGTTCTCCTATTGCTGATGCTGGTATCAATACCACTGTTACTGGTGTTCGTTTGGCTGGTGAAGATGCTGGTTTAATCTTGTCAAACTGGGTAGCACTTGACTACACAGCCAGTGCCTTAGCTCCAGATCAAAATCCTGCCAGCGGCACATACTGGTACTATTCAGCTACAAACCAAGCTGACATCATGATCAACAATGGTACTGCCTGGGTTGGTTATCAGACACTCAATAACGACGTGCGCGGTTACAACCTAACAGTTACAGACCCAGCAGGTCCTATTGTGTCAGTTACAGCACCTATACAACAAAGCGATGCCACACCATTGGTCTACGGTGATCTATGGTTGGATACCAGCAACCTTGAAATTTATCCTGTGTTGTATCGTTGGGAATCAGTCGAGGGTGTAGATCAGTGGGTTCTAATTGATAATAAAGATCAAACTACTGAAAACGGTATCTTGTTTGCTGACGCACGTTGGGCACCTAACGGCACAACAGATCCTGTCACAGGCAACATTCCCACTATCGCCAGCTTGTTGGTCAGCAGCTACTTGGATATTGATGCACCTGATGCAACTGTTTATCCAGCCGGAACACTGCTGTGGAATACACGTCGTTCAGGTTTTAATGTAAAAACATTCCAAGCCGATTATTTTAATGCAAGTGATTTCACAGTGTCAGCTTATGATAATACCACAACTTATGCTACCAACAGTAAGGTTCTTTATAACGGTGTGATTTATGTTGCTATTGCAGCTGGCACAGGCAACTTGCCAACCAATACCTCATATTGGTCAGTGTTGGAAACCAATGCTTGGGTCAACGCCAGTGGCAACCGTGCAGATGGTTCGCCATACATGGGTCGTCTGGCTGTGCGTGAGATTGTTGTAGCAGCACTGAGATCAGCTATTGACACACAAGATGCCCTGCGCGAAGAACAAAATCAATTCAACTTGTTGGCTTGCCCACAATATCCAGAACTGATTGTCAACATGGTGGCACTCAATAACGAGCGCAGCAACACAGGATTCATTGTTGGCGACACACCATTGCGCCTGGATGCATCTGGCACAAGTTTAGCAGCGTATGCAAAAAATACCAATGTATTTGCTGAAGATGCTGTTACAGTAACTGACCAGTATGTTGGTTTGTTCTATCCAAGTTGCCAAACTGTTGACTTAACAGGTAGCCTAGTTGTTCAACCACCAAGCCACATGATGCTGCGCACGATTGTACGCAGCGACGAAGTTGCTTTCCCTTGGTTGGCACCAGCTGGCACACGTCGAGGTTTGATCGATAATGCTGATGCAATTGGTTATGTCAATGCACAAACAGGCGAGTTTATAACTATTGCCACAGGCCAAGGTGTACGTGATGTCTTGTATGAAAACAAGATCAACCCAATCACATTCATCCCAGGTTCGGGCATTGTCAACTACGGTAACAAATCTCTTGCTGCCAGCCCAAGTGCATTAGATCGCATCAACGTAGCACGTTTGGTTGCATTTATTCGCGGACGTCTGAACGAAATTGGCAAGACATTTGTGTTTGAACCAAACGATCAGATCACACGCAACGAAATCACCAATGCTATCACAGGATTAATGGTGGACCTAGTTAACAAGCGTGGTATCTATGACTACCTGGTGGTTTGTGATCTAAGCAACAACACGCCAGCCCGTATTGATCGCAACGAATTGTATGTTGATATTGCAATTGAACCTGTCAAGGCAGTTGAATTCATCTACATTCCAGTTCGCATCAAGAACACAGGTGAAATTGCTGCTGGTAACACAGCCAGTTCTGCTGTGGTATAACACAGCAGGTGTAAGACAAAAATGGGGCTCAAAATGGCCCCATTTTTTTTGGTCGCGAAGATCATAAATAATTGCATATAGGAGATACACAATGGCCGTTTCATCACTAACTAGAATGACAGTGCCTTTGGCGAGCGATCAAAGCAACCCAAACCAAGGTCTGTTAATGCCCAAACTCAAATATCGCTTTAGAGTGACATTTGAAAACTTTGGTGTTTCAACACCAAGAACAGAATTAACCAAACAAGTTATTGACTTTGCTCGTCCAACAGCTACGTTCGAAGAAATCACAATTGACTTGTACAACAGCAAAATGTACCTTGCTGGTAAAGCCAGTTGGGAAACAATCACTGTCAACCTGCGTGATGATGCAGGTGGGCAAGTTCAGCGTCTAGTTGGCGAACAGCTACAGAAGCAAATGGACTTTATGGAACAGGCATCGGCCAGTTCAGGTATCGACTATAAGTTTGTTACCAAGTGCGAAATACTTGACGGCGGCAACGGTGTTAGCGTTCCTACTGTGCTAGAAACATGGGAACTGTACGGTTGCTTCTTGACCAGCGCAAACTACAACGACCTAAACTACGGCACAAGCGAAGCTGTTACAATTTCGCTGACTATGCGTTTTGACAATGCTTTACAAACACCGCTAGGCTCGGGCGTTGGCACACCAGTTGGTCGCACACGCGGCGACGTAGTAACTGGACCAACATCAGGAATTGGACTGTAATACAGCACAATGGCATTTGGTCAAGGCGTAAACCTATATCGCAATCGCAACGACGAAACCCTTAGAGATTATACACATGCCTCTAAGGCGTTTCGCACCAACGGATATGCCAATGCACCACGTCTGAAATTTTTATTTCACACGTACTTTACCATAAACACTGTCAACATACCAGCACTACAAAGCATATACGGTGCAGGACAACTGAGTACCATTGGTGTATTAGTTAAATCAATACAGCTTCCGCAATTTAAAATCTCAACTGATACCTTAAATCAATATAACCGTAAAAGAGTTGTGCAGAAAAAGATTGACTACGAACCTGTACAGATAGAATTTCACGACGACGGCGGCGATCTTATTCGCAGCATGTGGTACAATTACTTCTCCTATTACTATAAAGACCCCAGCCAAAAATACGGTAACACCCCCAACACCAATGGCACAGAAGGCAAAAGTCAAAATAATGCAGCTGGTTTCAGTTACAACAATCGCGACATTTACGAAAACAATCGTTCAGTTAACGACTGGGGGTATATAGGCGAAAGTTACAGCGACGGAACCAATAGTTCCGGCGGCAAACCGCCATTCTTCCGCGACATACGCATCTACGGTTTTGATCAACACAAGTTTGTTGAATATGTGTTGGTCAATCCCCTAATCTCAGCTTGGAATCACGACACTTACGAATACAGCTCCAATGATGGAGTTATGAAAAATTCCATGACTGTGCAGTACGAAACTGTAAAATATTATTCAGGTGCCATTGGTGCTGGTCGTCCAGACATCAATGTACAAGGTTTTGCAGACCCAGCTCTATACGATGTACGCCCTAGTTTTTTAGGTGCTGCCGGATCTACCAGCACCATAACAGGACAAGGAAGTCAACTACAAGTGGGACAAGGACAAATACAAGATTTACAAGCAGGCACTGTGGCTAGTCCAGTGGGCGGTGCACAACAATCTCTTATCAACTACTCGCAAAAACGAGTTTTTGGTCAAGCAGTTCCTAGTAATAATACAACTACTGAAACAACTGTAGTATTAGAAAGTCTATCTGGACGTATTCCGGGAGGTCTTGGGCCATTGACAACTGAACAAAAAATAGACTATTTGCGTCAACAACGAGATGGACTTCCGGGTCAAGCAAGACCACAGCCAGGCGTCAACAGCAGTGGCATTAACTTTCCTACTCCACCGAGCTTCTAATGGGCACAGTCAACGAAATCAATCCCAAGATAGATCCCACAGTCAGGATCTTCGATACATTTTTTGAACTAGATCTAGAAGTTGATTCCAATCAATACGATGTTGTCAACAGCTTTTTTCAAAGTGTAACACGCAATGAATATGCTGCAAAAAATCTCACTGAATCTCTGTTTAGAATTGCTGCAGAAATCAATGTCTCAGTGTTGTCACTGTTGAGTCAAGTGGAAGGCAAAAATGCCATAGAAGTTACATCCTTTATGGCCTACTATCTTAACGGAATGAGAAGTCCTGCTACCTTGCTGGGTACCAGTGTCACTGTCACACCCAACTACTATACTGCCCGCAATGTTGCATCATGACCAAGTTTGCCCAAGGTGTTTATAAGGTTTTAAATCCTGCAAAATATGCAGGTACAAGACCTCCCAGATATCGCAGCAGTTGGGAATGGCACTTTATGAAGTTTTGTGATGACAATGATCACATTTTACAATGGGCCAGCGAATCAGTATCTATTCCTTATCGTCATCCCATCACTGGTAAAATGACCATGTATGTGCCAGACTTCTTGATCACATACCAAGGTGGCAACGGTAAAACTGTAGGCGAATTAGTTGAAATCAAACCACGAAAACAAAGTGTCATAGAAGATCGACAAAGCCAGCGTGATCGTATGGCTGTGGCCATTAACTACGCCAAATGGGATTCTGCAACCAAATGGGCCCGTCGTCAAGGTTTGACATTTCGGGTAATAACTGAAGATCAGATATTCAGAAATGGCAGTCGATAACCGGTAAATACGGTATGACAAAACGATTAGAAGAACTGTTTGGTTTTCCTGCCAGCGATACCGCAGATGTATCAAAATCTGATGCTGTAGCTGCCACAGAAGAAAATATTCCTGCCCTGTCCGATTCTCTAGCACAGCTGGACAAGATTGAACTGGCCCTACCGGCTGTGCGAGGACTTGAGTCCAGTGATGGCGAAATGGACGAACTAGCTGCCAAAGCCACAAAAGAATTTGACAATCTCATGGATCTGGGTATGAATGTAGATAGTCGCTACGCCAGTGAAATATTCAATGTAGCAAGTCAAATGTTGGGACATGCCATCACAGCCAAGAATGCCAAGATCAACAAGAAATTAAAAATAATCGAACTGCAACTTAAAAAAGCCAAGTTAGATATCGACACTGGCAGTGATGACAATCTGCCGACTGCACAAGGACATGTGCTGGATCGCAATGAACTGTTGAGTCGCTTGCTCAACAAGCCCAGCCCAGACGCACCAAAAAGTTGATTGTGCTAAATATATCCATAGGACTATGACATGAAAACATTTTCACAATACCTGACAGAAAGCGAAAAAACCTTTGATTATCGCATCAAAATCTGCGGTGACGTCAATGCCGAACTCTTAAAGATGTTTAAGGAAAAACTCAAAAAGTTTGATCCTGTTAAGATTTCAGATCCAAAGACCACACCAGTACAGGCTCGGCCTGCAGATTTTCCTGGCATGACTAATCAACGAGTAACCATCATAGATGGCAGTTTTAGATACCCAGCTACCCCTCCGCAGATTGAACAGTTTGCTGAATTGTGTGGCATAACTGCTGATCATGTTTGTGTCAACGACCTGCACTGGTCCGAAGGCATGGATCGTGAACTATTGGGCATTGAAGAAGAAAATGCTGCACCTGTTCTGGGCAAAGAATATCCTGCTGATTCAGCAGAACAGAAAAAACTCAAGAAAGAGTATGCTGATGGTAACCAGCAAGTGGTCCGCAATTCAGCTGAAAAAGCAACTTGGACTGTAGCCGGCGGTAAAACACCACCAGCTGAAACCACAAACGATTTGCCACAGGGTGTCAAAAGCCCAATGACAGCAATGAAACGTCCCTCACGTCCGGCCACCGGCTTCAAACCTCAAGGAAAATAATAATGGATATGTATCGTATTTTAGAAAATTTTGATGCTGTCAACAGCAAGCAGACTCTTGTTGAAGGGCAGATGAAACGCCATTCCAATGTGGCCCGTGCTGAAAGCATGTCTAAAGCAGACTTTGTTGCTGATGCTGGCGAATATGGCATGAGTACAAAAGAAGCTGCTGAATTTTGGATCGTTGTCAATGGCGGCGACGAGGAAGAAGATCTCGACGAAGAGCGTCGTAGCCCTGAAGAATTTGATGCTGATGCATTGGCCAAACAAAAAGCCCGCCTGGCTCGTGAAAAACAAAAGATAATGATGCAACGCAAGATTTCTGGACAAGACTCCGGTAAACCTCCTGTGGTTCGAGACATGTCAGAAGATGACATGGAAGAAGGTAATCTATTCACCGGCAACTTGGCCAAGGCACGTGCTGCTGGCAAAAAACAAGCCGACCTAGACGGCGACGGCGACATGGAACAAGTGCAAGAAGTATTTCCAGGAACCCCAGAATACGAATTGCGTTTTGGTAAAGACGATGTTGCCAGTGCGTTCGACAAAAAGAAAGTATCAACTGGTACAGTTTACTCACGTAAACACTTTGACGAACCTGACACAGATGATGACACACCTAAGTCTGCTGGTCGTCCCAAAGGCACAGGACGCAAGCTGGGAGCCAAAGGTCCCAGCGTAGCCAGCAAGTTGCTGAAAGGCAAAGGCGGCTTAAAAGAGCACGACGACGTTAGCATGATGGATCAAGGTGAGTACAACGACGAAGCTGGTATGGCTCGTCAAGACCTACACACAATGGTTGATGCTGCCAAAGAACTACATGCTATCCTGGCCAGCGACGAAAACTTGCCAGAATGGGTACAAAGCAAAATTACCAAGGCCTTAGACTACCTTGACACAGCACGTGATTATGTGAAATCATCACATGCTGAACGCGGTGAAGAAATTAATGAATTTGCCCCTATAGTTGCTGCGTTGGGCCGTGCTGCTGTAGCTGGTGCTGCTAGCGGTGCTGTGCAATCTGCAATGGGCGAAGACGAAGTTGCAGAAGCATCGCCAGCACCAGCTCCTCATGGATTCAAGAAAGGAGACGAAGTTATACTTGATGGTGGCAGCGGCGAGCGTGGAACTATTGTCGGAGTAGGCAATGAACAAAGCCCTGGTGGAACCAACACAGTGTACATTCAATGGCCAGGATCAAATGGAGCACCGGCGTATAACTCACAAAATGTAAAACTTGCACCGGCACTGCCGTCATTTAAGAGAGGCGATAAAGTAACACTGACATGGAAAGGTAAAACCTATCCTGGTTATACCTATATACGCCCGTCTACCGATAAGTACGAATTTTATTCTTATGCAACAAGCCCAGGCGGCGCTGACGAATTATGGCCAACCGATAGTTATACACCAGCAGGTGTGTCTGAAGCTGGTTATTCAGCCAAAGCTGCTCGTGCTGGCAAAGACATTGGCAAGCCCGGCAAAAACTTTGCTAAGATTGCTAAAGGTGCTGCTGAACGTTATGGTTCAAAAGAGCGTGGCGAGAAAATTGCCGGTGCTGTCCTGGCCAAGCTACGTGCCAAAGAAGGCGTTGAGTCTGTAGAAGAAAAAGCGCCTCCTGGTGCCAAAGCTGAACGCATGGTCAAGCACATCAAGTCTGGCTATGCCAAAGACGGCAAGTTAACTGACAAAGAAAAATCTATTGCTTATGCCACAGCTTGGAAAGCCAAGAAAGCAGGCAAGGTTGAGGAAGAATCCTCAGACAAAAAAGATGTGCCATTTGATGGACCATATCGTACGAAAGGCGATGACAAAGACCAATTTGGTAACACAGTCAAACATACTGCTCGACATGCTGCCAAAAAAGGCTTGGCTGATATGACTACAGCTGAACTCAAAGCTGAACTCAAGCGTAGAAGTCAAGTGGAAGAAGAGTCCACCGATACTCAAGACCAGCATGCAGAAAAAGCTGGCAAGAAAGTTACCAAAGATCTCGAGTACGACATGAAGCACCGGGGTAAAGATGATGCCAAGGCCGAAAAAGCTGGTAAGAAGGTTACCAAAGACATCGAGTACGATGACAAGAAAGACAAGAAAAAAGAAGTAGATGAAACCACTGTGTCAGGTTCAGTTGCACCTGCTGCAGGCGGTGCTGCTCCTAAGTCAAAGAACGGCATGCAGTTTGGTAAAGGTGTGTACGAAGGACAAGTTGCTGAAAGTTTTGAAAAGCAACTTAAAAATGTCTTAAACGAAGGCATGAGTGTCAACGTCAGCACAGATGATACCGGTAAGAAAAGTATCAGTGTAAATGCCACAGATGAAGATGCAGACGCTCTAGGCGATATGTTGAAGATGGCAGGCCTGTTCTCAAGTGAAGGCTACAGCCGTGCTTGTACCAACTGCGGCGGTATTCACGAAGCTGGTGCTTGCGGTGCAGACATGGTCGAAGAAGAATTAGCCAACAGTCCGGACGAAGTTTATGCCGATGCTGACTATATGACACAGACACTGTCAGGCGGGTTGAACGGTCCTAAAACAACCGGTCAAACAACTGGGCCTGTTGTGAACCGTCAAAATAGTCGCCAAGGTGTAATGGCCGAAGCCGAACGGGTTAAAGAAGCAGCAGAATCACGCTTGTGGAACTTGTACCGGAAGATCTAATATGAAAAAGCTCACAGACTACATTCGTGAATCTGAGTCCCCGGTTGTTGGGGACACATTTGCCATCAACATTCGCGAAGAATGCTTGATTGAATCACACATTGTCGATGTTGTAGAAGACGGTGTAGTGATTGAGGGCGATGAACGCCTGCTTGAGTTGCTGGCAGAATACGGCTACACAACAGAAACCATCCGTCGTTATGGTGCTGTGGGTTCAAGCCATGGCATGGGTTATACCATGGGCGAGGCCGAAGAAGCTGGAACAGATCCAACTTTGACTAAAAAAGAACATGACCAAGGTTACAAGGATGCCAGTCGCGGAATCAATAAGAATCCTTATGGTCCCAACACTCCGGCTGGAAATGCTTATCAAGCAGGACAGGCAGCATATAAGCGTCACTTTGGTGAAAGCCAAGAGTTGAATCTTATTCGCAGCCGTGCTGGTCTTGCTGAAACAGCACCTTATGAACCTGAAACAGATGCCAATCACAACGATCCATTAGCAGCCAAGGCAGCAGATGATGCAGCAGTTGGTCCCATGGAAGAAGACGGCGTTGACCCAGTCAATGCACAAGGGCAAGACGCTGAAGATTTGTCAGGCCAAGCCACCTCCAGTGTAGCAGGTGCTGTGGACGAAGCAGAATATCACGGACGCAAAGTGCAACTAGGCAAGAAAATGGCCGGCGATGTAAAGAAAAGTAAAGTGTATGTGAAAGGACCCAAGGGCAACGTGGTCAAAGTCAATTTTGGTGACCCCAACATGCGTATCAAGAAGTCAAATCCTGCACGTAGAAAAAGTTTTAGAGCCAGACACAACTGCGACAATCCCGGCCCACGCTGGAAGGCTCGTTATTGGTCGTGTCGGTCGTGGTAATAAAAGGAACATAAATGGCACAAGCAAACGTATATACAACAGCATCAGCACAAACTTGGTACACTGACAAGGCTCGTATCGCTACCAGCACAACGCCAGTCACATTCAACGTGAACATCCTGTACCCAACAGCAGTTGGTAACTTGTATTCAGCATCAACCACAGTGCCCGCCAACAGCTATATGGATGTGTTTGTTGGAGTTGGTAATCAACTGACAGTAGCTGGATCTGGATTTACCGCACAAGAACTAGGAACAACTAGCTCGGGCAGTTACTCAGTACGCCAGGTATAAGGTAGCACATGCGAGCCAGCGAGTTTATTTCTGCACAGCTGATGGAAATAGCAGATGCCAAGATTTCTAAAAGACTTCAGTCAGCCACTCGCGGCCTGAATGTGTTCAGCGACAACGAACGTTGGAACAGTGATTATACACTAAGTCGATTAGGACAAGCAGTGGCCTCAACTGATGGTACATTTGTACCTGACATTGATCCAAAAAGTTGGGTAGGAAAAAACAAAACTGCTCAACCTTACACTCGAGAAGAGCAAGACATGTTAAAAATGGCATATAAAGCAGTGGGTGCCAGCTGGAAAGATCTCAACGGTGGCGATATGGACAGCGAAGAACATCCGGCAGTAAATACAGTCAGTCCTGTCAAAGGTTTCCGAGGTTATCCCCGATGAGAGCAAGAGAATTCATTCGAGAGCAAAAAGAATTGCCTCCTGAGTCCAAAGGACCTATGCGTTACACTTATGTATTGCCAGGGTTGAGTGCTGCTGACCCCTACGGTAACTATCGCATGGGCGTGGCCATTGCTCGTGCCAGAAGCGACTATGCCAACGAACTCAGCAGCGAAAACGAAGGAATAGATCCTTACAAGCCAGAATGGTCAGCAGAAACTGCATTTGGCGAACACGCTGTAGTTGTAGGATCAAGTAAATACATTGCTGATGTCATTGATCGGGCATTGGAAATGACCAATACACCCGGCGGCAAACGATTAGTATCTACCGACACAAGCGACGAACCTGTTTTTGTAGATACCCAAAGCCCTGTTCGGGCATTTAAAGGATACCCAAGATGAAAATCAGTGATATATTTCGTAAGTTGGCCGATGTAATCGACCAAGAGCAAAACCCAGCAGCACCCGATCCTCGATTGCAGAATCCTGCTGTGTTGGCCCAAGTTGATGCTGGCCCCTACGGTGATGGTGTTGCAGCACCTGACAATACAGATGCTGGTGCCGATGATGATGTGTTTGTACCACCCTTACAGCTCAAACTAGAACTGCTAAAACGGGCTGTAGGTGTAGATAACATTTACGATCCAGGTGAGCCACGTGAGGATGATGTGGAAGAACCTTCGCATCATCACGAGCATGGTCATATGGACGAACTCGCACGTATGAAGCAACTTGCAGCAATACAAATGATCGGCGACGACGAACCACTAGACGATTAAGGATTAGCCTGTGTCATCAATACAGAATTTTTTTACCAGCAGAGACAACAACACCACTGCCAACGTTTATGTAGGCCAGCTTGATCGCCTTTGGTATGATCCTGTAACCAATGCTATCTATGTCAGCGATGGGTCAACTCCTGGTGGTATAGCAGTGGGTTTCACTGGTTCTGGTAACGGTGTACCAGGCGGTCCTGTAAATAGTGTACAATACAATGCCGGCAGTGGAATTTTTGGTGGCACATCCAACATTTCTATTAATTCTACCACGGGTAACCTGTCAGTAACTGGCAATGTTATTGCTGGATACTTTTACGGTGATGGCGGAAATATTACTAATTTACCATTGGCCAATTATTCCGGAAATATCACAGCTGGTAACGTTATAATTACTGGAAATATTACTACCATTGGCACTGCCAATCTTGGAAATTTTACAATTTCAGATCAAACATTGGCCGGCACAGTAACAGATAGAAATATCATACTTGCAGTGGTTGGCAATGCCAATGTTGAAGTGTTAGGTGGATTTCAAATTCATAATGATGGCAACACTGAGGGTGCTCCGGCATTAAGTGTAGCGGCAGACGGACAATCAAGATTTTATGTTCCTGTATTAGATCTAAATGCGGGTGCAGTTGAGATCGTAGGAACCACTAGCGGACAAATAGTTGCACCAGGCAATCCGGGAGCAATGCTACACGTTACTGGACAAAATAATCAAGTCAGCCGTGTGCTCAACGATGCTGTCAATAACTATCCTCTTTATGTAGGCCGTAGATACAACGGGACAGCAGCAGCACCAACAGGTGTTTTAGCAGGCCAGGTCATCAGTCGATTGGGTGCTAATCCTTACTTGACTGATGCAGCCCAATTTGCTGGTTTGGGAACAGCACGTATTGATTTTATAGCCACAGAAGATCAAACCACCGCAGCCCAGGGCAGTCGTATTACAATGAACGTGACCCCAGGCGGCTCTAATGTTCAGAGTCAAGTGGCTGAATTCAACTACGGTGGTATTACTTTAACAGGCAATCTTACTCCACTCACAGACAATATCTACAGCTTGGGTAATGTGACCAATCGATGGGTTGGCGCTTACTTTGGTAACGCCGGCATCTACATGCAAGATACAACGTTAGGAACAACTGGCCAATTATCGCTAGACAACGGTGTATTTGTAATGGATAATAATATATCAGCCTTGCAAATTAGTACAGCTAACGCTATACAATTAACAACAAACGGATTAGTCACTACTGTTAGCACACGAGATATCACACTTGGTACAGTAGGAGATACTGGAAATACAGCGATCAAAAATGCTGGAATTAAATTTAATGATGGATCAGTTCAGACCACTGCTGCTATACCTGTGGCCGAAAAAGGTGCAGCATTTGGCGTAGTACCACTTGATGCATCAACCAAAATCAACCCCATCTATTTGCCATCGGGTGCAATTACATTTAAAGGTGTATGGGATGCAGCCAACAACACACCTACCCTGGTTGATGGTGTAGGAGCCAACGGCGACGAATATATTGTGGGTGTTGCTGGCACACAGGATCTTGGATCTGGTAATATTTCTTTTGCTGTAGGCGACTTTGTGTTGTACACAGCCGCTAACGTTTGGGTTGATATTCCTGTTGGCGGATCTGGTGTAGACAGCTTCAACGGTCGCACCGGCATCGTTACTCTTAACAATGGCGATGTTATCAATGCTCTAAGCGCAGGCTCCATTGTCAACAGCAAACTGGCCAACCCAAATGTAACTATCACAACCGGTGCCGGACTAACAGGCGGCGGTGTACTAAATTTAGGCGGCAGCCTGACATTAGTAGCCAACGTGGCTAATATTGTAGGGGGCACTGGTGTAACTGTAACACCAAGTGCTGGAACCTATACTGTTGCTATTGGACAACCAGTTGGCACAGCTAACAGCGTTCAGTTTTCTTCAGTTACATCTACAACAACCATACAAGCTACAGGAAACATCACCGGTGGTAATTTGACCACAGGTGGACAAGTTGTTGCCACAGGTAATATCACCACCCAAGGATATGTTAAAACACCAAATACCACAATCAATAATGGTATTGTAACTACTGGCAATGTTTCAGCTGCCTACTTTATAGGCAACGGTAGCCTACTAACTGGCTTAAATGCGTATGGTAATGTGTATGCCAACGGTACAGCCGTTGTGGCCGGGAATGGTTCAGCAACACTAACAGTGACTCCGGGCAACAACCAAGTTATAACCGGCAACAACACCAGCAAGGTTGTGACCATTGCAGTCAATGACAATCCCACATTTGCCAATGTTGTGGTCACAGGTGATATTACCATTAGCGGTAATATCAACACTGCCAATACCACTTACTTGAGTAATGTAGGCAATATCCTGTTTTCAAATACTGCGCCTTTGGGTACAGCATATCCAGGAACAATGGAATACGACGGCCGTGTGCTGTATTTTACACCGCAAGATCAAGAACGTGGAGTTGTTCCTAATCAACAATGGTACGTGTTAAATGCTGATCGCGGACTCACATACGGCAGCACAGCAGCACAAAGTTTGTTTGGAGTAGGAGCACACGTCAGTAACTCTACTCGCTACTGGTTTAGAATCAAAGCTACGGTCAGTCGTGCAGCTGGAACAAACAATACTGCCCTTACCTTGGGCTGGCGCGGTACAGCCACAATGTCTAAATTAAATTTTACTGCCCAAGCTTCTATCGGCGCAGTTTCTACACCAACTTCATCAACTACATACGAAACTACTTTGATATCAGGTTTCACTGCACAAACAGTAGTAACAGGAACAAATAATCCGCCCGACAGCACAACTCTTGTTATCCAAGGCATAATTGATGTTGGTGCTGCTGGTGCAGGAACAGTAGAGCCTTTTATAAGTTGGACAGGTGCCACAGCGCCAGGATCAGTTACAGTAAGTTCATTGAGCTATTTCCAACTTTTCCCAGTGGGCGTTACTGGTCAGAATACTAATGTTGGCAACTGGGCATAACAAATAGTTACACTAATCAGGTTTATGCCTTAAATACTGCATGTCCAAAACTGAAGTAGCTCTTGTCAAAACCCCTTACGCAAAGGTCAACTACTCACAACAACAAATAGACGAATTTGTTGCTTGTGCGGATCCTGTGACTGGGCCGCAGTACTTCTTGGACAACTTCTTTTACATACAGCATCCTACCCGGGGTCGCATGCTGTATCATCCGTATGAGTATCAGAAACGGCTGATTGACGTCTATCACAACTACCGTTACAGCATCAGCATGATGCCAAGACAGACTGGTAAGTCAACTTCGGCAGCTGGTTATCTACTATGGTATGCTATGTTTGTGCCAGATTCTACTATCCTTGTGGCAGCACACAAGTACACAGGCTCGCAAGAAATCATGCAACGTATTCGCTACGCATATGAAAGTGTGCCGGATCATATTCGTGCTGGTGCCACCAACTACAACAAAGGATCCATAGAATTTGATAACGGCAGTCGTATAGTTTCAGCCACCACAACTGAAAACACCGGCCGAGGTATGAGTATCTCGCTCTTATACGCCGACGAATTTGCGTTTGTGCGGCCTACTATTGCCACTGAGTTTTGGACTTCGATCTCACCAACTTTGGCAACTGGTGGTAAAGCCATTATCACATCAACACCAAACTCAGACGAAGATCAGTTTGCGTTGCTGTGGAAAGGTGCCAACAAGTGCGAAGATGAATATGGCAATCCTACTCTTGTGGGACAAAACGGATTCAAAGCATATCGCAGCTTTTGGAATGAACACCCAGATCGTGATGAAACTTGGGCACAGCAACAACGAGCAGCACTAGGTGTAGATCGTTTCCGTCGAGAAATGGACTGCGAGTTCTTGATTGCCGACGAGACACTGATTGCTCCGGCCAAACTGATTGATTTGGCGGGACGTGATCCTTTATACAAAACAGGCGAAGTACGTTGGTATAAACGGCCAGAAGCCAATCGCATATATGTAGTGGGTCTGGATCCCAGCTTGGGCACCGGCGGCGATCCTGCGGCTATACAGGTATTTGAAGCCAACACCACTGAACAGGTAGCCGAGTGGCGGCACAACCGCACAGACATACCTACACAGATACGTATCTTAGCTGATATTATACGTCACGTCAATGATGTGGTCCGCGATCCCAAGAGCATTTACTATTCAGTAGAAAATAATTCCATTGGCGAAGCTGCACTAATAAGCATCAATGAATACGGTGAAGAAAACATACAGGGCTATTTTCTCAGCGAGCCAGGCAAGAATCGCAAGGGATTCAACACGTCAAACAAGCCCAAGCTAGCAGCTTGTGCCAAACTAAAGCACCTGATCGAAAGCAACAGAATGACCATTTCAAGTCCCAGTCTTGTGACAGAGCTTAAAAACTTTGTTGCTCACGGAGTTGGATACGCTGCCAAACCTGGCGAAACAGACGATCTAATCATGGCCACCATCCTGGTAACACGCATGTTGCAGTTGCTACAAAGCTATCATACCGATCTTGATACACAAATGCGTGATCACCAAGACGAAATGATTGCCCCGTTGCCATTCGTTATGACTATGTAATATAAATACAACATGGAAAACTCAGCACAAAACCAATTATATGACCTATTAGTGACCAGGGATCTTGACCCTGAGTTAAAAGATGCCATGGGCAAGGATGTAACAAATCCTGCAGAAGCCGACATGTTTACATTCGACTGGAAAACAGAGAACAAAAACTACGGCACAGTGGTAATCCTAGTGGGACAAGATAGAAATCTCAAGATATTTTTTGGCGACAATCTTGGTCGTACCATGGAAAGTGATGACAAAAGTGATTGGTACGATTTTCTAAATCAAATCAAGCAGTTTAGTGTACGAAATAATCTAATGAATTTTGAGATCGAAAATCTCAATCGTTTGAAATACACCATGCAGGGCATGGCAGCTATCAAGGAAGGTCTGTTTGAAGGCTATTACGGAAATCGAAAAGTCAGCTACAGCGATCAGCCTAAGCAAACACGCTTGGTAATCAAACACAATCGGACCTTAGGCGAAGATGATGCTCGCTTCCGTTATGTGGAAAGCCTATTTGTAGAAACCGGCGACGACCAACGATTTAAACTTCCATTTACCAACCTGATTGGCGGACGTGCCATGGCTCGACACATTTCAGAAGGCGGCTCACCATACGATACTTTTGGTCAGCACATTTGCGAAATCGTCAAAGAAATGAATGTGTTGAGTAAGTTTGTTCGCGCTGCCAAAAACAAACAGTTTGATGGCGAAGCTGCCGACCTAGCAGAATCTGCTGTGCGTCACTATCAAGATCTCAAAGCCAAAGCCAAACGCATAATCAGCCAACGTGGATATCTTCAAGAGTTACAAATGTTTGATCCAGCTGAAATCACCAATGCTGAATCAGTAGCAGAAGACATCAGAAACATGTTTATTGAGCAAAGCCTGGATGCCAGAATCGAAGAAGCCATTCCAATCTTGGCTAGACTGTCAGCACGTAAGGACAACAGCATGAAAGAAATCGCCGAATTTGAATCTTGGGCCAAGACTGTAGCCGAAGGTACTTGGGCAACACCCGACACACCCGAAACCGAAAAACAACTCAAACAACTCATGGCAAAAGAATTGCCGGTGGGACCAGATGCAACCAATGCCACTGAGCAACTGTATAGTGTGTTTGGTGATGACGAGTTGTTCGATCAGCTGTCTGCGTTGGCCGCAGAAGATGCCAACGCTGACGCCAGGCCTTTAGTACAGGCTCGCCTAGCCGAACTAGACATCAATATCGAAATGCCTGCTGACGAAGTTCCTGCACCTGCTGAGCCTGCTGCGGCGCAAACGCCACCCCAAGACCAAGAACCTGTACAAGCAGAGAACTTGGACGTGGATGGGGTTATGATGACCAAGCCCAGCAACATGAGCAGCGAGAGTGTTGAACGCATTTTGCGATTGGCACAACTGCTCAAATAAAATTGCCTTTTAGTGTTGCGTTGATAAATACTTTCACGTATAATCAGTGTTGTTATACGTTTGTATATACATTTAAATCAACTTAAAAGGCAACTTATCATGGCATCATTAGCAGAAATCAGAGCAAGACTCCAGGCAGCAGAATCAAACAAAGGTGGTCAATCATCCGGTGGCGGCGATAACGCAATTTATCCACACTGGAACATGGAAGAAGGTAGTTCCGCACTCCTGCGTTTCCTTCCAGACGCAAATTCCAAAAACACATTTTTCTGGGTAGAACGAGCAATGATTCGTTTACCATTCAATGGAATCAAAGGTGAGATGGATACCAAACAAGTACAAGTACAAGTTCCTTGTGTGGAAATGTGGGGCGAGTCGTGTCCGATCCTAGCAGAAGTTCGTACTTGGTTCAAGGACAAGAGCCTTGAAGAAATGGGTCGCAAGTACTGGAAGAAGCGTTCATACGTGTTCCAGGGTTTTGTACGTGAGAATCCAATCTCCGAAGACAAGACTCCAGAAAATCCAATCCGTCGATTCATCATCGGCCCACAAATCTTTGCAACCATCAAGTCAGCCCTGATGGATCCTGAACTTGAAGAATTGCCAACAGACATGTTGCGTGGTTTGGACTTCCGCATTGCTAAAACCAGCAAGGGTGGATATGCCGACTACAATACTTCCAAGTGGTCGCGTAAAGAGTCAGCCTTGACTGAAGCTGAACAAGCAGCAGTTGAGCAGTATGGTTTGTTTGACTTGTCAAGCTTCTTGCCCAAGAAGCCAACTGATGTTGAGCTTAAAGTCATGAAGGAAATGTTTGAAGCGTCAGTGGATGGTCAACCATACGACACAGAGCGTTGGGGTCAGTACTTCCGCCCAGCCGGCGTACAAGCACCAGTAGGATCAGCAGCACCGGCAGCAGCACCGACAGCAGCACTAGCGGCTCCGGCAGCCAAATCCACACCTGCAGACGACGTTCCGTTTGATGCAGACGAGCCAGTGGCAGCAGCCGCTCCTGTAGCAGCAGAAAACAAGCCCACACAAAAGGCCGAAGATATTTTGGCTATGATTCGAGCACGTCAAAGTAAGTAAAATGATCTACATTAATGGGGACAGTTGGACCTCCGGGTGGCCCGATGAGGAGACTTATGGTCATCGAGAGTTCTCCTGGCCCCATTTACTATCTTTAAAATTAAACACCGATGTAATCAACGATGCCAGAGCCGCAAGTAGCAATTATCGTATATACAGAAGAACATTTGATTATCTGTTAAACAATAATCCAGCACTTTCTATTGTGTGTCTAACAAGTTGGGTACGTATTGAACTTGGAAATGCCGAGTCAGGAAAAATATTTCAATATCTGCCTGTTAGAGACCCACAGTTATTTAAAAATAACTGGCACCCATATCTGGCATACACTAACTTTCTAAGACAAATTATTTCTTTACAGTCTATTGCAAAAACTACAAATAACCGATTATTTTTGTTAGATACATACGATAACAATCTAAATAGGAATCCCACAATAGAATGGTTTAAAAAAATATTACAAGAAGGTGGTGTATTTGATGTAATAGATGATGCTCGAATTGAACAAAAATTTAAAAAAGTTCTTGCGCTTAATAAGCATATCGATTATAGTGTGTTTTTGTCTGAAAAAAGCTATCATGATTTAATTACAGGATGTACTTTAATAAAAAAACATCCAACAAAAGATGGACACGAAAAGATTGCTGATTTTGTATATGATAAAATTAAAAAGGAATTATTATGGGAAAACCATTTGACGTAAGTAAATTTCGTAAAGAAATCACAAAAAGCATTGATGGACTGAGCATCGGTTTCAATGATCCTACAGACTGGATCTCTACCGGCAACTATGCTCTTAACTACCTGATTTCTGGTGACTTCAACAAAGGTGTACCACTAGGCAAGGTCACTGTATTTGCTGGCGAATCTGGTGCAGGCAAGAGTTACTTCTGCTCCGGCAACATCATTAAAAATGCACAGGAACAAGGCATCTTTGTTGTGTTGGTTGACAGTGAAAACGCACTTGATGAATCGTGGATGAAAGCTCTGGGGGTAGACACCAGCACGGAAAAACTGTTAAAACTAAGCATGTCCATGATCGATGATGTAGCCAAGACCATTGCCACATTTATGAGCGAGTACAAGTCCTTGCCCGATGGCGAACGTCCCAAAGTGCTATTTGTAATTGATAGCTTGGGTATGTTGTTGACACCCACGGATGTTAACCAGTTTGAAGCAGGCGAAATGAAAGGCGATCTAGGTCGTAAGCCCAAAGCTCTGACAGCACTAGTTCGTAACTGCGTCAACATGTTTGGTAACTACAACGTAGGCATGGTTTGTACCAATCACACATACGCATCACAAGACATGTTTGACCCTGATGACAAAATCTCGGGTGGGCAAGGCTTTATCTATGCGTCAAGTATTGTGATTGCTATGAAAAAGCTCAAGTTGAAAGAGGACGAGGATGGTAACAAGATCTCTGATGTCATGGGTATTCGAGCCGCTTGCAAAGTCATGAAGACACGCTATGCTAAACCTTTTGAAGGCGTCCAGGTCAAGATCCCGTACGAGACAGGCATGAACCCTTATAGTGGTCTAGTAGACTTGGCCGAAAAGCGTGGCTTACTAAAGAAAGATGGCAACAGATTGGCTTTTACCACAACCGACGGTGAAGTTATCAAACAGTTTCGTAAGGCATGGGAAAGCAACGAAGATGGTTGTCTTGACAAGGTCATGGCTGACTTTGCACGCCAGCCAGATGTGGTAAGTACACCTGACACAGTTGTAGAAGGAGAAGAATAAATGTCAGTAGATTTAGCACAAGCAGTATGGGAAGAACTTAAACGTTATATTGGTCCTTTGGATAGAACAGAAGCAGCCGATGCATTAGTTAACTTGTTAGTAGATAGCAATTTTGATGCTGACGATATTCGTGATTCATTTAGAGGCGATGCCGAAGTTAAAAAAGCCTTGCAAGGTTATCTTGATGATCATGATGACACAGAAGAAATTGACGACGACGATGATTACACTGAAGAAGACGACGAGGACAATGAAGATTATTAATCATGTGGTATAATCGTGTGGTAGCTAGTTTAGGTGCTATTCCTGACTTTATAGCACACTATGAGTCAGAGCTGGCAGATGCCAAACGTGATGTACGTATTGGCGGATACGTTGAATCCAACATTAAAGAACTACCGGGCATTACCGAGCATCGTTTCAATCAGCTACAAGAGATTGAAGCTGTGCTTAACTTTTTGAACATACAACTACGAAAAATTCGCCGTAGACACTTTCAAAAGTATCTAGAAGGTTATGCTCGTGCTCTGACCAGCAGAGATGCTGAAAAGTACGTTGATGGCGAGGATGAAGTCATTGATTTTGAAACCATTATCAATGAAGTTGCCTTACTACGCAACAAATGGTTAGGCATCATGAAAGGCCTCGAAAGCAAACAATGGATGTCGGGGCACATTGTGAAACTGCGAACTGCCGGCATGGAAGATATACAGGTATGACACAATTCAGCAGCCCTGAACTCAGTCATCAACATAGTCTCGAAACTCTCAACTGCTTGTACGAGTATGACGATTTCATGCAAAGCATTACCAATGTGGTTGACATGGGTTGTGGCGCCGGCCACGACTTAGAATGGTGGGCCACAAGAACCACCAGAGACGAATCTGCTAGACCGCTTAACATCCGATGCCTGGGCGTGGATCATGCACCAGAATTGGCCATGTCTCTCAAATACAAAAACATACACTATGTTTCTAAAGATTTTGAAGAACCATTTCCACCGCAAAAAAACAAGTACGATGTTATATGGTGTCATGATTCTTTTCAGTATGCAATCAGTCCCATAGCCACACTGTCAAACTGGTGGTCAGCTATGAGCGATGGCGGTATGTTAGCTGTCATTATACCACAAACTACCAATCTTGAATTCAATGTTCAAGCATACGACCAGCACGATTATTGCTACTACAACTGGACCATGGGCAGCCTAATACATGCTCTTGCTGTGGCAGGATTTGATTGCGGTGGCGGCTTCTTTAAGAAAAATCCCTCAGATCCCTGGCTTCATGCAGTAGTGTACAAAAGTACACACCGACCAATGGACCCCAGATCTACCACTTGGTATCAGTTGAGTGATAAAGATTTACTACCAGAATCAGCCATGAGGTCAATCGAACAACACGGCTATCTAAGGCAACGGGATTTGTTGTTACCTTGGTTAGACAAGAGTCTAACTTGGTTAGGTAAACACTAGGAAAACCCATGTACGAATATTTAGGATGGCACTTTCCTGACTTTGATCGACACTTTGCTCGCACTGTATCGCAGTACCCTGATACCGATTATCAACAGGCCTCCATTAACGAAGCTGTTGAACATGTAAAAAATTTCAACTGTGCAATTGATGTAGGTGGCAACATTGGTTTACATACAGTTAGATTTGCAACGCTCTTCAAAACGGTACATTCTTTTGAACCAACCGCAACAAACTTCGAGTGCTTACAGAAAAACACAGCGACACTTGATAATATAATCTTACATCAACTGGGACTAGGTGCCGAACCCGCCACGGTGACAATACAGTTGCCGTCAGATGCCAACAACTGCGGCAATTTTTCCATAGTGGACTTTGTAAACAACACTGAACAAACAGTCAACGAAACTATTGAAATACGAACGTTAGATTCTTTTGAACTGGTACCAGATCTGATTAAAATTGATGTACAGGGATTTGATTACAATGTGTTGGTTGGTGCTACCAAAACTATTGCGTCGCACCATCCAGTTATTATTATTGAATCTGAAACTAAAAAATCAAGAAACACAATCGGCGAATTCTTAACACAACAAGGTTATGGTGTGGCAGCTAAAATCCGCCATGATCAAATTTGGTCGTACCGGGAAACAATCTAGCAATAGGATGTCCTGTGGCTAATTCTTCACAGGTCCACTCTGTGTGACTGAGATTGATTAACCACTCGCTACGATCAGGTCTGACAGGAGATTCAATCTGACTCCAGTCTAAATTGGCCACTGGAGCAGCCAAACTACTATCCCCAACAAACGCAGGTATACCTGCCATTATGGCCTGGCTACCGGGTCCACTGTTCCAGTTTATCACAGCCCAGGCATGTTTCAATGCTCGATCAAAATCAAAATCGTCGTAGGTGTTGGGCATGTGCAAGGGTTTGTCAATTACGCAACCCGGTAATACCACTACTTCTCGACGAGGATGACTCCGTACCACAATAGGACGCTGAGTTAATTGTCTCAGTTGATCGACTGTTTTTTTCAGCCATTTTTCTGTAGGTGGCAATCCGGCCCATTGCTCGCTGTCATCTCTCTGTAAAGCAATCACAATGTCATCGCCGGATTCTTGCCACGGCTTTAAATGTAAATTCAATTTTGAAGGCCGTTGTAAGTCTAACCCATGCCCATAAAACGCAGTAGATCCTGTGCCGTTTATTCCCATCTTCCAGGTCTGGCCACGTTGCAGCATACCTACTTCTAGCACAACAACAGGACGGTTGCTGGAGCGAAATGCAGACCACACAGCTTGATTGTGGCGCATACGGCCCGACCATAACACACTCCAAATAACAGCAACATCCGCTGACATGTCGTGGCTGCTGTGTGTCAGTCCCAGCTGATCGAGTCCGGCTCGAAATGCAGCAAACACCGGTTGACTGTTAAGAGCACCAAAATTATTAAATAGACCAAAACGCATGAGATTAAATACCCAGAGAATGTATTTAAGGACATTTATGACTCGCAAATTTTCTGTAGTGACAACATTTCATCAAGCCGGCTATGACAAGTATGGCAGCCGTATGATTGATACCTTCTTGGCCAATTGGCCAAAGGAAGTACACTTGTATGTGTACGCAGAAGATTGCCAGGTTACACAATCAGCTCCTAACCTAACAGTGTATGATTTTCATAGTCGTGTGCCGGCATTGGTGGCATTTAAAGATCGCTATCGAGATGATCCTCGTGCCAACGGAAAAATGCCCATGGGTCCAGCTGCTTCCAATGGTAAACAACGAGGTATTGGATTCCGCTGGGACGCTGTGAGATTTAGTCATAAGATTTATGCTGTATGTGATGCTGCTCGAACCGCTGTGGATACTGTGTTCTGGATGGATGCTGATATGGTATGTCACAGTCCCATCACACTAGAGACTTTAGATCGCCTGATGCCACCAACTGCTGATATTGCCTTCTTGGGACGCAAAGGAAAATACACCGAGTGCGGCTTATGGGCGATCAACATGAGCAACAGTGCCAACATGTTGTTTATGCAGTGGATGCAAGAAGCTTACGATCAAGCTGAAACAGGTGTGTTCACCATGAAAGAGTTTCACGATTGTTGGGTATTTGATCGCACAAGAGAACGCTTGCAAGCACAAGTACCGGCATGGCGGCAACTAGACTGGTCTGCACATTTGGTCATGGGCGAAGGACACCCGTTGATCAATACCGAATGGGGTGCATACCTGGACCATCTCAAAGGCAATCGTAAAGACACCGGCCGCAGCAAACACAAAGACCTTGTGGTCAATAGAACCGAAGGGTACTGGAAGTGAAATCTTTTATCATACACTTACCAAAGATTGCCAGTAGCTTAGAGTCTGCTGTTAAAACACAAGCAGATCTACGAGGCATTGGCGTAGACGCAGAACTTTTTGAAGGCACATACGGCGACGAAGCTGAACAAATCTTTGCCAAAGAAGGGAGAACAGTTCATCCTTTTAATTTCAACGGAAATCTCATAGACGAAAAAGATCGAAGCAAAGCATATAGACCTGGAGTTATGGGTTGCTTCTACAGTCATTACAGACTATGGAAGAAATGCGCAGAATTAAACGAAACCATTGGCATCTTCGAAGATGATGTCAACGTAATGCGTCCATTGATTCCAGTTGATTTCAATGACATTTTGGTTGTTGTGCTCGGCGCAAGAAAAACCACAAGATATTTGCATTACCTTGAAAATCCTGAAAGCAATTTTTATGCAGCAGAATACATCAACAGATCCATGCCAGGCACTGTGGGCTATTTGATTACACCAGATGCAGCTCGAAAGTTGCTGGATTGTTACAAAAAAACTTTCTTATCTTCAGATAACGCCATCAACAAAGGCGTGGTTTCAATCCAAATACATAGTTACCTTGTTGGGTCAGCTAACTTGGACAAGCAAAGTCTTACATCTAGCAAAAAGTTTTGGATAAAGTACAAAGAAGATTAACAATGAAAACATATTTTATAAAAGATGGATACCAACACAGATTAGACAATCGCTATTTTAACGATACTGAGAATACTGACAAATGGCAACGAGAAGTTTATACTTTTGCCAGAGATGTTGCAGTAAAAAACAACTTTACCAAAGTCATGGATATCGGTACAGGATCAGCTTACAAGCTGTTGGCCAATTTTAAAGATTTTGAAACTGTTGGAGTTGATGTTCCTGAAACAGTAGCTTGGTTGAGAAAAACGTATCCCGACAGATCATGGATAGATCGTTTTGATCCTATACCAGGATACGATCTCATTATAGCGTCAGATGTAATCGAACACATTCCAGATCCCGACACCTTGTTGGATTTAATCGAACAGTCTGCGCCTCAATTGATAGTGTTATCAACTCCCGATCGAGACTTGTTGGGCAGAACACCAGATGGTCCTCCCAAGAATCGAGCACATGTTAGAGAATGGACTCAGCCGGAATTTTACAATTACATAAGTTCTAGATTCGAAGTTATAGAACATTTTGTATCCAACCGTAAACAGTCGACACAAACCATGTTGACTAGATTAAAGTCTAAGTAAAACTGTATTGAAATTCTGGGTTGTAAGATATTACAGGACCTAGATATTGCTCCAACATGTCTAGCGCAGCTCCTGAGTGCCACTCGTCTCTAGTGTATTGGGACCAAGCTATGTGTTCGTGCCATGCTGCTCGTAACGCAGGTTCTGTGGGGTTGGCCCAATCTTCTAATGCAGTGCGTCCAGCTGCCCAAGTGGGGCAAGGTTCTGTGCTAATGACTTTTTTGCCGTACCAAAAAGCTTCGCAAGTGACAGCAGAACTTTGAGATACCACTAGATCTGCCCAGTCTAAATCCTCCCATAAGGTAGAATATCTGTTGGAAGCTCGCCCAGGCTTTATTCTTACACGCACATTGGCTCCAGGAAATTGATTGGACATGTCGTTGGCCCACTCATCTGATGTTTGCTGACTCCATACCCTAGTGGTTATTTTGCTGGGTGCAATTAATACATTCTTAATTTTTTTTACTTGCCAAGCGTGCCTGGGCAAGTTCATTTGTGCCCACCGAGAATACGGTATAGGTTTCAGTACAGTGTTTGCCCAACTGTTGATGCTGACACGATAAAACAGTCTTTTCTTATACAAGTGATTGCCAAGATACCCACGTCCTATATAGACAGCCGGCTGCTGACGATTTAACCAAACAGGAACATGATCACGTGTGAGATCAGCATAGCAAAATACAGGAATATCGGCTGCAACTGACTGCCAATCTTTGCACACTATCATACCCGATCTTGTTGCAAACCAATTATCAACCCATTCCTGTATAAAGTCATCGTCTTGATAATCAGCAGCTAATAATTGCAACTGCTTCATTTTTTAGCCCAGGCCTTCATGTGCGCCCAACAACGACCAGATGTTAAATCTGCATGACTCCAGTGAAACTGACCTATACGCTCGAGCCAATCTGTGCGATCTGGCATGTGGGGATTTTCTATCTGACTTAAATCTGTATTGGCAATGTCTCTGCATTGACTCCGTGCAGGATCTGTAACAAAAATAGGAATGCCTTCTATGGCAGCCCCAACTGTGGGACTTGAATTGTGTGCCACCGCTGCCCAACAATGTTTTAGATTTTGAACCAATGGATCAACAGGATTGCCTACGGTGACATTTTTCAATTGGTTATTTGCAGAAAACTGTTTCATATAGTTTGCTGCATGTTTGTCACCTGGATGCGGACGTATCACAATAGGACGATCAGTGTGCTGGCGTAATTGTGCAATGGTGCTGGTGGCCCAATCCGTCACACTGATGTTGCCCATACTCCAACCACCGTTTCGCTGTAAGCACAATAGGATGTGATTACCAGAATTGCGCCACGCTCTAACATGAATGCCCATTTCCTGTTGTATAGTTGCCCATCTTGAAGGATCTGGATTGGCATCGCAATACTCCCCTGTGTTGGGAAATACTCCGTCGTAGCTGTAGCGCAGATAATAATGTGGATTTTTTGTGTCGTGATATAAAAACAGATTGCTGTCAGCAATCACAGTGCGACCACCGTGCCGATGTTGTTGATCTATAATGTGTTGTCTAAATTGTAGATGCGGTGCTCTCTTGCCATTTTCATGTACCCAACCCAACATGACAGCAACATCAGCAGGCTCGTATTTCATAGTAGAAGATACAATTCCTACATCGCCCCCGGCTGATACACCATCGGCATATTTTTTTAAAGTCAAAAACTTTTCGCTTGTGCTGTATTGACCATTCAGCATTTTGGCAGGTAGTGTTGCTAGGTAACTAACTGCTTTCATCTTATATTTTGTATAACAGGAAGCAAAGCTTGCCATGCTGTGCCGTTTTGCATTTCAGCCGACGACCATTGGCATCCTGCAAGATTGCGCAACCATTGACGCATTTTTTCATCTGTTTCTAATTTAATATCGTTGACGTCTTGTGCCAATCTAGAACTTACACCCCAAGCAAAGTTTCCGGCATCATATGCTATAGTAGGAATACCCGACAACACGCTGTCGATGGCCAATCCGCTGGTATAAGTTACAGTACAGTAAGCACCATCTAAATCTTGACTCCACGGAACCAGTTTTCCGTCGCTGAATGTTATATTGTTGACTTTTGATAACAATAATCTTCGAGCCAGATCCTCGTGATCACCAAATGCTCGTTGACTGGCCAAAGGATGATTTCGAATTATAATCATGCGATCAGTCTTTTTTCTAATGTCCATTATGGTTCTATATGCCCAATCGTTGATATCGGCACCACGCAGGCTAGCATCACCAGGCAATTGCAATGCAACCAAGATATGCCCGTTGGGATCGTGATTCCAACCCCTCCATTTAATCCCAAGTTCTTTTAGTCTAGCATTAGCATCGTCTTGGTTTAACACAGGCCAATAAGCATCTTGATTTAGGAAACCATTTACACCGATACGCCAATAAGAATTTTCCTGATCAGTTACGCGATTCAGCAGAGGGGTTTCGATACACACAAATCGTTGAGCATTCATTGCCACACTGGTTCTAGTCTGATGTGTGCCTTTTTCTCTGGCCTTCCACGACCCAAAAAACACAGCAACATCGCATTCTTTATAAGTTTCGGCATATTCGTAAGACAGTTGATGCTCAACAGCATCAGCATTAGCCCATCGTCCAATTCTAGTTACGTTTTCAAACAGTTCTTGGTCAGTAGAATCGGCATCAATCCAAGTTTCAACACCTGAAGCAAAATCTTTAAGCAATTCTCTTTCTTGCATGTTGTTGGCTGATGCCATAAAAATCTTAATGTGCATTTAATATCCTGTAAGCTGTGCCATCTCGTAGTTCTCTTATGTGAAATTGTCCATAGGCCAAGTGGCAAGCCCATGCGTATAATTTATCTTGGTCAGCCCAATAAGGAGATTCTATTTGGCTAAGATCCAGACTGGCCACTGGTGCAGCGGCATTAGCAGGAGCAAGTGTAAAAGCTGGCACACCCAACATGATGCTTTCTGTGGCAGCGTTAGAGTTAAATGTCACAAGAGCATGTACATCATCTGCTAACACTTGAGCCAAGGGATCTGTAGCAATACGATCTATCCTATTGGCTGCACGTTGTCTTACTACAACGGGGCGATCAGTATGCTGTTTTATTGTGCTGACAGTTTCTTCCGTCCATGCCTCAAGATTTACGCCATAAAACTTGCAAGGCTTTGTATCTGGTACAGCAACAATGATCTTACGACCATATCGACGCGGCTGTAATTTTATACCCATACGTTGCCATCTATCAGCAGGCCGAGCAACAATCTCTCCGTGCTGCAAATTGTTTTTGACTATGCGATGCCACACTTTCCACCCTTGTGGATTTTGAGGATTAGGATTGTTGCCAAAATACCCTGAATCCATGTAGTAGAAATCTCTATCGTCGGCCCAGCACTGTTTCATCAACTTGTGCTTGAGTATGCCACGTATGACTATGGGGTTGCGTGATGCTGCGTAATCAAAGTCAGCAACAGGAACGCTACCACTGCCGCGAGCAAACATGTTGACATATTCGTCTTCGCTGTTTTTGCTGTAGAAGATCCAAGTCATTGGCGAACTACAAAATTACACATTATTAATCATCTCGTTGTAAACAATAGTCAGTTAAGGCACGTTCGTTATGCCATTCTTCGCCTTGCGGAGTATCGTGGAATTCTGCGAAACAAGGTGTGCCTAAGGTATAATGCAGGAGTTTGGCTTTGGGATTGGCTCCAAACTCATCAGGCAACCAGTTCCATTCGATGGGCAACTCGCCTATGCGTTCATCCTGTATCCAAGAGAATCTGTGCAATTCGGCGCCCGTGGCTTTTTCAATAAACTTTGGAGTCAATTTTTTGTTGGCAGGATTTTGACAGTTCCATAAAATCACACTTGACCAATTTTTACGCGGATAATCTTCGTTGCGACTGCCTAGATACTTTTCTGTCATGCGAGTTTTATAATCATGCTTGACCACTTGAACATCCACATCATACCGTCGGAGATTCCACAATTCCACAATGTCGCTGCGCACAATCATATCACCATCAATAAAAATAGCATGTCCGGTATAGTACATAAGATGCGGAACTAAGAATCTACTGTAGATAAAGTGATTGCTACCGTCGGTGTGAGTTTCAGTATAATCAGCAAACAAGTTCAAGGCCAAGGGAATGATAGCAACTGGTTGACTAGCTTGCCGTATAATACTGTTAACACAGGTATGGTAAGCAATGGCTTCTCTTGGATCGTATCCGACAAAAATTGGGATGGGTTTCATACAGGTATTTATATGTGTATATTAAGATTTAAGAGTAAATATGTGATGGAAAGAATAAAAAACTGTGCCTGTGTCATTCACGGCGATGCCTATGATTGGGTATATGTAGAACGTCTGTATAAAATGTTGCAAAACAACTTGTCCTATCAAGTGCAGATGCATGTGTTTACTGAGCCTAATAGACCTGTTCCTGCCACTTATATTCGACATGACTTACAAGAATGGCCTGGTATTGCTGGTCCAAAAAAGTCTTGGTGGTATAAAATGCAGATGTTCAATCCAACACATGACATGGGCAGAGTTTTGTACTTCGATCTGGATACTGTGATTACCAAAAATATTGATTGGATTTGGCAGTTGAGTGATCAATACTTTTGGGCCATTAAAGATTTCAAATACCTGTGGCGAACAGCATGGAATGGCATCAACTCCAGTGTAATGACTTGGGACACTGAACGATTTGCTTGGATATGGAACGATTTTGCCAGTAAAAACATCAATGCCACTGTCAAACTGTTTCACGGTGATCAGGATTATCTTAACACAGTGCTGTCAGATCGTGATCGTAGATTCATCGACCCAGAAGTGATAAAAAGTTGGCGCTGGCAATGCAAAGACGGTGGTATGGACATGCGAACCAGAGCATATCGTAGCCCCAATGCCGGTACAGTAGTAGATCCCAAAACTGCGGTTATGATTTTTCATGGCCGTCCTAAACCACACGAAGTAGCAGATCCTGTAATAACACAATATTGGAATTGATATATGATCATACGAAAGTTTAAACAAATGGGCGAATCCTACGGAACACAACCTGTGTTAGTAGTTGCCACACTAGACGGTGTTGAACTGTGTAGACGCTACACAGATCCGGTGGCAGCAAATCTGCCAGTATTTCCCGACCACCAAATTCACGGGGTGGATCTGTTTGCTTGGGCAGACCCCAAGGAATGGGCTGGAACTCATGCCATGACCATCACAGTCACTGGCGGCCTGTACTTGCTGACAGATACCCTGGCCACTTACGGATTATATAGGGATTTAACTAGTCCCACTTATCCACCTCCACTTTTACCCGGTGGTCCTGACAAATTCTGCATGCCTTTTACCACAGTAATCGACGGAGTCACATATAAAGATCCCTTAACTGATGTTGTAATCAACGGAGTTGTACAAACAAGAGAACGTTCATCAAACACCACTGGGCAGTGGTACTGGGTTATACCCAACGGCGGCACATTTAGTTGTAACATTAATATTCAGCCCGGCATTGATTTGCCTGAGTAATTTGAATGTGACAGCATAAATAACTGTAATCGGAGAGATGTATGACAACAAGAACTTTTAAACAATACGGACAAGGATACGGTGCTACCCCTGCTACTATTATAGTTACACTTGGCGGAGTAGAAATTTTTAATGGCAATATTGCCACTCTCAATCAACCTGTTCCGGACATGCCTATTGTTCCAGGCGAAAATCTTGGTGTAGAATTGTACTCTTGGACCAGCACATTGGAATTTGCCGGCACACAAGCCCTGCAAATCACAGTAGCGGATGGTACATTTTTAATGTCCAAAAGCCTGGCCAACTACTTCAAATACATTGATCCCACTAAACCATCAGGTCCTTATGCTACGTCGGGTGTTGCTAACTTTGTTCCGTTTTATAACTATACCGTTGACGGCGAAGTCATATACGATCCCTTGAGCAATGTTGCTATTGACGGCGTAGCACAAACTGTAGCAAGAGTGCCTGGCGAATACGGACAATGGTATTGGGTACTAGCCCCAGGACAAGTACTAACAGCCACAATGAATGTTATAGCAGGATATGACTCAATATACATCTACCCACCAGTTGCATAAACTGTTGTAAGAAAACAACACAAATTTGCCCCATTTTTGGGGCTTTTTTGTGGCTAAAATACCACAAAAATAGTAGTAGACCAGTAATCCCAAATCGGCTATACTAGCTATACAGTAACAAAACGGAGTAAAAAATGCAATTAGCAATCGGCACTAAATTACGTTGGGAAAGCGCAGCCGGCGTCAAGCGCGGCACTATCAAAAATATCGTTCTTGCTCCTGCTGCCAACGATAAAGTTACTCCTTGGATTGACATTGATTGCTACATTACAAAAGACGGATCAGTTACAAATTCTGTCCGGTTATGTGCTAGCGACAGCAACCTTAAAGGCATGCGTGTCGCTGTTGTTGCGTAAAAACAACAGTTAAAAAGTGGTAGACCAGTAATACATAATCGGCTATAATGTATATACACTAACAAAACGGGGTAAAACATGTTAAATGACAAGGATCTCAATAACAAGTCCGCAGGCCGCTTCTCGTTTGCTGCTGCTAGAGACGCTAATCGCTACAGCGATGAATGTCGCATGACGTTTACCCCCAGCCAACGTGCTTACGCAGAGACATTTAGAGATCTGCTGGCACTTGCATACAGTGCAAACGAGGTGTTTGTTAACTTCCGTAAAACTATTATCAGCATCAAGCTCACCAAGCCGCAAGTACGAGATCGCAAAATTGTACGCGAGCTTGACGCACTTTGCGCAGAACGCGGCTATGTAAAAGCCCGTAGCGAGCAGGGCTTGCTGTACAAAATCCCAAAAGTTGCATAAAAACAACACTTAAAAAATGGTAGACCGGTAATACAATATCGGCTATAATAGCTATACACTAACAAAACAGGAGCAGTAAATGACCCAAGTTCTCATCCGCAACGGCGTTTATCGCAATAAACCCGTACACAATGAAGTGTTCGAATTGGTAAAAGATTATACAGCCGGTGCCAAAGGTGGCTTTGTTACCATCGACAGCAAAGGCTTTTTTGGACCAGAGTTTGGTATTGCTCGTGTCAAAGTTGACAGCATGGAAGACATTGAAATTATGGGTGCTGATGCCACCACTGAATCTGCTGTGAAGGCAGCACCTGCGGCAGAAGCCAGTGACGAAGAAGTCATGGCTCGTATCCGTGAGCGTTTTGAAATCCTAGACGAAATGACCAAGGCCGCTGTGGCCGGTGACGTCCGTGCCATGATTGTGTCGGGCCCTCCGGGCGTGGGCAAGAGCTACGGTGTTGAGAAAATCATCGAAGCTGCCTGCTTGTTTGACAAGATCTCTGGCAAGCGACTACGTGCCGAAGTGGTCAAAGGTTCAGCAACAGCACTGGGCCTGTACCAAACACTGTACAAGTACAGCGACAAGAATTGTGTCCTGGTTTTTGATGACTGCGACAGCATCCTGTTGGATGACGTGGCCTTGAACTTGCTGAAAGGTGCCTTGGACTCCGGTAAGAAGCGTAAGATTTCGTGGTTGAGCGACAGCTCAGTGCTGCGCCGCGAAGGTGTGCCAGACAGCTTCAACTTCAACGGTACAGTGATCTTCATTACCAACTTGAAGTTTGACAAGATGAAATCGCAAAAACTGCGTGATCACTTGGATGCATTGCAGTCGCGCTGTCACTACTTGGACTTGACCTTGGACACCATGCGTGACAAGATCTTGCGCATCAAGCAGATTGCTAACGACGGTCAGTTGTTTGAAGAATACGAGTTTGACACAGAAACACAGGACGAGATCATTGACTTTATGACGCACAATGCCACACGCTTCCGTGAGATGAGCTTGCGTATGGCAATCAAGATTGCAGACCTGCGCAAGAGCTTTCCGCTCAAATGGAAGGCCATGACCGAAGTCACTTGTATGAAAGCAGCCTAAGGAGCAGAATGATGAACGAACGAATTCGACAACTATTGGCACAAAGTACCAATCCTCCCTGGGACGGTGAGCAGGGTCCAATGAACGAATTTAATCCGGAACGGTTTGCCGAGTTATTGATTCGGGAATGTATCGAGCGTGTTTGCAGTCAGTATATCCCTGTCCGTGATCAGCATGTTCGTACTGAACGTGAGCAAGGTATTATCGAATGTGGTATTGCTAGTGTTATTGCCTTGGAAGAACTTGTTCAGGAATCGACCGACCGGTGGTACAAAGAAAATATTCTCGGGGATGAAGCATAATGGATAGATTTGATTTAGAACAACAGATTTTAGACTGCTGGAAGATCACCGATGACATTGCCATGATGGAATTGCAGGGTGCTACGACAGCAGACATGACTAGTTTGGCCTGTGTGTATGAATACAAGTTCAAGCGACTATGGGAAATATTCGAAGGCATGGTTCATGAACGGCAGTTTAAGTCTGCTGAAGACTTTTTTGAATCTGGCCGAGAGTTGGCTCGTACGCTTGATAAAAAAAGCAAGAAGCACAACAGCACAAAATCTTAAACACTATTTCGGAGTTGAACGATGAACAATCTTTCAGACGCAGAAAAAATTGCAGAGCTCAACAAGCTGATTGAGACGGGCCACCGTACAGTAGAATCATGCCTGGAACGCATGGCAGCAATTGAATCGGATGCTGCTATTGGACGTAAGGTACGTGCAAAATTTGTCAGTGGCAACTCGATTCCGGTAACTACTATTACACTAAGTCGTAGTGAGATTGCAGACCAATTGGAGAACGAAAATGCGCAAGCTGGTAATGGAACGGTTAGGTAATGTCTGGTGCGATGCCCTAGAAATAGAACACCGCATAGCACAAAGTGAATTCAGCTTGTTAAACGACGAGGAACTATTGGATCTTTATACTGAAGTTTTTGGTATTGGCGGTTAAGTTTTACCCGGATTGTCTGTTGTAAACGCTCCTGTTTAGACAATCTGTTTCGGGCACGGTAGCAATACGGTGCCTCTTTTTTTGACTTCCTTTTAAAAATAGTGTACTATATACAATATGACTTTTTGTTATTCTCCCTGGACCAACATTGACATTGACCCGCAAGGAACCATATCTCCTTGCTGTAAATTTCAATATAAGGAGTACGAAGAAAAATTTAACACACAAACGCATACTATAAAACAGTATTCAAACAGCGAATTTTTAAAACAAGTTCGCACAGAGTTTATAAATGGTAAATGGCCCAAAGGATGCGAACGTTGTAGAATTGAAGAAGAAAACAGCATCGAAAGTAAACGAAATCTAGATTACACCCGCTGGAAAGACTATTACGAAAAATATAATTTAGACAGGGATGAATTTATAACAGCAAGTATTGCATTTGGTAATACTTGCAATCTAAAATGCATAACCTGTGGACCGTATGCATCTAGTAAATGGCAACAGGAATATAAAGATATCTACGGGATCAGTGTTTCTCATAATAAATTTTACAAGAATGATTTTGTAAAAAATTTTGTTCATTCGGCTCCGGGCCTTGTTCATTTTGATATACCGGGAGGGGAGCCATTGCTTGGTGGCGTGCAAGAACAAAAAAAATTACTCAGTCACTACATACAATCCGGCAACGCTCAAAATATATCATTGCATTATACAACCAATGCTACCATTTTTCCTGATCAAGAATGGTGGGAAATATGGAGTCATTTTCGCAATGTAGATATACAATTGAGCATTGATGGTATAGGAGATCGATACGAATACATTCGCCACCCTGCAAATTGGAAAACATTAGTTGATCACACGCAGAAATATTTACAACATCAAAAAGATAACATACAGCTAAGTGTAAGCCATAGTGTGAGTGCTTATAACATCTATTATCTTGACGAATTTTTTGAATGGTGTTATGTTATAGGACTACCTAGTCCATGGTTAGGACGAGTACATTCCCCCCAACATATGAGACCAAGCGTTTGGGCTGGCACTGCCCGAGATGCTATATTAGATAAACTGTCTAAGAGTCAGTATCCAGAGGTGCATGCATGGAAAGGAATGATTGCCAATTCAGATGACAGTGCATTGTTCGAAACTTTTAAAAAATTCCTATACCAGCATGATCAGTATCGAAGCACAGATTTCGCTAAAACATTTCCAGAACTAGCCAAATATGTATAGAATTTATAAATTAATCTATTTTGCAAATATACAATGACAACAGCAACCATAATCATACACGACGAAGTCAATATCAAGATTGAAGGTCTTGAGCTGGATGTGCGGCGTGCCTTAGTAAACAAGTTCAAGTATCTAAACCCTGCGGCACGTTATTTGCCAGCAGTTAGACTGGGACGGTGGGATGGCAAGGTAGCTTACTTTCAGCTGGGTGGCAGCACTTATGTAAATTTGTTGCCAGAGATTGTGCCCATCTTGGATGAGTATGGCTATGATATCGAGCTGGATGACCGCAGAACTTACAGTACCAAGTTTGATTTTGCATTGATGGCCGAAGACACTTTCAGTGATCGAACATGGCCTCCAGGCCATGAACGAGAAGGGCAACTAGTGGTGCTGCGAGATTACCAAGTAGAAATCATCAATGAATTCCTCAGTAATCCACAAAGCCTACAGGAAATTGCCACCGGTGCTGGCAAAACACTTATTACTGCGGCACTGAGTTGGCAAGCCGAAGCATATGGTCGCAGCATTGTTATTGTGCCTAACAAGAGCCTGGTCACACAAACAGAAACAGACTATCGTAACTTGGGTCTTGACGTGGGCGTTTACTTTGGTGATCGAAAGGAATGGGGTCGACAACACACTATCTGCACTTGGCAAAGCCTTAATGTGTTGCTGAAGAACACCAAGTCTGGTGAAGCAGACTGCACCATACAGGACTTTATTGAGGATGTAGTTTGCATCATTGTAGACGAAGTACACATGGCCAAAGCTGATGCACTAAAGACCTTGCTGACAGGAGTAATGGCGCATATTCCCATCCGGTGGGGCTTGACTGGCACTGTACCCAAAGAAGATTTTGAATTCCAAGCCCTGCATGTGAGCCTTGGACCGGTTGTAGGACGCTTACGTGCCAGCGAACTACAAGCACAAGGTGTGTTGGCACAATGCCACGTGAACATTGTGCAACTGGTGGACCATGTGGAGTACAAAGACTATCAAAGCGAGCTTAAATACTTGGTAACCACACCCGAACGAATAGAAGCTGTTGCTAAGGTAATTGACAAGATCAAAGAAAGCGGCAACACACTTATCCTGGTAGATCGAATCGAAACAGGTAAGATATTGCAAACTTACCTTAGCGGTTTGTTTAGCTTGCTGACAGATCGACCCGATGTAGTATTTGTGTCGGGATCGACCAAGGCCACAGATCGCAAAGAAGAATACGACGAAATTGCTACGTCAACTAACAAAATTATTATTGCCACATACGGTGTCGCTGCTGTCGGTATCAATATTCCTAGGATATTTAACTTGGTTATGGTTGAATCTGGGAAGAGCTTTACACGGGTAATACAAAGTATTGGACGAGGCATTAGAAAAGCCGAAGACAAAGACCATGTGGAAATTTGGGACATTACCAGTACTTGTAAATTCAGCAAACGACATTTGACCAAACGCAAGGCTTTCTATAAGGAAGCCAACTATCCTTTTTCACAGGAGAAATTAGAATGGCAGGCTTGACTTTTAATTTAAAACACAGTACAATAAAAACATGAGAATACTAACCCTTGACAATTGCCACTACGATTTGAATACGCTGCCAGAAGAAGTCGATGACATGCGTTTTGCTATACTGGACAACAGTGATCCTGCCAATCCTGACTATCACTACATACCGCTAATCTTTTTAGAAAGCTTCAACAGTCCGGCTCTGGTATTACAAATTGGTGATTATACAGTCAAGATGCCCATGGATTGGCGACTGCTAATTGGCGAACCCGACTCGGGTGATCTCGAAGTCATACCACTTACCAGCATCAATGACAGAGGCTTCAAGGCATTTCAGTTCAATCCGCTAAGTAGTTTTAGTCCAACTTTTCCTTCCATTGAAATTGTAGATGTGTACCACGATGTAGCTTGGTATAGCCCCAAACTAAAAAATGGACAGATGTTGGCAGTGCCTTTGAATGATGAACCCAAGCCAGATTGTGTTTATTTTGTCAAAGACATCAGCCGCAACTGTGAAATTGTTGATTACTCAAAGGCCTGGTAATATGAAACAATACGAAGAAGATAGTGTGATTCCAAAGATGACAGCCAACGTACCGGCTCCCAAAGACAAGAATATTGATCGTCGCATACGAGAACTTGAAGACAAAATACGCGATCAAGCACAAGAGATTCATCGCATGCACAGAGACATTGTACGCTTACGCACAGCCATCAACGAGGTATCAGCAAGGATCAAGTAATGACTCAGCCCACTGACAAATCAGTACGCGGACGTAGACTACAGCAAAAACTCAGACACATTGCTAGACAAATGGCCATACGCAAGGCTTATGCATTTCCTGGGCCCAATACCAAAATAGACAGCCCACATCGGTATCACAAGGTGTCGGGCGTGACCTGTGGCGATTCAAACTGTGTCATGTGCGGGAATCCACGTAAGTTTTTCAAAGAGCGTACCATGCAAGAAAAGCGAGCAATGCAAGATGTAGATAATGTTCGCGATCGACACAGCAACGGAACAACTGCACAAGATGAGTGACAAACTAAACATTGGCAACGAGATGCGTCAGCTCGATCTAAAGAATCGAGACTTCTACGACGAGCTAACTCCCGAAGAACGCAAGAAGTTTTCCAACTATCTCATGATACGTTGGGGTTCTTGTGTGCAAGGTTCTCGCGAACTGCAAGAATTTTATGTAATCAGCACCAATGAACGCTTGAACAAAAACTTTTTTGCCATCAGTCGCCACCCCAAACTACAATGGTTGTGTGCCACCGCAGTGAGTCCAGGCATGGGCGCACATCGCCATCAATGGATCAGTCCCAAGAAAAAAGAAGGCGGCGCTATTCGAAAACAGTTGGCCGAATTGTATCCACATCTCAAAGACGACGAACTGGATCTTTTGGCTCGAATAACAACCAAAAAAGAACTTGACGACTATGTCAAAGCACACGGCAACGAAACTAAAAAATGAAGTTTGAATGTCAGTATTGTAAGAAATCTTTTGCCAAAGAAACTACTCTCATGGTGCATGTGTGCGAACAAAAGAAACGGTATCAGAGTCAAGGTGAAACTGGCATACAGATAGGCCTCCGGGCTTATCAAAAGTTTTATGAAATAAGCCAAGGGCTAGGCCGACCCAAGACCTTTGATGACTTTGCTCGGAGCCCATACTATCGAGCATTTGCCAAGTTTGGACAGTACTGTGTCAGCATACGTGCTGTCAATGTGCTCCGCTTTACAGATTGGTTGTTGAAGAACAACAAGAAGATTGACTACTGGTGCCGTGATAGTGTGTACGGTGAATATCTGTTGGATTATCTGCGTGTAGAAAGTCCTATGGATGCTGTACAACGAGCTATTGAATCCAGTATGAGATGGTCGGAAGAAACTGGTAATCCTCCTCACGACTATGTGAGATTTGGCAACGACAATGCTTTGTGTTATAGTGTTACTACCGGCAGACTCAGTGCCTGGGTGCTGTACAATTCCAACAGTGGACAGGAGTTTTTAGGCAGACTCAGTTCAGAACAAATTGCCATGATCTGGCCCTATGTGGATGCAGACTTTTGGCAACAAAAATTTCGAGATTATCCAACAGATGTTGCATACATCAAAGACATACTTAAACAGGCAGGATGGTAATGAGCGCAGACATTGATATCGACATGCCGGATCGTGCAGCACTACTGCGATTGATCCCTCACACAGCCGCAAGACAAATCACAAATGGTCAAGTGCGTAGACACAATAGCGGTGTCTACATCACTGACATACCACGTGATCCTGTACATGAGTGCGCTGCCATCGACTACAAAGCAGCCGAACAGCGTGGCTATTTCAAGATAGACTTTTTGAATATGAGTGTGTATCAGCTGGTGCGTGATCCCGAGCACTATGAACAAATGCTGGCAAAGGCACCCATGTGGTCAAGGCTGTGGACTGATCCTGTTTGGGCCAGTCAGTTGGTGCACGTAGGCAATTATACAGAGTTGTTGGCATCAATGCAGCCGGATAGTATTCCCAGAATGGCAGCATTTATATCAGTTATTCGTCCTGGCAAAGCACACTTACAAAATCTACCTTGGGCAGATGTTTTTGCCAGTGTATGGGACGGTGATGATTCGCGTGGATACACATTTAAGAAAAGTCACAGTTTGGGTTATGCACAGTTGGTTGCACTGCATATGAACCTGCTGGAAGACAGTTCTACTCAACCCGTCGCACAAGTGTGATACTTTTGCGTTTGCTTTTTCTGCGTGTTAGATCGTTCAAGCTGCAAACAGGACCGCACAAGATATCCAGATCTTTGTTGACAAATGTTCTGCGATAGTTTCTAAACGGTTCCCATTCGGTCTTTAAGAAGATGTTGATGGGTACAGATCTATTGCTTTCCCACCACCAAACATTGGCCAATTCCAAGAACAAGTGCTTGAGGTCTACATCTTGTATGTGGCCAAAATCATATATAGTGGTGATATTTTCGTCGCGATTTTGTACAATGCCCACATATTCCACACCGGCATAAACACACAGTGACATAAAGGGATACTTCTCAGTAAGTTGTTGTATTATGTTTAAGCCCATAAATATTAAAGGAGATTTCTAATGTACGCCACCACAGCCTATTTATATCAACAAATTCAATCAGTTTTATTGATAGACATCAGTGGCGCTTACTTTGACGCGAGGTGGGATCCAGTGTACGCAAAAAACTTAACTTTAAACCTAGGGGTCGACAATGTGATCCTGTTCCAGTTCCAAAATCAGGATCAGAAGCCTGTTAACATCACTGGAGCTACCTTTACATTTCGTATCATTAGCCAAAACGGCCAAGATCTATTATTTGCCAAAGAGTTGGTTGCGTTAAACCTTGCCACAGGTCGCGCCAAAGTTACTATCACTGCCGAAGAAAGCCAACACTTTCAAGAACAGCCAGCCAGCTATAGCCTGGAAATTAGTTCGGGTGTATTGGATCAAGCTGTGTTTACCGACGATCAAGCAGGCGCACGTGGCACAATTAACATTGTAAATTCAGTATTTCCTGCCTTTACTGCCAGCCAACTGTTGACTGTACCTAGTCAAGCCCCCATGGGCAATGTATACTATACCAGCACAGTGACCACAGATGGCGCACCCTTGACCACTTTCCAATTGGACACTGTTGACATAACTGGCAACATTACTGTGCAAGGTGCAACAGCAGCTACAGCAAATACTGTAGAATGGTACAACGTGCCATTTGAGGATTTAAAAACTGGCAACACAATCAGTCAATTAAATTTAACACACAGTACAGAAAGATTAGGCATCAACGTGGCTGGATATCATCCTTATATCCGTCTCGAATTAAACTTCAGCAACGGCGAACTAGCAGAAATACTTTATAGATGAAATTCAAAAAGATAGTGGGATTTGGAGACTCATGGATTTGGGGCGATGAGCTGCTGGATCCTACTTTGGTCAACCACCCGTACGCACATCCTGTTATACACGAAAATACAGCCTACAGAGAAAGTCATTGTTTTCTAGGCTTGTTGGGCAAACACTACGGCGTTCCAGTAGAAAATTTTGGCATCAACGGTGGAAGCCTGCAAAGCAGTATCTGGACTTATCTGTGGTGGTTAGATCACGAACAATTAGATCCTGCTGAATGTTTGATACTAGTAGGACACACTGATGCCAACCGCGTTAGTTTTTACAACCCAAATCATGTGAGTTACTACGGTGATCCTGAATGGAATCGTTATGTCCATAGCCAATGGATACACAGTGGGTTTGAAGAAAAAGATCGTACCTGGACACAAATGGTCAAAGCGCATACAGTGTTAACCGATTGTGATCAACTGCACCAACTCAATTACCGACAAAGCTTGACCTTCTTTGAAGGACAATACCATGCCATGCGTCACAATGTTGTGCAGTTTTGTACTATACACCCTCCCATGGTTGCTCAAACTTGTAATTTGATTTGGCCAGGCCTGAGCCTAAATTCGTTTATCTATCCCAACGAAAATCTAATGGCACCCAACGGCCACCCCAACGAAATTGGTCATCAACTTCTCCGCGATCACTTGATTCCTGAGATAGAACGTGTTATACTAGCTTGATGCTAGATATTGTCCAATACCTTCCCGGAAAACGCAAACAATCAACGTCAGGCTGGATCAGCTTCAACGGTCCTTGCTGCGTCCATAATGGCGAAAGCATAGACAAAAGGCAGCGCGGAGGACTCAAAAGCAGTGCCGAAGGCTGGAGCTACCACTGTTTCAATTGCAATTTTACAGCCAGCTTTATCTTGGGACGTAACCTCAGCTTCAAAGCACGTAAGCTGTTGACATGGCTCAATGTACCACAGGAAGAAATAGAACGTATCAATCTAGAAAGTTTGAAGCATCGCAGTATTGCCGGATTGTTAGATGATCGTCAACGCACAGCAGAAGTTATACAAGACATACAGTTTGAAGAACGTGACCTAGGTGGTGTTGAATTTGTAACGCCAGAACACACAGAAGTTTGGAACTACTTGCGGCGCAGACATGCACCTATAGATTATCCCTTTATGATTTCAGCAACATCTGGCGCAAGACCTGGGGTGATTATCCCCTTCACTTATAATAATACCATGGTTGGTCATACCATAAGATTCCTAGATGATCGTAAACCTGTATGGCTAAATGACTTTCAACCCGGATATGTATTTGGTACAGATTTACAAAAGTCTGCATGGCAGCATGTGATTGTAACAGAAGGTATTTTTGATGCACTCAGCATTAGTGGGCTGGCACTCATGCACAATACCGTAAGCGATGCACAAGCTAAACTGATACGTACTCTTGGTAAAGAAATTGTTATAGTACCAGATCAAGACAAGCCTGGCATGGAGTTGGTAGAACGTGCTTTAGAGTTAGGCTGGGCTGTTAGCATGCCAGAATGGGAGGGTTGCAAAGATGTAAACGATGCTGTAATCAAATACGGACGCCTGGCAACCTTGCTAACTATAATGCAATCAAGAGAAACCAGTCGAATCAAAATAGAAATGCGGAGAAAGCAAGTTGTTAAAAGAATATAACATAGAGGTACAACGACTGTTTTTAGAGATGATGCTGTGCGATGCACAAAGCTATGTGCGTGTACAGAATATTTACAACCCTGAAAACTTTGATCGTAATCTGCGAGCAGCAGCTGAGTTCATCAAGGAACACTGCGAACAACATCACACCATGCCAGATCGTGCGCAGATATCTGCTGCCACTGGTATACGGTTACAGGAGATCCCAGATCTCAATGAAGGACATTTTGATTGGTTCTTGGAAGAATTTGAAGCATTTACACGCAGACAAGAACTGGAACGTGCAATCTTAAAGTCAGCAGACTTGCTGGAGAAAGGCGAGTTTGATCCTGTTGAAAAGCTGATCAAAGATGCAGTACAGATCAGCTTGACCAAAGACATGGGTACTGACTACTTTGGCAGCCCCGGCGAACGTATCAACAAGTACTTTAACTCAGGCGGCCAAGTATCAACAGGTTGGCCACAGATGGATCGGCTGTTGTATGGTGGATTCAGCAGAGGCGAACTCAATATTTTTGCAGGTGGATCTGGGTCGGGTAAATCGCTTGTGATGATGAACATAGCACTCAACTGGCTGACACAGGGCTTGAGCGGCGTTTACATATCGTTGGAACTTTCAGAAGAACTATGTGCCCTGCGTACAGATGCCATGTTGACCAGTATGAGCACCAAAGACATTCGCAAGGACATTTCAACCACAGAACTCAAAGTCAAAATGATGGGCAAGAAAGCCGGCGAATATCGCATCAAGGCATTCCCAGCACAAAGCACAGTGAACGACATACGCAGCTATATTAAGGAAGTGCAGATACAAACAGGTATCAAGATTGACTTTGTCATGGTCGACTACTTGGACTTGTTGATGCCGGTCAGTGCCAAGGTCAGTCCCAATGACTTGTTTGTCAAAGACAAGTATGTGTCAGAAGAATTACGCAACTTGGCCAAAGAACTGGGCGTGTTGTTTGTGACAGCATCGCAGTTGAATAGATCAGCAGTGGAAGAAATTGAGTTTGATCACAGCCATATTTCGGGCGGCATTTCAAAGATCAACACAGCTGACAACGTGTTTGGTATCTTTACATCAAGGGCCATGCGTGAGCGCGGCCGTTATCAAATACAGTGTATGAAGTCGCGTAGTTCAACAGGTGTGGGACAAAAGATCGAACTGGAATACAACATTGAAACCATGCGTATTACAGACCCCGGCGAGGACATGACCAGCCAAGGTCCCAAGCCCAGCATCATGGATTCTATCAAGGCACGCAGTCAAGTTGCTCGATTAGATGACGAAGAAGACACACCCAAGATCACAGCTGATGTGCAAAGCAACAAGCTCAAACAATTGTTGGGCACAATTAAACAAGGGTAACACATGAATTTGATATGCTTCCCTCATTACACCTGTGGCGGATTATTATGTGATATCATGGAAGATGTCATGCACGAGTTTGCCGATAATGGCGGAATTGCAAATCCTGCACACAACGCAGGAAAAATTGGTGATTCGTTAGATGTATTTACGGATTATGATGTTGACGAGTTCATGCATAAAATAGAACCTTGGCTAGAATCTGAAAGATGGATTGGTACACATTGTTGGCCTGGCCCGCTACCATTAGATCAATTTGATACTGTAGTTAACATCACGACCACTACCTACACCAGCAAAATATATCGTTGGTATAGGGCTTATCAACTGTTTTTCTCTCCCATGTGGCAACATTTGTCCGGGGAAAAATTAGTTGATCAAATAATACAAAAGGCCAAGTTTTATCTTAGGCCAGCAGAACCTGTTGTTGCACCCAATGTGTTTAATTTGGAATTTGCAGATATAGTGCACCAAACAGAAGAATTCAATCAGGTACTTGATCGTGGTCGTGTGCCCAGAAATAGTGCTGTCCAACACATGCAACGTTGGATGAAGCAGAACGAATTTTTGTACAACACAGACATTTGGAACAGTGTTGCTGCTCAAAGTTTTTTCCATGCTGAATTTGAAATCAACCTTGGTCGCAGATATCAGTGGGGCAATGCTAAACGTTACAATACATGAAAAAAATATACACATTTGGTGACGGATTTGCAACTGGTCACTTGTGGCCCGAATGGCCTCAAATATTGCAGGCACTGGTACCAGAATTTCAGGTGATTAACACCTGTTCCGCCATTGGTGCAGGAGCAGAATATCTGGTAACTGGTTTTGTAGATCTTGTGCCGGAACTTGAAAATCACCTGGTAATTTTCCAATGGCCCATGGCCAATAGATTTGACAAACTCATTGAAGACAAGCATTGGTTTCATTTGGGGAAAACAGATCCTGTTTATCACTTTAATTTTCATAAACGCCCATATGGAATCTGGTGGATCAGCAGCGCAAGCCAGCAGCCGCAGGTGAGAGAATATCATGAAAAATTTGTGCAATCAGGGCAACATAATATAAGACTAAAAAATTATCAAACATTAGTACGCAATACCTTAGAAAATCTCAATTGCACGTATTATTTTACATCCACAGATGAACAACAGTATTATTCAACTCTGAATAGATTTCAAGCAACAAGACAGCAAGAAATACAGCCCAGTCCCATAGTACATTATTATTATCTGATAGAAAAAATTCTACCAAATCTCAATATCCCAGTAGATACTGCACGCCAGCAGCGTATGGAACAACTGATTATCCACCAAACGTGGCAAGCATATGATCCATATCAAGCAGCTATTTGGCAGGATCTTGTTGCGCGACTAGATTGATACAAACCGATAAATAATTCAAAGGTACTGGCTATTATGCAGAAAAAAACCCGCAGCATTCTGGAAGAATTAGACACGATCTATCAAGATCGTTTTCAGGATCGAGATCGTCGTTATATTGTAGAAAGTCGTGCCACTAATGTGATAGCCAGTGCCATTAGACTGATCGAACAGATCGAATCAGCTTATCCCCCAGATCAAGCCGACAATCTAGTACGTAAACTGCTGAATGCTATCCGTGATCGAGACCCTAAGAAATTTACCAGAACAGTGAGAAGAACAGATGCAGATTAAACACATACTCAACGAACAAACACCAGCAGCTCCAGCTGCCCCAGCAGCAGCACCTGCTCAGCAGGCCGCCCCAGGTGCAGTAAAAAATGTACAACAAGCTGCTGCACAGACTCGAGGTCAGCAAACACAAGGCCAGTTAAATGTACAAGCACTGAAACAACTGTTGCCAGGTGTGGATGGGACCAAGTTGTCACAGGCCATGTTGGCTGTTAAATCTGGTGCAATGACTGCTGCACACTATCAAATATTGGGAATGGCATTTCAACAGTTGGTTCAAGCAGATCCTGCCACAACTGTAAAAGTAATGAATGTGCTGAAGCGAGTACAACAGGAACCTGTTGCCGAAGCCGGAGTCTTGGATTATGCCAAGGCCATTGGATCCAAAATGACCGGCGGTGCTCAAGGTCAAACTGTAGGACAAGCAGCCGCAGCATCAGCTACAAATCGTGCCGACGCAGCTGCCTTGTCACAGGCCAATGGATTGGGTATAGCTGCTTCTAAAAATTGGGCCAATAAAGCAGCACTGCTAAGACAACAAGCATTAAAAAATGCCGGCGGTGTACAGCCCGCAAATCCCAAGGCACCGATCGACCCTGAAGTATACAAAGCCAACTTAACAGATTTTGTTGATAGATTAATGTTTAAAGGAGATATGGATGCGTTGGACGATGCTAGTAAAAAACAAATTGATCCATTAATTGCAAAGCTTGTAGCAGCTCAAGGAAATCAAGGCGTCACGGAACAATCGTTCAAAGACTTGGCGTTAGCAGCATTGACAGCCAGAACCGCAAAGCCCGGCGCACCTGCGGCACCAGCAGCGGCTGCTGGACAACAAGCGCAACCTACCTCTCAGTCTGTTGAAGCTGAACTTGCTGCTCTAAATGTTAAAATTCCTAAAACTGAACTTGCCTTCCAGCAGGCTTTGGCCGCTGCTGGCAACAATTACCGTGTCAAACCTACAGCAGATCCCAGGGCCAATGCACTATTGACAAGATTTGGGTATAAATTAGCATGAACATATTTGAAATAACCTTGCCTGCCATCTCTCACACTACCTTGTTGGAAAGTGTGTGTGGTGATCTTACTCGTGACCAACGCCGTGTTGTAGAAGGCATTGTGAATCAACTGCGTCCCCTGTTTGAAGCACCTTTGACTCAAACACAAATTGATCAGATATTTTCTCAAACCGAACAAAATCTCACCAGTGCTGGAGTTAATCGCTCAGGTGTTGGCCAGGCAGTAGATACAACTAAAGCAGTGGGCAGTAAAGTTGGTAGCGGCGTTAGTGCTGTAAACAATGCAATCAACAAGTTAGGCGGTTACCTACAGACAACTGCACCTGTACAATATTTTGATCAAAAGTTTGAAGACCTAAAACAAAAGATTTCTACCAAACTAGGTGCCGACAGCAAAACAATGGCTATAGTTGATCAACTGGGACAATATGCTAAAGCTAATCCAGGTAAGACAGCATTTGTGATAGGTGCGCTGACAGCAGTGGCAGCCTTTGCTGCCGGTCCTGCAGGTGGCGCTGTTGCTGGTCAAGTGTTGCGCGGCGCTGTAGAATTGCTCAAAGGTGAAAAACTATCAACCGCTGTAGGCAAAGGTATCAAGACAGCAGCATTTGGTTATCTCACTGGTTCGGTGTTGGATGCCATCGGCGACTGGTTCCGTTCATGGACCTTGAACATGGTGCAGTACACACCTGAAATTAGAAAAGCCAAATTCGGATGGAGTGAAACAATAAACTTCAGCGCGGAGGATATTGCGCGAGTGAACCAGAAGTACGCCCTGCCAGGAACGGAGCTTCTTAGTGCGTCTAAGAGTGAAGCCGAAAATCTTGCCGGATACTTTAGAAATGCTGATGCAGATCGTTTATCTCAATTGGCCAAAACATTTAACAGTACTGGTAATCCTGCAGCCAAGATTCAGGCATGGGATGAATTCAGAAAAATATTTGCAAAGTGTACCGAACCTGAGTATTTTGAAGGTGCTGTTGTTGACGACAATACTGCACGACAGTTGGCCATAGCCAACGACAAACTGTATCAGACCACAGTCAAAATGACCAAAGGCATAGCAGCGGCTGCACAAGGTGTTGTACAAGCCGCTACCGGCGCAGCTAAAACTGCTGCCGCTCCTGCTGCCGCTCCTGCTGCCGCTCCTGCTGCCGCTCCTGCTGCCGCTCCTGCTGCCGCTCCTGCAAACTTTAATCAAGTCAGGGAACATCGCATTAGATTAACCAATAAAGAAGTAAAAGAAATATTTGCTGTTGCTGGCAGCTCGTTGAACGAAGGGCCAATGGATTGGTTAAAAACCAAAGGCAAAAATCTCACCACCAAAGTCACAGCCGACAAGTTAGGCAAGATGTGGAAAGACGAAGGTAAACCCATGGACAGCGAGCAAATAGCCTTGATCTTAGATCAGGCTGGTGTCAGTAAGGTTGTGATTGCATC
>Ga0222712_10000489_pt1 | contig 52063 bp, 49 predicted proteins | sample C33_657DmetaG_FD_165043 | JGI IMG/M metagenome (GOLD analysis project Ga0222712, IMG submission 165043) | Estuarine water microbial communities from San Francisco Bay, California, United States - C33_657D | ecosystem: Environmental > Aquatic > Marine > Unclassified | place: USA: California... | reverse complement strand
CGTGCAAAAGATCGAACGGGTTTACCTCCAATACAATAATATAAAAACTGTTTATGCGTAGTCACCGATGGTCGGAAATTGATAACTAAAGTGTAATACTGCGAAACCTTCATACCTATGTTGGTACAGTAAAAAGCCTCTAACTCAAAAATTTCTTGACCAATTCCTCTGGTAGAATCAAAGTTAATTCTGCAGTGCAAGGTATCGGTGTTATTTTTTCTATCCATCGTCACAGTATATGTAAAGTTATAGACTGACGCTAGATTAGGGACACGCCAAACTTTATATTTAAGAAACTCCGCTGGAGCTCCTACCATTTTAAAGTTGATTTGTGTCAATTTTGAACCACAAACATCTACTGTGTTGAAGTTGATTTTATTAGCACTTCGCAATGAGTCTTCCGTCACACCCTCTGGGATAATAGGGGGACAAGTATTTCTGACTGTGAATTGAATATCTCTACAGACATAGCCAACGAGCACCCTAGAATATCCCGTACCATTCGGTACAGCCCTATGCTCACGCACAGACATGGCCATGATAGCATCCTGCTCTATAGATGGAGTACACGTAATAGCTCCTGTCCTAGGATCTACCGTTACTCCACTGGTAGTGAACAAGAAATTATTAGAATTTAGTGGACTAATAAACGTAACTGAAGGATTTAAATAATTTACCGCATTATTGACATTGGCTGCTACTCCAGTGAATGGCGTATACAATCTATACTCAAACGAATCTCTTATTGTCGTTACTCCATTCGGTAAAGTGATAAATCTAGGGTCGAAGGAATCTACCGCACCATGGTTATAGGTGTTCACACGAAGTCTACACCAGTATGGAATAGGAGGGGTTGTGAAAACTGGCGAATTATTTCTATAATTAGTATTAATCACAGCCTGTACCCACATACCTGCACTACCTGGAGCAATGATTGTACTGATTATGTTATTTCTACAGCAAGAGCCCCAACCTACAAAAGCCCAACCATTATTCTTTCCAAGAACATATTCACGGGTATATATCCAGCGCTCAACACCTTTGTATAGTCCTATAGCTCCGTTAGGACAGTTTGTTACAGGCTTAGTAGCTACATCTGGTGGGAGGCATATAGGAGTGACCTCTTGCACTATAGGAGCATTCATACTTACCGTAGTATTGACAGTTGACGTAACAATAGTCAATTGTTCACCACCATATGTAATTCCTGAGCAATCTCTGTATAAGGAGAGGGTGAATCTGTACCTGCCCGTATTAGTGTCAATCTCCCTGTAGGTAAGATCTGCACCCATGATGTGGGTAGCTGATAAATCTTGAAAAAGAAACATGGCAAGAAAAAAAGCAAAACTTACTTTCATTCTTTTGCACACATTGTCCATAATACTATTTCTATACATGTTGAAAAAAATTTCGAATTGTAAATTTAATACATTTTTTTGACTTTCTGGATTAAAATTTTTCATAACAATTTACATTTAAGTTTAGGGAAAAATCCTAAGTAGATTATTTGAATACAAAAATGAGGTAAAAAATTTAGGAAATTACTATCAAAAAATCGGCGGTGTTAACATTAAAATTGCTAAGTATTAATGCTAGATAATTGATTTATAGGCACAAATTGATATTTTTTGTTAATGGCAGCCTATTCGTATATACTAGCTCATATTCACTTAAAATACCCTCTGGCAGCTTGATGTTAACTAAGCATCATCTAAGCACTTTTTTGAGCTCTGCATTGTTTTGAGCTCCTTGGCCAAATAATGTCCAGTTAGACTTGTCTTATTTATAGCAATTTCTTCTGGAGTACCTTTTGCTACTATGTTTCCGCCTGCTTTCCCTCCTTCTGGACCCATATCTATAATGTAATCTGCCATCTTAATAATATCCAAGTTGTGCTCTATGACTAGAATGCTGTTTCCCTTATCTACTAGTCGCTTTAGGACGTTATAAAGCATTTGAATATCCTGAAAATGCAGTCCTGTGGTTGGCTCATCTAGTATATACATGGTATTGCCGGTATCCCTTTTACAGAGCTCTGAGGCGAGCTTCACGCGCTGTGCTTCACCACCCGATATAGTAGTGGATGGTTGCCCGAGTTTGAGATAGCCTAGACCCACATCTTCTAGCGTCTTAAGTTTCTGATAAATACTAGGTAAATGCTCAAATACCTTTGCAGCATCTGCTATAGAAAGATTCAGAACATCATAAATAGACAGATGTTTATACCGAATGTCCAAGGTCTCTCTATTATAGCGCTTGCCTTGACACTTCTCACAGGGCACTTGAATATCGGGGAGAAAATTCATCTCAATCGTCTTTAGGCCCGCGCCCTCACAACCTTCGCAGCGTCCCCCTTTTACATTAAAGCTAAACCGCCCCGGTTTATACCCCCTAATTTTAGACTCCATGGTGTCTGAGTATAGTGTTCGTATCAGATCAAATACTTTCATATAGGTAGCAGGATTGGATCTAGGGGTTCGCCCTATAGGACTTTGATCTATGCTAATGACCTTATTGATATGCTCCAGTCCTTCGACCGACCGATAGGGCAAAGGAATTGTATGTGATTTGTAAAAATGCTGTGACAAGATAGGTTGCAATGTTTCGCTTATCAATGTACTTTTACCACTGCCTGATACGCCTGTAATACAGCAAAGAACGCCCAGTGGTATCTTAACATCCACTTCCTTTAGATTGTATCCATTTGCGCCCTTAATAATTAACCATTTTTCAGGTTTAATCCTTTTTCTAGGCAGATCAAAATCCAACTTTCCTGCTAGATAATCTGCTGTGGCCGTCTTCATTTTCATAAAAGCTTTGGGAGAGCCTGCAGCTATAATTTCTCCTCCGTACTCTCCAGCCTTGGGGCCAATATCAATAAGAAAATCACTCTCCAACATGATCTCCTTATCATGCTCTACTACTATGATATTATTTCCTAAATCTCGCAGTTTTTTCAAAGATTTTATTAATTTATCGTTGTCTCGAGGGTGCAGGCCGATAGAGGGCTCATCTAATATATACGTAATCCCCATAAGCTCAGAGCCTATTTGTGTAGCTAATCGAATACGCTGCGCCTCCCCACCAGATAGGCTTTTGCCTCCACGATTAAGGTTTAAATAATGCAATCCCACATTAATAAGAAAACCTAAACGATCACGTATTTCCTTTAAAATATCCTTTGCTATCTTATTTTGATTATCAGAAAAATAGTTTTCTAAGTCATCAAACCAAACAAGTAATTCATCCAAACCCATCTGGCTAAGCTCTGAGATATTCTTTTCTTTTATTTTAAAAAATAAAGATTCTTTTTTTAACCTGTTTCCTTCACATGTGGGGCAAGGACTTGGCTGCATAAAGGTCTCTGCCCAGTTCTTGATCCAATCACTTTCACTATGATAAAAATTATTATACACGAAAGAAGAAACACCATGATTAAAATTGGAATAAACGAGCGGAATTTCTTTTTCATATTCGTCGTCTCCATTGTCGTTTCCGAAAAGCAATAGATTGATCTCGAGATCTGTAAGTTTTGATATTGGAGCGCTTATATCTATTTTATTCATCTTGGCAAATTGCTTGACTGTTTCCCAAAGCTGCACAGGTCTGTATTCGCCCAATGGTATTATCCCTCCACTCATTACGCTTATGCTCTTATCAGGAATCATCAACTCTCGCGATACTAAAAACTCCTCCCCCAATCCCTTGCACGTGGGGCAGGCGCCATAGGTAGAATTAAATGAAAACGAATTAGCCGATGGCTCTTCATAAGAAATTCCGTGCTCTAAATCTAATAAATGCTTTGAATAAAACTGCTGCTTTTTAGTATCGAAATCTATCATAACTAATGAGCCTTGGCCTTCTCGTAAAGCGGCTCTAATTGATTTTTCTAAACGATCTTTATTCTCGTCGTTTACAGCCAGTTTATCCATCACCACGTCTATATCGTGAATTTTATAGCGGTCTAACTGAAGTTTTGGAGCTAACTTAGTCAGAACCCCATCGATATTCATCTCTGTGAATCCTTTTTTGGCATAGGACTCAAAGAGCTCCCTATAGTGCCCTTTGCGCCCTCGAACTATAGGAGCTAAAAGTATAATTTTTTTACCCTCATAGTTTCTACAGACTTCCTCTATGATTTCATCTTCTGTCATTTTTTGCATCGGCTTATAACTCACATAGGAATATGCGGTTGCTACCTTGGCATATAGCAGTCTCAAGAAATCATATATCTCTGTAATGGTGCCGACCGTAGAGCGTGGATTTTTATTAACCGACTTCTGCTCAATTGATATAACTGGGCTCAATCCTTCTATATAGTCTACATCAGGGCGTTCTAAACCCCCTATAAATTGTCGCGCATAATTAGAAAACGACTCTAAATATCTTCGCTGACCCTCTGCATAGAGTGTCTGAAATGCAAGAGAACTCTTACCGCTACCACTCAATCCAGTTATGACCACAAGAGCATTCTTAGGAATGGAGATATTAATGTTTTTGAGATTATTTTCTCTTGCGCCAGATACGACAATGTGAGTAGAAGACATCTTACAAATGTAGATGATTTTTGAGAAAAAAATAAGAACTAAATTAAATATTTATTTTTTGATTATTTGATGCATAATCTAACATTTTCCGCAAAACTTCATTTTTTATTTTCGTTTCTCCTTGAAAAATTCTTGAATCAAATTGGCGCAGGCTTTTTCTTCTATACCTGCTAAAACTTCTGTTTTAGGATGAAGAATCGTAGGTTTATATAGGCTATACCCGCATTTATCTTCTCTGGCTCCATAGACCAGCATTCCAAGCTGAGCCCAGCGAATAGCTCCCGCGCACATAGCGCAAGGTTCTATAGTGATATACAGGGTACATTCTTTTAAAATTTTTGAGTTAAGAAAATTAAATGCACTTGTCAAAGCGATGATTTCAGCGTGCGCAGTGGCATCGTTTAGTTGCTGAGTTTGATTGTAGCCTTTGGCTATCACCTGGTTATTTGCTACTATGACACAACCTATAGGTACTTCATCTTCTTCGTAAGCTTTCATAGCTTCCTTGATAGCCAGAGCCATAAAATGGCTATGATTCAAATCTAACATTCAAGAAAAAACTGTATTACTTCGTCAAATAAAACCTTAATCCAAGACCATAATGAAACGTAGTTGGATTATAATGAGGAACAGACTCAGAATTATTTATCAAATATGGAAGCGTATAGCCTCCATGAAAATTTAAAACGGTATAGTCTGACATCTTTATACCGAAATTTAAGCGTGGAGTAAAATTGATAAAGTTTCTATAAATAAAATTATTGTTTACATCTGAGAAGTTAGGTGTTTGAATTGTGAATTCATTATACCCTATTCTGAGCTCCGGGTCTACCAATATTTTACCACCAATTGGCAGATAAAAGCCAAAATTGATGCCCGTACCCCATTCTTTTAAGCTAGATACATCGTAATCTATGTCGCGATACATCATCTCTTGGTATTGATGTGTAGAGAGTATTTTATGTCTGAAATATGGTCCAATATGAAATAGACGGGCTATGTCAAAATTAAGCCCCAAGTGACCATAAACATTTATTATTGTAATATCTGCATCGCTAGGATAGCCTCCAAATTCTATAGTAGTAGACATCTTGGACGCGTCTAGCTTGGGATTAAAAAAAGAATTTCCTGAAGATTCCTTTTTCTCTTTGCTACCGGAAGTCTCATCTGTGGAAGTTCCTTTTTTAGTTTCTGTCTCGGAAGGCTTTTTTGCAGGGGTATTTGTTTTAGATGATTCTTTTTTGATCTCTGTTTTCGGTGCAGAATTCATTGCAGCCGTTCTTCTAGTCTGGCTATGGGTTTGCAACCCAACCATAATAAAAAAGACCATTATTAATAACTTATTCATAACTCATTACATTATAAGTTGGTAAAGATAGAATAATATCTAAAAAAATTCATAATTAAATCCGTAGGCTATGTTCCTCCGCTGTCGCTATAGCAATATCATATCCAGCATCAGCATGTCGTATAACGCCCATGGCTGGGTCATTGTGGAGAACTCGGCGCAGTCTCGCTCTCGCATCGTCAGTACCATCAGCTACTATGACCATGCCAGCGTGCATGGAATAGCCCATACCTACGCCTCCACCGTGATGTAAACTTACCCAACTTGCTCCACCGATGGTATTGATCATAGCATTGAGTATAGGCCAGTCAGCGATAGCATCGCTGCCATCGAGCATAGCCTCCGTCTCTCTATTAGGAGAGGCCACAGATCCTGTATCGAGATGATCTCGGCCAATCACCAACGGCGCCTTTACCTTGCCTTCCTTGACTAAATCATTAAAAGCTAAAGCTGCTTTTTCTCTTTCGCCCATCTTGAGCCAGCAGATTCTGGCTGGCAATCCTTGAAAGGCTATTTTCTCCTTCGCCTTTTCTAACCAACGAAGTAGTCCTTCGTTCTCGGGAAACAATTCTTTCAATTTAGCATCACAAAGCGCTATATCGTTTTCGTCCCCGCTCAGCGCCACAAATCTGAAGGGTCCGGATCCTTCGCAAAACAATGGGCGAATATAAGCAGGCACAAATCCAGGAAAATCGAATGCGTTTTTCAAACCTCTTTTATCTTTGGCTTGGCCTCTTAGATTATTTCCATAATCAAAGGTTATGGCGCCCTTTTTTTGTAGTTCTAGCATCAACTTTACATGATGCGCCATCGTATCATAGGCATATTCTACATATTTATCTGGATCGTCTTTGCGCATTTTATAGGCATCTTCCACTGTCATCTTCTCAGGAAAATATCCCGTCAAAGCGTCATGTGAGGAGGTCTGATCAGTTAGGGTATCGGGAACGATATCATGGTCGAGAAGATATTGCAATAAATCCACAGCATTGCATACCACACCAATTGAAATAGCTTCTTCGTTTTTTCTAGCTTCTAAAGCCCTGTAAACGGCTTTTTCTATCGAATTAAATTTTTCATCCAAATAGCGCGTCTCCAGGCGCTTATCTATCCTCCATTCTTCTATTTCTGCACAGAGCGCTACGCCCTCATTCATGGTAATGGCTAAAGGCTGAGCTCCACCCATACCTCCAAGACCAGCTGTGACATTCAGTGTGCCTTTCAAAGAGCCGTTATAATGCTTTCTAGCCAAACTTAAATAAGTTTCATAGGTACCTTGCACAATGCCTTGTGATCCTATGTATATCCAGCTCCCAGCTGTCATTTGACCATACATAATAAGACCTTTTTTCTCCAGTTCATCAAAATGAGTCCAATTAGCCCAATTCCCTACGAGATTAGAATTAGCCAAAATAACTCTTGGCGCATCTTTGTGACTTCTTAATACTCCTACAGGTTTGCCAGATTGAATGATTAGTGTCTCATCATTTTCCAGTTTCTTCAAACATTCAATTATTTTATCATAAGCCTCCCAGTTTCTTGCAGCCTTGCCCCTACCTCCATAGACAATGAGCTTATCGGGTTCCTCTGCCACTTCCGGATCTAAATTATTCATAAGCATACGAAGTGCCGCTTCTTGCACCCATCCTTTGCAGTTCAGGTCAGCACCTCGTGGTGCTTTTATATTTGTGTGAGACATTTATCGAAATTTATTTTACAAAAATATTTAGTATTAGAATAGACAAGGCCGAAATTTACAACTTACCTTCATCTGCATAGCTAAAATAGTTATCGTTTGCTATGATTATATGGTCTAAAAGTTGAATATCTAGAAGATTTAATGCCCCTTTGATCCTCTCGGTTAATTGGTTATCTGCTGCACTTGGAGTTAGGTTGCCAGAAGGATGATTGTGTGAGACAACAATTGTACTTGCTAAATAATTTAATGCCAATTTAGCAATTATTTTTATATCTACCAAGGTCGCATCGGTCTTACCGATTGAAATACGCTCTATCTTCATCGGCTTTAGTGCCTTATTGAGCAGAATGATATAAAACTCCTCTTGTCGCAAATCATTAAAATAAGGCTTTAAAAGTTGAAAACTATCACGGCTTGTTTTTATAGATTTGATGTCATTTCTAGGTTCAGATTGTTTTCTATTTCCTAATTCTAATGCTGCAGAAATAGTTATGGCTTTAGCTTCTCCTATTCCTTTGTATTCCATCAGTTCCTTGATAGTTAGTCTGCTCAATTTTTCGAGCGAGTTATCATTATCTGACAAAATATCTTTTGCTAGATCTAAAGCGGACTTCTCCCTAGATCCCATGCCTATAAGAATCGCTAATAATTCAGAATCGCTCACAGAGGATTTTCCTTTCAAATAGAACTTTTCTCGAGGTCGATCATCCTCCTTCCAAAGCTTAATGGACATAGTTTTAAGTGATTTTATGTCAATAGTATAAAATTTTTTCTATTTCAAACTGTTATATATAATGAAAATGCTATATTTGCCTATACAAATAAAAGTTTTTGATGAATCTTTTTATAAATTTATTTTTCTGCTTCGCTACGTTAAGTATCATCGGATGCGGTAAAATTAATTTATTGACTATAGCGGACGAAAGACAACTGGGAGAGCGAGCAAAGGCAGAGATTGCCTCTAACCCAGGGGAGTTTCCCTTATTGCCTAAGTCCGTTTATCCTCAAGCCTATGCTTTTATAGAAGGCTTAGCTGCGGATATTTTAAATTCTGGTCAGGTTCAGAATAGAGATAATTTCCAGTGGGAAGTCTACATCATAAAAAGAGATGATATCTTGAATGCGTTCTGCACACCAGGCGGTAAGATCTATTTCTACACAGGTCTTATGAAATATTTAGACAATTCCTCTGCCGTAGCAGGCGTTATGGGTCATGAGATAGCGCACGCAGACAGACGCCACTCCGGCAAACAATTAACCAGTCAGATGGGACTTCAATTTTTGTTACAGATAGTAGCCGGAACTTCTGGTCAAGATATAGCGCAAATGGTGAGCGTTTTAGGTGGTTTGGGATCCCTCAAATATGGGCGAGACCATGAAAAAGAAGCAGATGAATATAGTGTTAAATATCTCTGTCCTACCCGGTATCAGACAGACGGTGCACATTATTTTTTTAAAAAATTAATCGACGAAGGTCAAGCTAATTCTGGCACACCTACGTTCCTCAGCACACACCCTGATCCAGGAGATAGAGTGGCGAACATACAAAGTCAAGCTGCAGTGGCAGGCGGTTGCGTTTCTAAATCTGAGAACTACACCAATGATGCAAAGTATTTACAGCTTAGAAGTACTTTATAAACAGATACATTTATTGCCTTGAAAAAACTAAAAACCACTTTACTATTTATTTCCATTGCCTATGCGGATTATGCGATAGGTCAAGATGCGCATTTCTCCCAGGCTATTAATTTCCCTATGCTCATCAACCCTGCCTATTCTGGAGCTTTTGATGGTCAAACGAGAGCCATATTAGCTGTCAGAAATCAAAACCTCACTATACCCAATACGGCATTTTCAGGCACCTACAATACGTTTGGGGCTTCCATAGACCACAAAATTTTTCCAGACTACACAGACCAAAATACCTGGAGTATCGGGATTACAGCTCTTTCAGACTATGCAGGCAGCGGGACGTTAGCTACTAACCAAGTGTTGCTTCATACTGCATATTCACTAGCCATGGATAGATATAGTAAGAGTTTTTTATCTATAGGTGGGCAAGTAGGAATCACAAATCGTAGAATTTTTTCTAAAGATTTACTCTATGCTGCCCAGGTGAGTGAATTTGAATTTGACCCTCGATTGCCCAATTTAGAACCCTTTATAAACGATGGTTCTGAATATGCCTTTATGCTCAATATTGGGGCGCTCTATCAGCAGCAGATAGGCGATAATGCAGTCACTCAATTAGGATTTTCACTATATAATGTCAACAATCCTCAACAATTTTTCTTTACCAACTCCAAAGAAAATATTTATGCGCGAATGAATATTACAGGTGGTATTTTATTCAATCTAGATGAAACCTCTAAGATTTATCCTTCTATCATTTTTATGAAGCAAGGTAATTTTTCCTCCACCAATATTGGGATGAGCTATAATAAAGATATTACCGATGATGTGAGTATAATAGCTGGTTTGCGATCTAGGCTTGGCGATGCCTTTATAGCAGTAGCCGGCGTAAAATACAGACAGTTTCAAACTACGCTTAGCTATGATGTGACCACATCCGGTCTATCTAAGGCTAATAATACGATAGGTGCGCTCGAACTAAATCTAACCTATATCCTTGGAAAAAGTACTGAAAGCTATGGCAGCGATAAATTATACTGTCCTGGAATTTAAAAAATTAAACCTATTATAAATATGAATCGAATTGCATTAATTATGGCCTCTTTAGGATTGATTTTCATCTCTTCGTGTGCAAAAGAAGAAGAATCTGCTGTTTTTAAATCCCCCATTACTATTCTGCAGCCATCTACTGATCCAGCGAATGTAATCAAAGGTGCTCCCATCAAATATGATGTACGATTTACCAATGATGAATATATTGATTCGGTGATGGTATTTTATCAACTAGATTCTATGGGCACAGGGTATGATCCGCTCTTAGAAGATTCCTTAGTAAAAAAGGTGGTTTACCCATTGAATGACAGAAGAAATGAAAAATCATTAACGGATGTTTTTACTCCTTATGCCTTTCCGCCTGTAGGAAAAAAAATTCACCTAATTATCTACATGCGCTCAAAATCTAGAGATGTAAGTAAAAGAATTCCCCTTATAGTTAGCTAAAATTATGAATCTATCTAACTGGCGAGAAGAATACGACAAATATAGCCTCCACGAAGAAAACTTAACTCTCGACCCCTATGCCTTTTTTAAGGAATGGTTCGACAAGGCCGTCGAAGATTTAAATCCTGAACCGAATGCTTTCATCTTAAGTACGGTATCTGCTAAAATAGAGCCGGAGTCTAGAGTAGTTCTACTAAAGGAAATAGAAGATAGTCAATTTGTATTCTATACCAACTATAGCAGTCAGAAAGGACAGGATATATCTGCACACCCTAAAGCGTCTATGCTATTTTTCTTTCCTTTTAGCCAAAGGCAAATACGAATAAAGGGCCTTGTCACTAAATTATCTCGAGAGAAAGCGATAGACTATTTTTCTACTAGGCCTATAGAAAGTCAAATATCTGCTATGGCATCAGCACAAAGTAGCAAAACGACCAAGGAGGAATTAATAGAAAAAGCAACCCTTTTGAGAGAAAAAGGAGACGTTACTTGTCCTGAAACTTGGGGTGGTTATGGCATAATGCCTCACTACTTTGAATTCTGGCAAGGTCAGCCTGGAAGGCTGCATGATAGAATCATATACGAAAAGAGCCATTCCCAGTCATGGGAGCAATTCAGATTAGCCCCCTAAATTATGAAGAAAATAATATCTCTCATTGCCATCCTTTTTCTCTTTGATAGTATCGAAGCACAGACAGAAGATACGTCTGCTAATGCATTGCGCTCTGCAATTATAGATCACTCTGGCGTCCAACCTTATATCGTGGCCCATCCTATGATAGAAAAAAAGAAGGCCTTCTACCAAGGTTATCGAATTCAAATATTTAGTGGTAACAGTAAAGAAGAAGCGAATAAAGTGAAATCTGATTTTTATAGCAAATTTCCGGCTATGCGGTGCTACCTTTCATATCAGCAGCCATATTATAAACTGCGTATAGGAGACTACGATGATCAAGAAAGTGCGAAACCTGATGCTAGAAAATTAGCACGACATTACCCCTCCTCATTTTTAGTGCCAGATGAAATCAGACGCATAGGCTCTGAAGCAGACAAAGAGAAAAAATAATAATCTGCCCTCAGCTTAAAGGCCTTGTTTTCAGCATATTGTTGTTTTTTTGACAATTATTGGAAACATAATTCCGATATACTTGGTTTATTTTTTTATTATTGTGCAGTATAAATAACTCTATAGAAGAAAAGTTTTAGAATTAAACGATTAGATTATTGAAAATAATATGGCAAAAGAAGTATTTGAAATAGATTACGTATTAAAAGCATCTCCCAGAATCCTTTATGATTTTGTGAAGCAGCCCACACACCTGGCGCAGTGGTTTTGCGATAAATGTGAGTCCAATTTGGATCAATATAATTTTATATGGAAAGGCTATTCTGAAAAAGCCATTCTGATAGATGATATAGAAGAACAACTGGTAGCTTATCATTGGGAAAACAGTGACGATGACGAGTTCTTCGAATTTGCTATTCAAGTCAACGAAATCAGTGAAGACACGATTCTTACCATAAACGATTTTGCAGAGCCCAATGAGGTAGAAGATCAAAAAATGTGGTGGGATAATCAAATCCAGAAGCTCATACGCGTGATGGGAGGTTGATAAACAGCCTATCTCATTCTCCTGATTCAATATATCCGTTTTTTGTCTAATTATATGTTTTATGAGTACTCAAAGAACAGCCAGTGAGCGCCTAGATTTTCTTAGAAATTATGTGAAAATTTTAGACTCCCAATTCACATTTCCTGGCAGTCAATTTAAGTTTGGGATAGACCCATTACTCAACATTATACCGGGTATTGGCTCCTATTCTGGTCTGATTTTAGGTATGATTTTTATCGTTCTCGCCCATATGCAAGGAGTTTCGGGAAAGGTTAAGGTTCTCATGTTTCGCAATAGTATCATAGATTTTCTACTAGGCTCATTGCCTGTTGCGGGATATTTCACAGACTTTTTTTATAAATCCAATGAAAAAAACCTCAGACTATTAGAAGAACATATATTGGACGAAAAACATGGCGGAAGTGGCTGGTCGCTTATTCTGTTATTTCTCTTCATCTGCTTGGTTATATTCTTCCTGGCGCTTGCCTTTTTTATATGTGTACTAAAATATATATACTCTCTGCTATAGATATATGAGTCTAAAATCTCTCGCTAAGCAAACAGCCATTTATGGTATCAGCACCATAGTCCTGCGCATGGCTAGCTGGCTTTTGAGCCCATATTATACTCGTGTCATCAGCCAAGAAGAGTTAGGCATTAATGCCAGTTTTTTATCTATCATTGCCTTTCTCAACATTATCTATATGATGGGCATGGAGACGAGTTATTTTCGATTTGTAAAATCCGATAACCAATCCTCCGTTTTCAGAAAGACCGAATCCGTCGTATTCTTCAATTCCATTATCTGGTCTCTGCTTCTTATTCTCCTGTCCAAGCCATTGATAACCTTGCTAGGCTATCCCGGTAAGGAGATATATATTTATCTATTTACGGTGACTTTATTTTTTGAAAATTTATGTAATATTCCCTTTGCCAAACTGAGACAAGAGAATAAAGCCATACAATTCGCATCCTACAAAGCGGCCTATATTCTCATCAATATAGCACTCAATATTTTCCTTCTCTCCTTTGTGCTAAACGATCAGATTCAGCTGCCTTTTCAGATAAGCCAAGACCCTGTAGAGCTCATCTTCTGGGCCAATATGATTCCATGGGCCCTTGTTTTTCTGTGTTTCTCACCCCAAATAGTAACTAATATATCTTGGTCTGAGCTACGACAATCTAAGGAAATCATATCTTATTCGCTGCCCCTCATCCTAGTAGGAACTGCTGGTATGGTAAATGAGGTGATAGACAGACCCATGCTCATGTATCTGCTGCCGGGCAGTCAGGCAGAAAATGCTGCTGCAGTAGGTATTTATAGTGCCAATTATAAATTATCTATTATAATAACGCTAGCCATACAGGCCTTTCGGATGGGCGCAGAGCCTTATTTTTTCAGGCTAGCCGACGCTAAAGACGCTAAAAAAACCTATGCACTCGTCATGGACTATTTTGTTATAATATGCTGTATGATTCTAGTTCTAGTTTCACTCAATAGAGAACTTATAGCCACAATTAATCAATCTGATTACAAAGTAGCTATAGACATTTTACCTTTTTTATTGCTGGCCAATCTCTTTCTAGGTATGTACTATAACACGTCTATCTGGTACAAGGCTACCAATAATAACATCAAAGGTGCTATCATTGCCATCATTGGAGCTATAATTACTCTTGTTCTTAACTGGATTTTAATCCCGTATATGGGCTATTATGGATCCGCCTTGACCACGCTTGTTTGTTATTTTAGCATGCTAGTCATTAGCATGATATGGGGAAGGCAGTATTATCCTATACCTTATCATTATGTATACAACTTTAGCTGGATAGCATGTAGCGTTATTTATTCAACTCTAGTATATGCCTTTTTTGAAAATCGAACATGGATCATTCTTGGATTTACATGCTTGTTTCTTTTGATATCATTCTATTTTGCGAGAAGAAGATACACTGACATAAAGTATTCCATTGATTAGAATCTGCTATTTTTGTAATTATTAATAAATTCTATGAATTCCTCCAAAAATAATTTTCTAGCTCGTCTATCTTCTTTTGTATTCGGAGCTATTTTTCTCTCTGTAGCCGTGCTGCTCGGTCTTACTTTTTTCGTACCAGAAGATAAAATTAGAGAGGTAGAATATACCCTAGACTATCCCATAGCTCGGGTGTGGCAGGCGGTATACGAGCCGAGCCACTACCTCAAAGCTAAAAAAGAAATCATAAAATATAGAATATATGACAGCATACTTCCCCGCTGGACAGAATACTATACCCCTCAGGATTCGATAGAAAATAAAACTACTGCCATAATACCTCAGAAGAAACTGACTTATGGAATTGTGAATCAAAAACATCAGCAAATCAATGCTTTTTCATTCAAACTAGAAGCTGTCAATGACAAGCAAACCAAGCTGAGCATTTATGAAAAGTCAAGATATTTTAACGTCTGGGGCTCTATCTATTTTCAACTTTTCAGACCGACTACAGTCATAGATTATGAATATGTGAAAATAAAGAACACGCTAAAATATATAGATAGTCAAAATCAATCATACTAAATGAAAAAACTATTTCTCTTTATTTTCTGCATCTCTCATCTTCAGTTCATTGCTCAAAACATAGATGAAACCAATGGCTATATAGACCGAGAGCAGCGCAGGCTAGATAGCCTAGACGGAATGGTAGATGGTAAAATAGAACTAAAAAAAAATGATGAGCAAAACAAGCTCTATAAGCAGATTTATTTCGGACTGGTAGACTCTTTTCAGAATAGGGTGAATCAAAGCCCACAGCTGGCAGAATATCAGCGCAGAAATCTACTCTATGGTATGTATATGACATTGACAGAAATCAGTGGCAAAACATTTAATAATATTCCTCTTTATTATCAGAAATTGTTTTCTCATGCTTTAGGTTTGGTGAAGGCATCAGAGAATAAAGATGTTATTTCATACCTTATCACAGACCCACTATATTCTGTCAAAAATATTTATTTTTATAAATACGATTTTTATGCCAAAGAGTTTTTGATATCTTCCTGTCATACTTATCCCGAAGAAGTACTCAAAGCATTTTCTAAATACAGTGAAAGACCCTACAAAGATACAGTGGTAGAAGTTTGCGCTATTTTGGCGCCTAATATTGCCAAAAATTATCTAATAGGAGAGACTGGTATCAAACAAATACTCATGAATAGCGGCAGTATGAATATCATGGGTATGCGAGGATTTTTTAATAAGTATAATATTCTATCCAAAGGGATGGTGCTAGTAGATGACATCGTAGATGGCAATCTCATAACCGTAGAAGACGCGCATACTATATCTCTAGACAAACGGAAATTTTTACGAAAAATGATAGAAATCAGAAATAGTGATTATATCATGGCAGAGCACTCCCTAGACCAGCAGCTAAAGGCCACCAGTCTAGAATATGTGAGAATCATAAACGAACTACATGATGAAAAAGACCTTAAGAAAAGATTTGCCTGCGTAGATGACTTTAACTGGAAAGAACTCTATACTCTCCTAGTATATAGTGAAGAGGAAATTTTTACCTCTACCTTCAATGGCGTATTTGAACGACTAATTTTTAGAATCAATCAAGAAAAAATCAGCGGCGATAAAATGCTCGATAAGGTCAAATATAATAAATTTAGAACCTTCATAAAAATAGCTGCCAACTTTAATAAACTAGGAGATTTCCTCAAAACTATGCCCAAGGATCAATCTCGAATGCTTATCACAAAGTTTACGAATAACCTCGATAAAAACGAAGGCGATTTAAGCTCTGCCATCAATGTGGCAAATGCCTTTAGCAGTATCAATGATTCCTTATTACTGACCTATATGAGAGAAAATATAGCTCAAGAATATGCCCGCACAGAAAAAGAAGGGAATAGAAATGGAGTAGCTATCTATGGGTTATTAAAAAGCTTATTTATTGTACCAGAGAAAAAAGATGCCCTGTGGTTTCAATCTATGGCTATGAAATATAAACTACAGCCAATAAATAAAATAGATAGTTCGGCTCTCTTCGGCATGGATAGAGTGCACAGACAGATACATTTTTTCTATGACGACGAAGACGGAGATGCATCATACGCATCCTTTATCACCACATTTACTACCCCTCACTATAGAATAATTAAGAGAAAAAATTGCGTAGCCATAGAGTCCATAAAAGGAAAAAAAGTTATCATTTATGCCAATCATCCTAAATCTGAACTCGAAGGGCAGGCAGATTTGATAGGAGTTATGGATTCATTTCGAAAGGATATTCAACTTTTCGTACACAGAGGTCATAGCTACTATGCTATGAATACCATAGACCACATACCTCCTCGCACTAAAATAGTTTTTCTTGGCTCCTGCGGCAGTTATCACAATATACACGAGGTGCTGAGCCGATCAGAGAATGTGCACATCATATCTTCTAAGCAAATAGGAACTATGGGAGTGAATAATCCACTTCTATTCCATATAGCAGAGACAGTGAGAGAGGGAAAAGACCTCGTATGGGCTGACGTATGGGCAAAAACAAGAAAGACCATAGCTAAAAATGTAGATGCTATGGAGAAATTTAGAGATTATGTAGCCCCGGATAAAAATCTCGGAGCTATATTTCTACAAGCCTATACGAGGCTAGTGACCCAAGATTGATGAAGGTTTTTCATTTAAGTCTCTGTTTTTTCATTTCAAATTGCTTATTCTCGCAAAGCGATTTTATTTCTGCTAGAAACCAAGAATTTTTTCTGAAAAATCAGCCTTATACATTCATAGGCGCCAACTATTGGTATGGTGGGCTCCTCGCAATGGACACCGCTAACGATGGACTAGGGAGACTTCAGAAGGAATTGAATTTTTTAAAACAACATGGAATAATCAATCTACGTGTATTGATAGCGAGTGAAGGAAACGACTGCTATCCCTATCGCATATCTCCCTCTCTTCAAGAAAAACCGCTTGTATACAATGAGTCTGTTCTTCGCAGTTATGATATATTTGTAGCGGAGGCATCTAAGCGGAATATGAGTGTAGTTTTTATTCTCAATAATAACTGGGAGTGGAGCGGTGGCTTCGGTCAATATCTAACCTGGGCGGGCTATCCTAACCCCATATTGCCTAAAACCCTTCAATGGGATTGGGGCCATTATTGTGATTACATAGCTCAATTCTATACCTGTGATAGTTGCCAATATTGGTATCAAGAGCTGATTTCTCAGCTACTAAATAGAAAAAATACAATCACTCATATCCAATATAAAAATGAGCCAACCATTATGGCTTGGGAACTAGCAAATGAGCCCAGACCAATGAAACCAAAAGCAATAAATGCATATAAAAACTGGATAAAACTAAATGCGGATTTTATTAAAACTATAGATAAGAACCACCTCGTAACCATAGGTGTCGAAGGAGTGATCGGCACTGCAATGGACGCAAATTTATTTAAGGAGATTCACCAATTCACTGCTATAGACTATGCCACCATACATATCTGGCCGAAAACCTGGCAATGGTATAATGGTGAGTCAGACCATTCAATTACGGATACTACTTTAGAAAGAACTAAATCATACATTCTATTGCATACCAGATTATGCCAAGAAATAAATAAGCCCTTAGTCATCGAAGAGTTTGGACTCCATAGAGATCAAAATAATTTTTCTGCTAGAAGTGCCACTGCGAATAGGGATTACTACTACAAGTATATCTTTGATCTAGGTAAGAAGGAAAAAATCGCAGGATATAATTTCTGGGGGGCAATAGCCTATAGAGACTCCAGACTAAAAACGGATTATTGGAAAAAAGGACTGCCCTATACTGCGGATCCACCACAAGAAGAACAAGGACTATACGGAGTCTATATGACAGACTCTAGCACATGGAAGATAATTCGCAATATGATGACTAAATAAAACTTTTCTTCAACTGAGCTATAGCATCTATATCGCTGTAGGAATAATTGCCGAACAAATTATCGTATTTCGTTTCTATTTTACAGGTAGCATGCACCTCGTTCAATGCTGAAAATAAATGAACATTAGTAGCAGTTATGCCACTCCCGACCATGATAGAAATTTGTTTTCCATATTTTTTATGTAGTTCTAATATCACTTCTATTCCTTGCTCCGCTATAGGTTGTCCGCCACTGGTTAGTATGCGCTCAAATCCTAATTGAATAATGGTATTGACAGCCATATCTATATTGCTGGTAGTATCTATGGCTCTATGAAACGTAGCTGATTTATTCTTCCATACTTCTAATAATAAGCTGCAGGCTTCATGATCTACATCATTTTCTTTTGTTAAAACACCAAAGACAATTCCATCAATATCTAACTCCGAGCAGACCTTTATGTCCTCGCACATAATATCTAACTCTTCTTTGGTATAACAGAAGTCTCCGCCACGAGGCCTTATCATAGCATATACTGGTATGTTCGAATATTCTTTCACTTTCTTCAGCATACCATAAGAAGGTGTGCAACCTCCATCGGTTAAATTTTCAAAAAGCTCAATACGATCAGCGCCACCTTTGTTAGCATTTATAGCCGACTCTAGATTACAACAGGCTATTTCCAATTTTTTCACACGATTAAATTTAGATATTGTGATACCCCTAATCTATATGCTCCAGCATCTATAAAACTCTGAGCAACCTCTTTGGTAGAGATGCCTCCTGCTGCTTTGATTTTTATTTCGGGATGGAGTTTTTTTCTAAATAACTGCACGTCCTCCAATTTAGCTTTCCCATAAACTCCCGTAGAGGTCTTTACATAATCAGGCTTGAATTTATTAGCCAAGACGAGTAATCGTAAAATCTGTTCATGGGTCAATTCGGAAGATTCGATAATCCACTTTGACGTCACGCTCTTTTGCTTACAAATACTTGTCCATGCCAAAGTTTCCTCTTCGATATTTTCAAAATCATCATTCGCAAGATAACCCCGGTGGACGACATAATCTATTTCATTCGCTCCACGCGCTATGACATCATTTAGTTCATAAAGTTTGCTTGATATAGTCTGATATCCAGCCGGAAAACCCACGACTGTAGCGATCTTCACCTCTGAGCTTAAAAGCCATTTTTTACAGTCCTCTATCATAAAAGGAGGTACACAAACCGCTGGAAAATTATATTGTCGAGCATCAGAGCAAAGCGCTAAATACTCTTCTTTTCTCGCTTCTGGTTTTAGTATGGTAGCATCAAGGTATTTATTCATGCATCTATTTTTTTTACCGATTGTTTTATCTTCCCATTGAAGGCTAAAACTCTAAAAAAGGACAGACTATAATTTTAGTTTTCTGACTCGGCGGATATCAGTTTATAAGAGGTTTTTCCTAATATTGATAAAAATTTTCGTGTGATTTTTTGATTAGTATCAAATTCAAATTCGTTCATAAAATTCACCACTTGATTATTCTCAATCTTACCTTTTCCCCATGCTTTCAAGTAATAGTTTTCGACTTCTATAGCCTCCACTTCATGATCACCATAGATGGTAAAAACATAGTATCCATTTTTAATTGGGCAGCAAAAATCCTTATATAACTTGTTTAGGAAAGTTTCGTTGTATTGCTTTATATGTATGTCTTGAAGTAATTCATCATCTACATAAATCTGCTTTTTCAGCACCTGTAAATTAGCTATCTCAGGACTATGATTGAATTTATCCTTTAATTTCTCCGCACTTCGAAATGAAGAACTAAATATAATAGGCGACTTGGTATCACTTTCTATGCTTTTGGTCCTGCTAATGGATAAAAAATTTAATCCTTTTTCATCCTGTTTTACATAGATAGAAAAAGTGGCGTTTTGGGCCTTAAAAGGCTTATTAAATCGAGGCCTCAATTGTTGAATATCATTTAGCATTTTCATCTCAGCCTTAAATAAATCATCCATTTCATCTAAGGTCAGAAAAAAAGTATTATCCAAAATGCGCTTATAAAAAAAGTCCTTTTGATTGGCTCCCGCTAAGATATCATAGACTTTTTTCTGATAATTTTTTGATATGTCTATATGTATGATTTCATTTTCCTGATTATGAAAGTATATAAGTCCCGCTTTATGTTCCACCTTCTTATCTCCATGAATGCGCCAATGCGAAGGGAGTTCTACGATATGATTTTGCTCCTTTATCTCATCATAAAGAAAGTCGAATTCCGCTTTCTCTAAGATTTTATGTAACAAGTGCGCCGTGGCTCTGGCATCATCCAGCGCTCTATGTGCATTAACCAATGGAATATCTAGATATTCTGTGATATTAGTCAAACTATAGGAACTAAGGCCATGAAAGGCTTTCTTAGCTGACTTTACGGTGCAGAGTCTTTTACTATCCAGTGGCCTTCCTATCTCTAGAAATTCACGCTTAATAAGGCCGTAATCAAAATCAACATTGTGCGCTACAAAGATTTTATCTTTAATTAGACTATTGATTTCATCTGCTAATTCTCCAAAAGTAGGTTCGCTAGCGACCATTTCATCGGTAATTCCAGTTAATTTAGTCACATACCAGTCAATTTTTCTTGTAGGATTGATGAGTGCTTTATACTCATGTAGAATATGTTTACCATCAGATATGACAATGCCTATTTCTGTAATCTTAGTATCTACAGGCCGTCCACCTGTAGTCTCTACATCTACTACTGCAAAAAGTTTGGAGGCCGTTTTAATCAAGCTCTATTTCTATAGTATTTCTTAATAAATCTTCTAACGCTTCTCGCCTTCTTATAACAGCATGCTCTTCCCCCTGCACCAGGACCTCGGCTGGCTTACAGCGCGCATTATAATTCATACTCATCTCATAGCAATATGCACCTGCATTATAGAATGCTAAGATATCGCCTTCATTCACCTCTGTAAGCATTCTATCCCACGCAAACGTATCCGTCTCGCAGAGATTTCCCACAATAGTATAAATTCTCTCGGTTCCCTTAGGATTTGATATATTTTCTATTTTATGATAGGAGCCATAAAGCATTGGTCGGATCAAATGATTAAATCCAGAATCCACGCCAACAAAAACTGTGGCAGGCGTAGGCTTAATCACATTCGCCTTGACTAGAAAGGTTCCCGCCTCACTGACCAAGTATTTACCTGGCTCAAACCAGACTTCAATCTGACTGCCTCGTTCTTTTTGAAACTCCTCTATGGGTCCCGATATAATCTCCTTTAGTTTCTCGACATCTGTTTCCTTCTCATCATCTTTGTATGGCACTTTAAATCCACTACCTAAATCGAGGATTTTAATATTTGGAAACTCTCTAGCAATATCTAGCATCACCTCCAAACCCTGAAGAAATACTTGCATATCCTTTATCTCGCTGCCAGTATGCATGTGAATGCCCTCTACGTTTATATTAAGTGTTTTAACCACTCTTAAGACATGACGCAGTTGATGGATCGATATTCCGAACTTGCTGTCTATATGTCCAGTAGAAATATTATAGTTTCCACCCGCCATGATGTGTGGGTTAAAGCGAACGATTACTGGATAGTTGTCTTGATAATAGTTTCCGAATTGCTCTAAGATACTTATATTATCTATATTAATATGCACGCCTATTTCTGCAGCTTCTTTAATTTCATCAAAAGCTACACAGTTCGGAGTAAATATAATATTTTTTGGATCAAAGCCTGCTTTAAGACCCAGCTTTACCTCATTGATAGAAACCGTGTCTAAGCCGCACCCTGTTTTGTTTATAACCTTTAAAATATTCAGATTTCCCAAAGCCTTACATGCATAAAAAAACCGAACATCCTTTCCCTTAAAAGCAGTGGTCAGTTTGCGATACTTCTCTTCTATCTTGGCTCTATCATATATATATAGGGGCGTACCATACTCCTTGGCTAAATCTAGCCATAATTTTTCACTCAGAACAGACATTATTGATTTTTAAGGATTCGTAAGGTAAATTCGCAGGTAGAGTCTAGCGCGGAAAACTTTGGGTTTAGCCTAACTACTGCTTTATAATTCGTTTTTTTCTTATCTAACTGAGTGCAAGAATCTTTATCACATACCAGTTTGAAATCTTTGATTTTTATACAATCTCCCGAATCTTTTTTGACAGAGGTTATCGACTCCTTGTAGACCAATAACTTTGCATTTGGAAGATTTGACTCCAGCACCCAGGTAATTTTTTGATTCGTATCAGCTGCTAGCGGATAGGTTTTTTCGGTATCGTTGTTAAGAATAGCGGTATAGGTTTGACCTTGACTGACGGCATCATTCATTAGTTTTTCTACATCCTCTACTGACAAGGCGTCTACTTTGACCTCTTGACTGCCATCTTCTTTTTTTTCTACCAGATTCTCTATATCGGTCTTTTGATTATTATTACAAGATGTAGAAGCCCAAGTTAAAAATATTATTAAATAAAAGAACTGTTTCATTTGTCTATACATTTTTTTATACTAATTGATAAATGGCATCTAGGTTTCTTCCGTATTCATTATAATCTAATCCATAGCCTACAATAAATTTGTTTTCAATTTCAAAGCCTAGATAATCTATTTGAAATTCTTTTTGGAAAGCTTCTTTTTTAAATATAAGAGAAGCTAATTTCACCGACCGCGGCTCATAATCCTTGAGATATTCAAAGAAATGAGCTAGCGTATGACCCGTATCTACTATATCTTCTACCACTATGAGATCGCGATCTTTGATATCGACTTGCAAACCCAATACCTCCCGGACTTTTTCCGTTGATTGGGTGCCTTCATAGGACTTCAACCTCACAAACTCTATATTACAAGGTAGAGAAACTTTTTTTAATAAGTCACTTGCGAAAATAAAGGATCCATTCAAAATACAAATAAACAAAGGATGCCGTCCTGCATAGTCCAAATCAATTTTAGAGGCCAATTCTCCTACCTTCTTATCTATCATTTCTGCAGACAAATAAGGTTTGAATTTTAAATCTAAAATTTGGATTTCACTGCTCATAATTCTTAACTCATCGGATTTAAACTTATGCTATAAATTCTGTATGAATTGACATCTCTTTCAAAATAAAACTTATCTAACACTTGGTATATGTTCTTTGCTCTAAAGTAGGACGTGTGCAGATTTTGCTCTCCTATTTTTATCCACTGTAGGGTATATGAATCCTCTTTCTGATAATGAAGCTGAACGTATTCAAGCAGTTTAGAAGCTGCCTCTAGCTTATCCAGTCCTTTGACAGAGTGAAAGAGAAAAGATTGGTGATGTCGCGGATTAAAGGTAATGATATCAAGCTGGGTGACATCATTCACCGCCTTGTAAGAAAACACCAAATGATCTTTTCCAAGACCTAAAATATCACTTATCTTAGCCTCTACTTCTCTTAAATTATGGTTATTGTCTACCATTATATTTTCAAAGCAATTTCATCTACTATTCCATATTCGAGTGCTTCTTTAGCATCCATCCAGTAGTCTCTATCAAAATCCTTGAGGATTTTCTCTACTGGCTGGCCACAATTTTCGGCTAAAATCTCAGCTAAAATTCTTCTTGTTTTAACTATCTGCTTAGCCGTTATTTCTAACTCAATAGCCTGACCTTGAACTCCACCGATTGAAGGCTGATGAATCATCACCCTACCATTAGGGAAGATTTTTCGCTTTCCTTTGACACCGTGACTTAATAACATGGAGCCCATAGAGGCCGCTAAACCCATACAAGTAGTATGAACGGGCGATTCTATCATTCGCATAACATCAAGCAAGGACAACCCTGCGGTCACAGAACCTCCCGGGCTATTGACATATAAATCAATTTCCTTTCCAGGCTCCAATGCATCTAGTAAGAGCACTTGGTTAATCGCTTTTTCCATAGACTTATCATCGACTACACCCCATAGGAAGACTCTTCTCTTTTTGAGAAAAGTTTCTTCCATTTTTTTAGATAAACCATTTTCTTCCTTTTCTTCCTTTTCTTCTTCGCTGAAAAACTTCATTTTATAAATAATTATATTTTAGGCAAAATTAAAACGCTAATTTAAATCTCTTAATTATTAATTCTTAATTTTCCATGACAATAGCCAATTTACCTATGGTTTTCCCCTCTTCTAGCAGTTTATGGGCCTCTACAAGCTGATTTTTAGTATAGTTTTGGCCTTGAATGTGAGCGAAAACACCTTGCCTATATAACTCATAGACGCCATTCATGCATCGGAGGATAGTTTCTGGTTTATTATCTGCTATGGCTAGCATGTTGATTCCTATCATCGATTTGCTAGGCATGAGAAATTTGGCTGGGGAGAAGAGTGTAGTGGCAAAACTCAATAATTCAGGAAGAAGTCCAAAAATTGTTTTAGGACCACTCAATTTCGATACCCCGAAAATAACATATTTACCTCCACTAATCAACGCCTTAAATCCATATTTTATATTTTTGCCACCCGCTACACTATCGAATATAAAGTCAATTTTTCTATGCAATCCGAAATCTCGGATTTTTTCATAAATATCATCTTTTTTATAATTAATGGTATATTCTACTCCCAGAGATTTTAAAAAGGTCAGTTTCTCATCACTCCCTGCTATAGCTATAATTTTACACTTCTTCCATAGCGCTATTTGAACTATACCTAAACCTACTCCTCCGGCAGCCGCATGCACTAAAATCGTATCTCCTTCTCGAAGATTTATACTCTCTATAGTGGCACAATAAGAGGTAGAAAGTTGGGTAGCCATCGCCAATTTCTTATAAGCTGCTATGTCTTTATCTATCGCAATACAAGCTCTTTCATCTGTAATAGCATATTCGGCATATCCCCCAAAACGAGTCAGAGCCAAGACATGGTCGCCTTGCTTAAACTTAGTTACATTCTCACCCACAGCAGCCACTTCACCGCATACATCATATCCTAATAGACAAGGCAAAGGTGGCATTTCAGGATATAGCCCTAAGCGGGCCATGACATCGGCATAGTTGAGGCCGAAGGCGGACACTTTGATTAATACTTCATTTACTTTTACATCAGGAATTTCTATTTCTCTCCACTCAAATGACTTATCAGATCTTCCTTTCTTGACTAAATATGCTGCCTGCATTTATTTACTTTTTGGCTAAATTAATAGGTATATTTTATACCCTTTATAAATCTTTTTTAGTTCACTCCTCCTAGTAGAATCATTTTTCATTATAAATATTTAGATAAATAGAGACTAGTTGGAACGAATATAAAATTAGTTGTTTGAATTTTTGGTAACTATTTGCCGTAGATCCTCTATGGATAATGCGCCAAAATAATTTCTGCTGCACGCTTAGAGGCATTCTTTTCGCCTATTAATTTTCGCAGACTCTGATAATTTTCTTTGAGCACTTTTCTATTATTTAGGTCTTGTAGCTTTTTTATTTCGGCTATCAAACTTGCTGTATTCAAATTATCTTGAATTAATTCTCTAACTATTTCTTTTCCAAAAATGAGATTAACTAGAGAGATAAATGGCACTTTAATCAGTCTTTTTCCTAATTCATAATTGAGCCAACCACTCTTGTAGCAGACGATTTGAGGGACTTCTGCCAATGCTGTTTGTAGAGTCGCTGTGCCAGAAGAAACCAATGCAAATTCCGAATTGCCTATAACCTCATCGCTATTATCAAATATCAATACTGCCTTTTTGTCCCCAATAATTCTTTTATAAAATGATTCCCCTATGTGACTCATCGCTGCTATGACAAATTTATAATCCGAAATTTCGGATTGAACGCTCAACATCAATGGCAAAATATGCTCCACTTCTTGCTTTCTACTCCCTGGTAATAAAGCAATCTGTCTACTTTCTTTCAAGTTTTGACTTTCAAGTTTTGACTGTAACAGCGGATGACCCACGAATTCTGTCTTAATACCTCTTGTTCGAAAAAACTCTTCTTCAAATGGTAAAATAACTAGGAGTTCATCAATATACTTTGCCATTTTTTTCACTCTATTTTCTTTCCAAGCCCAGGCCTGTGGTGCGATATAGTATATCACAATAAAGTCGTTTTGCTTCAACCATGACAGTAATCGAAGGTTGAAACCAGGATAATCCATTAACACCACGACCTTAGGATTCACATCTAATATTTGTTTTTTTATCACTCCGAAATTTCGGATTATCGTAGGAAAATTTCGTATGACTTCATAAAAACCCATAAATGCTAAGTCTCGATAATGCTTTAAAATCTTAGCACCTGCTGCAGCCATTTTATCCCCTCCCCAAGCGAATATTTCTAAATCAGGTGAATTTGTAAGCAACTCCTTGACTAAATTAGAGCCATGAAGATCGCCCGAGGCTTCACCTGATACTATGAATAATTTTTTTATTTCTTGTTTCACTCAGCTATTCCATTGACTTATTGCTACTATTCCTGCGGTCTCCACCCTCAGAATGTTTTCCGATAACGTGACTTCTTTCACCCCCAGCTTTCTAATCAAATTAAATTCCCCTTCTGAGAAATCTCCTTCAGGGCCAATGATAATTAGGTCTTTGTCAGACTTCTTCATTTCAGTCAGTTTTGCTGACACCCCAATCGAAGCAATATAACTGGTTTTCGAACACGATAAGATGAATTTATCAAATTTCACCGCTTCCTCCAATATTGGGAAATAAAGGACTTGAGCTTGTTTACACGCTGACTGGATAATTTTATTCCAGCGATCCAGATTCACTTTGCTTCGCTCCGTTCGTTGGCAGATAAGCGGCGTAATTTTACCTACACCTATTTCGCAGGCCTTTTCTATAAACCATTCTATTCTATCATTTGATTTAGTAGGAGAAATAGCAATATGAAGAGTGGATGGGTTTTGATTTGTTTCTATTTTTTCAATAAATCGCAACTGTGTTTTCTTCGTATTCGCCAGAACAATCTCGCATAAAACTTTAGAACCTAGTCCATCTATAACATAAATGAGATCACCCGTATTATGCCGAAGCACAGAAACACAATGCCTGCTTTCTTCCTCACTGAGAAAAATCGGCTTAGTCATTGACCATAAGGGTGAATAGAAGAGCTGCATTAGTAAAAACTTATAATTTACAACTCAAAATTAAGCACTAAAACCCTATTCTTACTCCCTTGCCGCTCTCTAAGAAATCATCTTTCGTCGGATCTAAATCTTTTACATCATCCATCGTTATTGTCGAGCGAATTTTATCTGTTCGTTTTTCAGATGGCATTTCCGCCAATCGTAGATTTTGAGTTTTGATTACTTTTTCTACCAGCTTACGAATAGCGCGTCCATTTCCAAAATATTTTGACTTCTGACGGACGAGTGTTTTTAAATAGTCCATCATAAATTCACTAGCCTTCTTATCTAATTTGAGTCCTTCCGTGACTAGCATACTAAAGAAGATACTTTGTAATTCGTCTGCACTATAATCTTCAAAATCAAACTTTCTATCAAATCTAGAACGAAGACCTGGATTACTCTCTAAAAAATTCATCATTCTATCAGTATAGCCCGCTACGATGACGATAAACTCGCCCCGCTGATCTTCCATGCGCTTAAGTAAGGTATCTATGGCTTCATTTCCAAAATCGCCTCCATGCCCTGAGGTTAGAGAGTATGCTTCGTCTATAAATAAAACGCTTCCTATAGCCTTATCTATCATTTCTGTCGTCTTGATGGCCGTCTGACCCACAAAAGCACCTACCAGTTTTTCTCGATCACATTCTATTAAATCACCACGCTCTATGATTCCAATCGCTTTAAAGATTCTAGCCAAGATTCTAGCTACAGTGGTTTTTCCTGTACCTGGATTTCCTAAAAATACTGAATGGAGTGGAAATTTATTCAAAACATCCTTTCCTTCTTCTTGATAGAATCTTACCAGAGTTATTAATTCATTGACCTCTTTTTTCACATTCGTAAGACCTACCAGTGCATTGAGTTCGGCTAAGCTATCTTTAAGCAGCTCTTCGTCTACTGGTATATGCGGCTTCTTCTTCTTCGTATCTTCGAAGACTTCTCGCACATCATCCATTGTGATTTCTGCAAAAACTTCTGCAGGCAATTCTTTGACATTTTCGTTTTTCATCAATCGAATTCCCATGTTCATCTTGGACTCGTTGACAAGAGAAATGACCATACGCGCGTTTCCAAAGGAATTGGTTCTTGAACGATAAGCATCTACCAATTTCTTTGACAATAAGGCTTTAGCATCAGGCAAGAGATTTAGCTTGTGCTTATTGTATTCTAATAGAGCGATTTCCTCTAGCTCCTGTGGCGTATAATCTTGGAAATAATAATAATGACTAAATCTAGATTTTAAACCAGGGTTAGAGTCTAAAAAGACTTCCATTTCTTTGGGATAGCCTGCTACGAAGACCGCTATATCACCTTTACCATCGCTCATTTCTTTCAGTAAAATTTCAATCACTTCACGACCAAAATCTTTTGTGTCTTCTCCTGATCTATATAAAGAATAAGCCTCATCTATAAATAGAATACCTCCTCTAGCAGCATCAATAGCTTCCTTAACTTTCGGCGCCGTCTGACCAATATATTCTGCTACTAAGTCCGCTCTGTCTACTTCATGAATATGCCCTTTAGATAAAAAGCCTAATTTATGAAATATCTTACCTAGTAATCTAGCCACGGTTGTCTTACCTGTACCAGGATTTCCTAGAAATGCAGAGTGAATGGAAATGCCAGAGCTATCATCATAGCCCTTTTCTTTCCTTATCACTAAAAAGTTTAGATATTGCACATAATCCTTCACTTCCTGTTTAATATTCTCGAGACCTGTCAGACTATCCAGTTCTTGAATTAAATCATCTAATGATTTCGTATCGATTTCTTCTTCAATATTTGCAGGAAGCAGCCCCATGTTATTGAACATTTCACTGCCTATGGTTATCAGATTAGACTCCCCTTCGGTGTATCGATCGCCCATTTTAAAAGGAATGACAGCAATGAGCGTATCCATAAATACCACTTCTACTGTATAATTATCCTCAAACCAAGAGCCTTTAACATCACTCCCCCAGCCCGTTTCGAAAAGGAAACTCTCTCCACTTGGTATTCTTGCCATTCTCACAGAACTGCCTTTTAGCTGCCTAGCATCATTGTAAAAATTAAACGTTAGTTCACACATCCAATCTTTTTCAAGAAGATTCTCTATTTCACATTCGACCCATACAAATCGAGTTTCTTTATAGTCAAATTCTAATAAATATTTTCGATCATTGATGTTTAGATTGCTGTCTGGACCTTCGTATAGAGCAGCAGCTGAAATAAAAAAATATTTATTTTCAAAGCTATTTACCAAGCCTACATCATAGACATAAAAATAGCTAGTAGCTACGAGTTCATCATCAATATAGGCTTCCCAGCAGTACTCTCCTTCTTTCCAGAAGCTTCCGGGCATTTCCTGGCCCCAGCCTTCTCTGACGAAGACAATATTGTCCTCTGCTTTTACCACCCTTGTAGCATGAATATTGCAAAGTTCTATTCGTGCAGTCTTTGTAGAAAATGCTTTTAGATTAATCCTTGCTGTCCATTCAGCTTCATCAAAGCGTTTATTAAAAAAGGCGAGTTCAGCATAGATATGTCTTACTTCGTTTGAGTCGAAGACTTGTCTGTACTTCTTAGACTCATAGAGCCACTCATTAGAGGCATATATTTTTAGGCTTTTGTATTTATAATTATCAGACATCTTATACCATTTAAGTTTTAAAACTATACCAATTATTTATGGGTATAACACCGTCCTTGCTGTAGTTTCGGTCTTTTTTTTGACCGATTACTAATTCATATACGGTATTATTTCTATTAAATTAAAAACTATGCGAATATATACCTTTTTCGAATGCGCTTGTATTTTTTTGCTTTTGACTCTCGATTTTAACAGTTGTTTGAGCGTATATTATAGAAAATACAATAGTTCTTACTGAAACTATTAGATTTGCTTGTGAAATAAGTCACGATGGAGGAAATCATAAAAAACATAATAGCTATAGGGCCCATATGGGCGACCTTAATAGCAACTACATTTACGTGGTTGCTAACGGCTAGCGGTGCGGCCTTGGTATTTCTTTTTAAAGATATGTCCCGGAAAATGCTAGACGGCATGCTGGGATTTACAGGAGGTGTTATGGTCGCCGCAAGTTTTTGGTCCCTGTTGGCACCCGCTATTGAAATGAGCCCTGGCGAAGGATTCGCAAAAGCTTTTCCTGCTGCTTTTGGTTTCTTTTTTGGGGCTATTTTCTTATTCGGCTTAGATAAATTATTGCCTCACCTGCATATCAATTTTCACCATGATCAGGCAGAAGGTGTTAAAACTAGTTGGCATAAAACGACGCTGCTTGTATTAGCCATCACCTTGCACAATATTCCCGAAGGACTGGCTGTGGGTGTATTATTTGGTGGGGCGGCTGCAGGGATTGAAGGTGCTACCTACGGCGGCGCTTTAGCGTTGGCCATTGGCATAGGTATTCAGAATTTTCCTGAGGGGCTTGCGGTCAGTATGCCACTGCGAAGGCAGGGGTTAAGTCGATTCAAATCTTTCAATTATGGTCAGTTATCTGCCATAGTAGAGCCCATTGCAGGAGTTGTAGGAGCTTTGCTTGTCTTGCAGATTCAACCTGTTTTGCCTTATGCGCTAGCCTTTGCAGCTGGAGCCATGATATACGTAGTGGTAGAAGAAGTCATCCCTGAAACCCAGCTAGATAAATACACAGATGTCGCTACCCTTGGCTTTATAGCTGGCTTTATAGTGATGATGCTTCTGGATGTAGGGCTAGGGTAATAAAGGGTGTAGATATATAAATTAATAACTCAAACGAATTATACCCATAATTATCGCCGACCTATTAATCATTTAACAAACCAATTGCCATCTTTGCCATGGCACTGCTGCCAACAATTAAGGCATCTTCGTCGATTTCGAATTTAGAATTATGGACTGTAATTGTTGTGCCTTTTTTATCATTTCCTGTACCTAGACGGAAAAAAGAGGCCGCACAGTGATGCCCATAAAAAGAAAAGTCTTCAGCACCCATGCGCATGGGCATTGCTACTACATTTTCTTTTCCTAATAAATGCTCTGCTAACAGTGATATCTTATTTGTCAAGACTGGTTCATTATTCACAAATGGAACTCCTTCAGGTATGTCAACGACACAATCTCCTCCAAAGCTCCTGGCTATACCTTGGGCTATTTCTTTAGTTTTCTGCTGAACTTCTTTTCGCCACTTTTCATCAAACGTACGCAGCGTACCTTTGAGTTCAACTTTTTCCGGTATGATATTCGTAGCCCCCGAACCGTGAATATCACCAAATGTCAATACTGTAGGAGTCTTAGGGTCTGCATACCTACTGATTAAATTCTGCAGAGCTAGAATGATATGGGCACTCAACACGATGGGATCTATACAGAGATGGGGAGAAGCTCCATGTCCTCCTTTGCCTATGATGGTCATATATATTTCATCTGCAGAAGCCATAAATGGTCCCTCGTGAAAACCTAGCTTACCTACTTCTAGTTCAGGCGTAACATGAAGCCCTAAAATAGCTTCAATCTTTGAATCTTCTATAACTCCGGCTTTAATTAAAGCTTCTGCTCCCGAAGGTTGCTTTTCTTCGCTTGGCTGGAAAATCAAAACGATGGTTCCCTGCCATTTATCTCTATTTTCTATAAGATATTTAGCGGCACCTAGCAAGCAAGTAGAGTGCACATCATGGCCACAGGCATGCATGACGCCATCGTTTTGGCTTTTATAGCTACATGTATTTTGCTCCGTGATTGGCAGAGCATCAATGTCTGCTCTTAGGGCTACACATTTTCCTTTACCATTTTCTATCTTAGCTACTAAACCTGTTTTCAAAGGTCTAGATATGTCTTCAATCCCTATCTTTTTCAGTTCATTTAAGATAAACTCTGTGGTCTCAAACTCCTGCCATGATAACTCAGGGTGACTATGAAGGTGTCGCCTCCACTCAAGAAGTAGATCTTTAAAGGTAAAGGTAGGTAAGGATGTTAAATTCATCAGTTACAAATATACATAAAAATTTTATAGTGATGATTGATAAGCTCTTAGAATGAAGTCCCTGATGACAAGATGAAAAAGATGGGAAGGAATGTTTTCTCGCCTTTATTTATCCTGCAATAGGATAAAACTTCATAATGGAGGCCTCTGTGGGCGGCATAAGTATAAAAATCAACAATAAGGACATGGGTAGATGTGATTCTTTCAATATTTCTTTTCCAATTTTATTGAAAAATATTCGGTAAGACTAGGTTTAAAACCTAAGACTTTATAAATCGAACATTATATCTAATTTTGGGTAATTTCTTGATTTCTTAACTTAGTTTTCCACAACATAACTTATATTTGTGAATTATTCCATAGATGAAAAAGGGACTCTTGTTTTTTTTACTTGCATTGGCGCATCATTCGCAGGCTCAGACTCATGAGTTAGGCGGAGGCATGGGCTTTGCTTATTACTTTGGCGATTTAAACATTGTTAATCACCATCGTCACCCCTTTACTTTTATAACGGAGTCTTTCGATCCTAAGAATTATAAAATGGCCTATTCATTGAGCTACAGATATAATATGGTAAATAGATTTAGTTTTGGGGCCAATTTCAACCACCTATATTTAAGTGGATACGACTCTGATAATAAATCAAAGGAAAAATATGACGAAGAATGGTCTAGGCTCGTTAGAAATTTAAATTTTCATACGGCGATTAATTCCTTGACCTTTGATGTGCGCTATGAGTATTTTCGCACAGAAGATGCTTGGGGAAACAATAATAGTGGTTATATTAATGATTGGATATTATCTCCATACGCAGCCGCTGGCCTCGGTATTTTTAGTTTCAATCCGAAAACGTGGTATAAAGGAGAAGAGATAGAGCTACAGCCGTTGGGCACAGAAGGCCAAGGCATAAAGCCCTATGGTCAAAAATATAGTTTAATGGGGCTCATTTTACCTTTGTCCGTAGGCATTCGTTTTATAGAACCGAATAGAGTGTATTCCATTGGTGTTGATTTTACCTATACTTATACCTTTACTGATTATCTAGACGATGTCAGCGGAAAATACTATGTAGATCCTGCTGTATTTAAATCAAACTATGACCCCGCCAAAGCAGCATTAGTGACTGCCCTTGCCAATAGAAACCCCGAATCTGAATATCCTGGAGTTATAGGAAGTCCCCTAGATATCCGTGGCAACCCATCCCAGAGCGACGCCTATCTTTCGGGTCAAGTTAAGTTTACCATATTCCTAGATGCATTCCAGCAAAGGTACTGGAGATTTTAATTTTTACTATTTTTTAAGGCGCAGAATAAAAGCAAATCGCTTTTTGTAATAATCCTCATTCAAAGAATTTATCATCACGCCTTTACTTGTGCTGGCATGCACAAATTTTTCATTTGCAAGATATACTCCCACGTGCGAGACTTTTGAAGATTGATTTATTGAAAACAAGACTAAATCTCCTTCACGGGCTGCAGCTTTGTCAATTTTTTTTCCTTGATCAGTCAATTTCGAAGTAGGAAAATAAAAATTAGGTGGAAATTCGTATACTTCTCTGAGCAATTGACAACTGAAGTTAGAACAATCCACTCCTGCTTTAGTTTTACCTCCGAATTTATAAGGGGTCCCTGTCCATTCATCTATAAAACCATAAAGTTTTTCATCGCTCACATCCTCTCCAATTAGTTTAGAATATTTTTCTAATAGGGCTCGCTTTCCCGCCTTGTTTTTAGTTTTAACTGTTGTGCTTAGATTAGATTTTTTTTTAAATATGCTACAGGAAGATAATCCTAGAAGCACTATAAAAAAAGAAAAACAAACCAACCTGTTCATACAAATACAAAAGTAGCTTTCCGTTTAGTTTTATTTGATTTTAGCTAATCACATAGAAATATTTCTTGTCTATTTTATAAAGCATCATACGATACTAAAAAATTCTATTTAAAAATTCTATTCGTTCTTTATTGATATAAAATAAGCTTTTTCTTCCCTGTGTTTTTTTCTTTACCAGATGCAATTCGGTTAAAATTTTTAAATTTTGCGATGCTATTGATTGAGTTTGTTTGGTCAGTTCAGATAATTCGTTTACACTAGATCCTTGAGTCCTATCTAATATTTCCATCAAAACCAATCTGCCTGGCTGTAGAAGAAATTTCAGATACTTATACCCCTCTAACAAGGTTGAATAGGCGCTATTGAGTGCTAGATCTGTTTTCCCTTTTCCATGCCTTATTTGATAACAAAATTGGATTAAGCTATCTAGCTCTTCTACGTGGATAGCGTATTTTCTTTCTTTCATATGCGCTACGGAATATACCAGGCTTGCCTTTTTCAAAACAGCTAAATGCTGGCTGACTATGGACTGCTCCATATTGGTTATTTCTACTAAACTCGTTACATTGATCTCAGGATTATTCTTTATAATATTTAACATATAATATCGACTAGGGCCAGTGATTGCTCTAAGTTTAAGATACATCAATCTGTATTTTTGCAGTAGAATGGGATCAAAAATCATTTCTTCACTAAATAATTATTGATTAAATACATGGGTTCAAAACTTGTTAAGTGAACAAAATCCTGGGATTTCCATTTTTCCAATACCGCCATCTTTAGTTTTTCAGCGCTAAGTTGTAATATATCCACTTTGTCTATATAATAAATCCGCGGATGCTGACATTTTTTTGCCTCATTTTCAATATTCTCTATAGAGTTAAATGCTGGTATAGCTTCTTGACTACATTCAGATATATGAGTGTAAAAATAATTTGATCGCCGGGCATCCAAGAGAACAAATACATCCGTCACATCATCTCCTTTTTCTGAGTATAGATAATTTGCGTAAGCCACTAGCCCCGAGATAGCTATCAGCGGTATATTGAGAGCAAAACATATCCCTTTGGCCGTCGAAGATCCCACGCGCAATCCCGTAAATGAGCCTGGCCCTTCATTGATGCCTACAGCAGAAAGATCTTTAAATTTATGGCCGGTCTGATCTAATAATTGAATAATCGCTAAATTTATTTTCTTAGCATGACTATTTTCTTCCGTTTCTTCTTGATAGGTTGCCAGTATTGCTTGACTTTCTATATCTAACAAAGCCAAAGACATTTTTTTAGTAGACGTATCTAAAATCAGAATAATCACGGGTGTTCTTTTTATTATTTCTGCAAAATTATCTGACACAAGAGATGTAAGGGCATATTTCTTAATGGTGTATAATTATCTTGCATTTATTAAATAAATATTATCTTTAAAGTCGAATTAGATTGCTAATGGCAGGAAATACAATATCTCAAATAAATCTCTCCGAGCTGCTTCAAAAGAATTTTGGATTTAACATGTTCAAAGGAGAGCAAGAAAAAATCATAGAGTCTATACTCTCTGGCAGGGACACGTTTGTGCTTATGCCGACTGGCGGGGGCAAGTCGCTTTGCTACCAGTTGCCTGGAATTATTTCCGAAGGGACTGCAGTTATTGTGTCTCCATTGATAGCTCTTATGAAAAATCAGGTGGATTTGGTTCGAAATTATAACGAAAATGAAAATGTAGCGCATTTCTATAATAGTACACTGAATGTGGGCCAGAAAAAAGCAGTAGAACAAGATGTAAAAGATGGTAAGACTAAGCTGCTCTATATCGCCCCTGAAACCTTAGCTAAACCTGATAATATAGAATTCTTAAAGTCGTTTAAAATTTCCTTTGTGGCCATCGATGAAGCCCATTGTATCTCTGAATGGGGCCATGATTTCCGACCTGAATACAGAAAGATAAAAGATGCGATAAAAAAGATTCCCTATCATGTACCGATTATGGCTCTCACCGCCACTGCCACGCCTAAGGTTCAACTAGATATTGTAAAAAATCTCAGCCTTAAAAATCATAATCTTTTCGTCTCATCATTTAATAGGGCCAACCTATATTATGAAATACGATATAAAATTAATGATGACTGGGCGGTAAAAAACATCATTCAATTTATCAAAACCCAAGAAGGTAAGACGGGCATCATATACGTTCTAAATAGAAAGTCTGCGGAAAAGATAGCGGAGACTCTCTGCCTCAATGGCATAAAGGCAGCGCCTTATCATGCGGGGCTAGAAGCTAAGCTAAGAGCGAACACCCAAGATCAATTTCTAAACGAAGATATCCATGTCATTGTAGCTACAGTGGCCTTTGGAATGGGAATAGACAAGCCCGATATACGGTTTGTCATTCACTATAATATAGCCAAGTCTCTAGAAAACTATTATCAGGAAACTGGCAGGGCGGGACGCGATGGTCTAGAGGGCAACTGTATTGCCTACTTCAACTATAAAGATATCACCAAGGTAGAAAAAATGCTGAGTGATAAAACGGTAACCGAACGCGAGCGCGGCATGCTGCTTATAGATGAAACCGTAGCTTATATAGAATCAGGAGAATGTAGAAGAAAGTTTTTGCTCAATTATTTTGGCGAAGAATATGATAGTAAAACTTGCACCGAAGGAAAAATGTGCGACAACTGTGCTAAACCTAAGGAAAAGGTCAATGTAACAGAGGATATATCTTTATCGCTCAATATTATCAACTCCTGTATTGAAGCGCACTATCTGCCTCACATTATGAATATCGCTCTGGGAATAAAATCCGATGGAGTGGCGTCCTATAAACACGACCTTATGCCATTCTTTGGACAGGGTAAAGATAAAAACGAACACTATTGGACATCCGTGCTTCGCACTACCGTGATTCATGGATTAGTCTATAGAGAAGTAGAAGAATATGGCACATTAAAGTTGACAGATAAAGGTCGAGCCTATTTAAAAGAGCCTTTTAAAATAGAAATATCTCTGAATCATGACTATGAAAGCGAGGGTGAAATAGTCTTAGCGGGCAACAATAACTCTAGCATGGACAAAGAGCTCTATAATATTCTTCTAGATATAAGAAAAATAGAAGCAAAAAAAGCCAATAAACCGCCATATGTGCTTATCCAAGCACCTTCCCTAGAAGAGATGTGCTTAAAATATCCTATCTCAGAAGAAGAATTTAGCCATATAACGGGTGTCACCAAAGCCATGGCTGCTAAGTATGCATCGGCTTTCTGCCCTGTTATCAAAGATTATGTAGAAGAAAATGACATTATTCGGCCCGATGATGTCATGGTTAAAACGATCGTGAATAAAAGTAACGATAAAGTCAAAATCATAGGGGCTATTGATAAAAAAATATCTTTAGAAACTATTGCTAAAGAATTAGGGTTGAAATTTTCTGATTTAGTAGATGAATTGGAATCTATAGTCCTCAATGGCACAAAACTCAATATCAGATATTATTTGAAAGAAATACTCGACGATGAAGTAATAGATGAAATGATGGAGTTTTTCCAAAAAAATGAAACAGGTGATATTAAAGAGTGTTATGAAACCTTCATAGACGACGATTTACCAGAAGATGATATTCGCTTGGTAAAATTGCAGTTTATAGGAGAAAATTTGATGTAAGTTTTTGAAAAATTTGGCCTTCTAGATATCCTATTCAGACTGGCCTCTGACTGGCGCAGACATAAACGAAGAGGCGTCTTTGATTTCACATATGTATACTGGCAGAAAAATCATAGCACTAATTTCTGCGTTAAATTTTTGTAGTGCATCTCCACGTTAGTGGGTGACCAATACGCTGTGATTGGGCATTCAGTAGAGTCTGTCACTCTCTATTGAAATCTCTGATTTCATTTTCATTCATTGAATATCCATAAAAACAGATCATTCTTTAGTATTCTCCAAGATTACTATCCTTGTAGCATTTAATTTTTCTATATTACTTTCGCTGGCGAAGTACTAAAATTTTATCATTCAAAAAGCGCTTTAATTAAATGGAGACTTCTCTTTTCTCGACTGCCTCATTGATGGCTATTCTTACGCTGACTTTTCTAGAAATTATTCTGGGCATAGATAATATCGTTTTTATCTCTATCGTCACGGGTAAGCTCAAGGAAGCTGATCGGCCTAAGGCGAGGAGAATTGGTCTATTTCTAGCCCTTCTATTTAGAATTCTGATGCTTTTTGGTCTGACGTGGATTCTCAAGCTCAATCAACCCTTTCTGTCACTGGACACCCAGTTTCTCGATGTCGGAATTTCAGGCCAGAGTATAATCGTTCTTTTCGGAGGACTTTTCCTTCTTTACAAAGCGGTATCTGAGATACACGATAAAATGGAAGGCGCAGAGCATAGTTCGGGTAAAACGGCGTCTTCTGTCTCTAAAGCCATTGTTCAAATCGCGCTTCTGAATTTAGTCTTCTCCTTTGATTCTATATTGACAGCGATAGGCTTGGTGAGTCTTGCGCCTCCGCCCGTTGGTTTTGGCTATGCTACAGGCATGGAAATTATGATTATTTCGGTTGTCATCTCTATTTTGATTATGCTCAAATTTGCCGGTCCCGTATCCGATTTTGTCAATAATCATCCCACGATACAAGTTCTTGGACTGTCCTTTCTCATCCTCATCGGCGTGATGCTAGTGGCCGAAGGAGCGCACATGGCACATTTGCGTATTCTAGATTCTGTGGCAGTACATAGTATTCCTAAAGGATATCTCTACTTTGGTATTATCTTTTCTCTTTTTATAGAAATGCTCAACATGCGAATGAGAAAAACCTCAAATAAAAAAGTGAAACTCCATGATAGTGAAATCAAAGATAAAGAGCTCTATTAAACTCATTTTTCAATCTTTTTTCGGACAGAAAAATCTCTTTGAAGGGTCGGCGATACAAGCAATCTTGAACTTTAACGCCGCGCCATTAATAAATACTATATCCATGTTTTATATAAAATCCAACTCGCCCAATATGAAATCAACAATTAAAACTTCTTTTGCGTTCTGCTTGCTACTTAATATCATCGCCTGTAAATTAGAAAAAAAAGAAAACACCCCTTCCAAGCCCGATGGAAAAGCTATTTATATGGATAGATGTACTTCCTGCCATGGAATGGATGGTAAAATGGGTTTCGGCGGAGCCAAAGACATCACGCAAACCATAAAGTCATTAGATGAAATTATCCACCAAGTCACCAACGGCAAAGGAGCGATGGCTCCTTATAGAAATATTTTGGCTCCCGAGGAGATATATGCTGTTTCTGAATACGCTTTGAGTCTTAGTAAAAAATGAGATAATCATTTTTTGTATTACTTTTTGCAGGATTAGATAATTTCTTGGAATCTACATAATATATTTTAATCACCCTAGGTAGTTGAAAATCAATATGGACCTGGCCCTAAAGTCAATGATTGGGTCGTGGCAGATATGCAACTTCACTTGAGAGCCTATTTGGCCGGTTTTATGGCCTGTTGAGTGCAGGAATAGCCCATATTGAAAACTTCTGCTTGCTTGGCATTGGTCTAATCCACCTATGCTTTTAATTTGTCAAAAAGTATTCGCATTTCTTGTTTTTTTCAAGGGAAAGCTATTTTTGAGATTTTTATGAACTATCGGTAATTTTTAAATAAGTTTCGATAACTTTGTACTCCTTTAAAAGTGAACCATGATACTCAGCGGAAAAGAAATAGAAAAAAGAATAGGCAAGGATATCATCATAGAGCCTTATAGCCCCGCTCAGCTAAATCCCAATAGCTATAATCTTCGACTTCATAACGAATTGATGGTTTATGACCAGCACGAACTCGATATGAAAAAAGAAAACACAGCGAGCAAGCTTATTATTCCCGAAGACGGTCTTCTGCTAGAGCCACATAAACTCTATCTAGGTCGCACGCTTGAATTTACAGAAACTAAGTCTCATGTTCCTATGCTAGAAGGCAGAAGTAGCATCGGCAGACTAGGTATGTTTATTCACGTCACTGCTGGTTTCGGCGATGTAGGCTTTTCTGGCTTTTGGACGCTTGAAATCTTTGTCATCCAGCCCCTGCGCATCTACCCTGGCGTAGAAATTTGCCAAATCTATTACCACAATATTGACGGAACGTATGATCAATATAAAAGCGGTAAATATCAAAATAACAGCGATATTCAGCCTAGTTTATTATTCCGAGATTTCGAGAAATAGTCAAGCGTATTGTCTAAGTTAAATCTAACTTAAAAGTTTTCATTACAATTTTTTAATACGGACGAATCCGTCTTTTCTATTATTTGTTATATATTTACACACCATCACCATATAAAAATTTAGTTCATATGGAACGTCGATCATTTCTAAAATTTATTTCTGCTACAACCGCAGTATCTGCTTTGGATACTGGTTTTGCTGCCGAATTGCCTAAACTAAAATACAAACCTAGCCTATCTGAAGTGGACTATGAGGGTATCGCTTTTTCCAGCGAAGACAATGTTGTTCTGACCAAAGAACTTCAATATGATTTGCTTCTGAAATGGCAAGATGCTCTGACAGAAAAAGAAAGCTTTGGCTTCAATAATGATTATATCAATTTCGTGCCCTTGACCAAAACGGGCACAGAGGGCATATTATGGGTCAACCATGAGTCTCCAGATAGATTTATGATACTCGATCACGTTTCTAATAAACCTACCAAGGAAGAAATAGAAAAAGAGATGTATTCTGTAGGAGGATCACTTGTACATATAAAAAAAGATGATAAAACAGGAAAATGGACCTATATAAAAAACAGTCCTTACAATAGACGATTCAGCGGATTGAGCCTGATCCCTTTCGCCAATAATGAGGAAATTATGGGTAAAACAATCGCTATGGGCACATTGGGTAACTGCGCAGGAGGTAAAACACCTTGGAATACCATCCTCACCTGTGAAGAAAATTATGATTTATTCTATGGGGAAACGATCCTCAATGACGGTATGGCCTCACACCTTAAAAGCGAATTGGGTTGGGAAAACTATTATGACAATCCTCCTGAGCACTATGGCTGGGTAGTAGAAATAGATCCTATCAGCGGTGAAGCTAAAAAACATACCAGCATGGGCAGAATGGCGCATGAATGTGCCACTACTACACGAGCTAAAGATGGTCGAGTAGTAGTATATACCGGAGATGATTCGCCTAATGAGCATTTATATAAATTTATATCAGATAGTCATGACAATCTAAATAAAGGAATGCTTTATGTGGCAAATTTAGAGGCAGGAATTTGGACTCCACTTGATAGAGAGATTCATATGGAGCTAGGGAAGCATTTCTCCACTCAGCTCGAACTGCTTATTCAAACTCGCGCAGCAGCCAAGATGGTCAAAGGCACACCACTAGATAGACCCGAGGACATAGAGATTCACCCTATATCTAAGGATGTCTTCATATCTTTAACTAATAATAAACCTAAGGGCAACTATCACGGCGCCATTCTCAAACTGATGGAAGAAAATGCCGATGCCGGATCTTTGACATTCAAGCATGAATATTTCCTAACTGGCGGCGAAGAAAGTGGGTTTTCTTGTCCCGACAATTTAGCATTTGATGATCAATACAACCTATGGTTTACCTCTGATATCGCTGGTGGATCTCAAAATAAAAAACAATATACTCCTTTTAAAAACAATGGGCTTTTCATGGTGCCCGTTAAAGGAAAAAATGCTGGAAAAGTAATACAAATAGCATCTGCACCCAACACCGCTGAATTCACGGGGCCCTACTTTAGCCAAGACTACAAAACATTATTTCTCAGTGTGCAGCATCCGGGGGAAACATCTAAAGATAAAGATAATTTTATTAGTCACTGGCCCAATGGAGGTAACAGTAAGCCGATTCCTTGCGTGATTCAAATTTCGCTGAAATAATGCCATGAATAAAACGAAATATTTGTTTTCTTTTTTAGTTCCGCTGCTTATTTTTTTTTCTCTTTGGAGTAATAATTTTTTGGCCTACAGTGCTTTGTTCTTCTTGTTTGCCGTTATTCCTGTTTTGGAACTTTTTACCAAAGCTTCTACATATAATATGACTATCGAAGAGGAAACCAGCGCTAAATCAAGTTTTTTTTATGATGGATTGGTTTATCTTTTTGTTCCTATTCAATTTGGGCTGCTTTTTTATTTTTTATCCACACTCGCTGCCGTCACCGAGGTTGACTACATCGTTGTTGGGCATATTATAGCTATGGGCCTGGCTTGTGGGATCTTTGGAATCAATGTAGCCCATGAGCTCGGACATAGATCTACGTGGTATGAAAAACTCTTCAGCAAGGCTCTTTTAATGACTTCGCTTTATATGCACTTTTTTATCGAGCACAATTACGGGCACCACCAGAATGTCAATACAGACGAAGATGCCGCTTCCGCTAGAAAAGGTGAATCTATTTATGCATTTTATGTTCGATCCATTTTTACGGGATGGATCTCTGCATGGCAGATAGAGGCCAATCTCTTGGAGCGAAAAGGGAGAAAAATAATTTCTTTTCACAACCAAATGATTGTTTTCTCCGTCGTTCAAATGAGCTTTCTTGCTGTGATTTATTTTTGGTTTGGCTGGCTTGCTTTAATTGGATTTGCATTAGCTGCGACATTGGGGGTACTCCTTCTAGAGACAGTAAACTATATAGAGCACTATGGGCTTCGCCGAAAACTTAAAATTAACGGAGACTATGAGCGCACTATGCCTGTGCATTCTTGGAATTCAAATCATCCCATTGGCCGCATTCTATTGTTTGAATTGTCTCGTCACTCAGATCACCACTATATTTCTAGTCGTAAATACCAAATTTTGAGGCATTTTGATGAAAGCCCTCAAATGCCTACTGGCTATCCAGGTATGATGCTATTGAGCTTAGTGCCTCCGCTGTGGTTTAAGTTCATTCATAAAAAAATTGATGTTTATAAAACGAGGTCTTTTGGCTCTCAGTTAGGTTAATTCTATTTTACAGCTATGAAGGAAGTCAACATAAATTTACTCTTTTCAAATCAAAAAACCTTTTTTTCGAGTCAAAAAACCAAGCCTGTTGATTTTCGGATTAAACAACTGCGGCTTCTTAAGAAATCAATTTTAAAATTAGAAGATGAGGTATACGCTGCTCTTTTTGCTGATTTGAAAAAATCAAAAGAGGAAAGTTTTTTCTCTGAAATGGGCATTGTGTTAAACGAGATTGACCTATTTATTTCTAAATTAGATTCTTGGTCTAAACCTAAACGCGTCTCTTCGCCTTTTTATTTATTGCCATCGCAAAGCTATATTCAATATGACCCTCTGGGATTATGTTTAATTATTGCGCCTTTCAATTATCCATTTCAGTTAGCTCTTCTTCCATTGATTGGTGCTATTGCAGGCGGCAACTGCGCCATAGTTAAAGGCTCTGAGCATACCTTAAATACAAATGAAATTTTGCAGAAAATTTTTGCCTCTTTTGATACCGACTTTATTTCTTTCATTTCTGGCGATGCAAAACAAAGTCAAGAATTGGTTAAGTTGCCTTTTGATAAAATATTTTTTACTGGTAGTACCTCTGTAGGAAAAAAAGTTTTAGCTGCTGCTGCTGAGAACCTAACTCCTGTGGTCCTAGAGCTCGGCGGGAAAAGTCCTTGCATAGTTGATAAATCTGCCGATATCAAACTGACTGCTTTACGCATTGTCTGGGGTAAATTTATGAATGCCGGTCAGACTTGTATAGCTCCTGATTTTGTGCTCGTGCACAAATCGGTGCATAAAGAATTGGTAGAGGCTATGGTCATAGAAATAGAAAACCTTTATGGAGCTGAATCTTCTCATTCTGCTCATTATGGTAGGATTATTCATGCAAATGCTTGGGAGCGATTGGTTAATTTAATAGATCAAAGAAAATTAACGTTTGGGGGGAAATACGATAAATCTAGTTTATTTATTTCCCCTACAATTCTTGACAATGTAGATATCACAGATAAGTGTATGCAGGAAGAAATATTTGGTCCTATTTTACCAGTAATGACCTTTGAACAAGTAGAGGATTTGCCTGCTTTTCTCTCGAAAGAAAAACCCTTAGCATTGTATGTTTTTGGTTCAAATTCTTGGGCACAGGCTATTCTTGCTCGATTTCCATCCGGCGGAGCCTGCATTAATGACACTATGATTCATTTCTCCAATAGTAAGATGCCTTTCGGCGGTGTGGGCGCTAGTGGACTCGGACATTATCATGGTTTCAATAGCTTTCTTTGCTTTAGCCATCAGCGCAGTATTATGCGCTCTTTCACATGGATTGATTTGTTTTTTCGCTATCCTCCTTTTCGTCATTTTGGTCTTATAAAACATTTGCTTAGATTGTAGAAATGCTACACAATTACTATTCTTTAGGTCTTATGTCTGGGTCTTCCCTAGATGGATTAGATGTTTGTTATTCTTGTATCACTGTAGACAAAGATGTTTATTCCTATAAAATTCTTTCTAGCGAGACAATCGCTTTTCCAGAAAGCATTCTAGACTCTCTAATGAATTGTAGATCTTTTTCTTCCGAAGAATTGAAACAATTGAATTTTGATTTCAGTCAATGGGTGGGTACATCTTGTAGAACTTACTTGCAGCAACAAAAAATTTATTCTCTTGATTTTATCGCTTCGCACGGTCACACGGTATATCATTACCCAGAGAAAAAACAGACCTTACAGATTGGCTGCGGACAGACTATCTCTGATTTGACAGGGATTCCTGTAATCAACAATTTAAGAGAAAAAGATATGATTGCTGGTGGCCAAGGCGCCCCTATTGTTCCAATTGGCGATTTGCTTTTTTTTCCAGATGTCAAATACTGCTTAAATCTAGGCGGTATTATGAATATTTCTATTAAAGAAAAAGACAATATTGTTTCTTTTGATCTCGGTGTTTGTAATCAAGTTATTAATCATTATGCACAGATAAAAGGATTGGCATATGATAAAGATGGTGAACTAGCTAGGAGAGGAAAATTAGATTTAGCTAGTTTCAAACGACTAAATGCTCTACCTTTTTTCAGTCTTCCATCTCCTAAAAGTCTGGATAATGGTTTTTCTCGAGAGCTCATCAATATTCTTGATAATACCAATTTGAGTATTGAAGATAAATTGCGAACATTTTATGAGCATATCGTGTTTCAAATTTCTAACCATATTTTTGATAATAAAACGCTTTTAATTACAGGTGGTGGAGCGCACAATGTATTTTTAATGGATTTAATAAAAGCTAAGAATTTAAACTTTTCTCCTGCGGATACAGTTCTAATAGACAATAAAGAATCGTTAATTATGTCCTTACTGGGAGTGCGGTTTTTAGAAAATAAATTTAATGTCCTAGCTTCCGTCACTGGTGCCCAGTTTAATACTATTTGCGGGGATTTATATAAACCTATTGAATCTATATAGATTTTCTTCTTTAGTTTTGCCTTTTAAACGATAATTACATCTTATGTTCGACATTTTATCCAAACTTGGTGAGATAAAAGAAAAAGCCAATCACCTTAAAACAAAGGTTGAGTCTACTTATTTTACAACTTCTGATCCTCAGAATATAATTACCATTACTACCAACGGGAAAAAAGATATTACTTCTATTAAATTTAGTGAAGGTTTCTCTACATTAAGTCTTATCGAGCAGGAAGTTCTTTTACAAGATACTATAAAAAGAGCATTGAATGAATCTGAAGGATATATAATGAGTGAATTAAAATCTCTCGTCCCGAATATTCCTGGTATGAACATATTTGGATAAAAACTGTTAGAAAATAAATGATAAATCCCTTTTTATACACAAGACTCTATTCCCATATTTTTATTTAGCCATTTATCCTCATTTTCCTTGATCTATTTGTTATTATTCTCATATTCTATTCACAACTCACATAAAAAAACTTTTCCTTTTCATTTAATCCACACATGTATATAATAATATGTAAATTACTAATTATAAAGTTTTTATAAATATTAATTTTGTTCGTTACCTCCCTTAAATTGTTTAATTTATCATTGTCAATACTTATAACCAATATTTATCACCCAATTCACACAACTAATAATAGGGCTTAAATTTCTCTATTTAAAAAAAGATTTATATAATATTATTACTGTTGTTAATTTCGTTTTATGAATAAATTTTTATTTTCTTTTTGTTTTCTTTTAATAATGAATACTTCTTCATTCTCTCAAGATTGGCTAGCGAATCAATTACAGCAGCCTCGTGTTTCAGTAGCTAATTTATCAAGGTATAATAATGTAGTGTCTCTATTTAATACTAAGAGCATAAAATTTCCTTCGAATAGAATCTTTTGGCGGGCTATGAAATGGAATAAAGTACTGGAGTTATGGGCTTTTTCAGATGATAGTTCTAAATATGTTTTAATAAAGTCGTTTTCTATCTGTGAAACTATAGGTGATTTAGGACCTAAACGACAGGAAGGAGATTTCCAGATACCAGAGGGTTTTTATTATATAGAAAATTTTAATCCATGTAGTAAGTATCACTTATCTTTGAAAATATCCTATCCTAATGAAAGTGATAGAATACTAGGAAATAAAGAAAAATTGGGTGGGGATATATATATTCATGGAGGCTGTGAAACTATAGGTTGTCTGCCTATGACTGATTCAGTGATGGAAACAATATATTTAATTAATATATACGCTAAAGCGGTAGGTCAAGAACAAATACCTATTCATATATATCCTACAAAGTTAACGCTAAACAATTTTAATAAAATGAAGAAGGATTATTTTAGTGGAAAACAAGAGATATTAGATTTTTGGACTAATCTTAAAGAAGGATATGAATATTTTGATAAGAAAAGATTATTACCATCTATAACTGTGGATGAAAGTGGAAAGTATAAATTCTTTTAATATGGTAAAGAAGCAAGTTTTTATTGAATTTAATTACTCAAAACCTAAATTTAAGAATCTAATAAAAACCACTATTAATAAAGAGTGTTTATTAAGATATATAAAAAAGTTGTGTGGAAAAAAAAGAGTATATATGAGTTATAATTTCATCTGTTCTCAAGAACAAATAAAGATGAATACTACGTTTAAAGACCACAATTATAATACAGATATATTGACATTTGGTTTAGTTAATACAGAATGTGAATTAACAGGAGATGTTTATATTTCACTAGGAGAGGTAAAAAAAAATGCGAGAATATATAATGTAGAGATAAGTGAAGAAATTAACAGAGTGTTGATTCATGGTTTTCTTCATATTATTGGCTATAACGATGAAACAAATAGTGAGAAAAAAATTATGAGAAAAGAGGAAAATAAATATATTAAATTTATACAGAAGAATTGTTCCACGTGGAACAAGAGTGTTTATCATTATTAGAACGTTCCACGTGGAACAAAAAAGAAAAAAATATAATATAACCTAACGTCATCTATGTTCGATCCATATGATATTATTGTAGTCGGTGCTGGTCACGCTGGTTGTGAAGCGGCCTATGCAGCAGCTAGTATAGGAAAGAAAACACTCCTTATAACCATGAATATGCAGGTGATGGGACAGATGTCTTGTAATCCAGCTATGGGTGGTGTGGCTAAAGGACAAATTATAAGAGAAATAGACGCATTGGGCGGAATGTCTGGCATTATTTCTGATAGATCTATGATACAGTTTCGTATGCTGAATAGGAGTAAGGGACCCGCTATGTGGAGTCCAAGAAGCCAAAATGACCGAAACCTTTTTTCTTCTATTTGGAGACATACCCTAGAGAATGTATCTAACCTTGATATTTATCAAGAAATGGTATCAGGTCTTTTAATAAAAGGTGATAAAGTGGTAGGAGTAAAAACTCAGCTGGGAATAGAAATCCAATCGAAGGCAGTGGTACTAACCAACGGAACTTTTCTCAATGGTTTAATTCATATAGGCGATAAAAACTTTGGAGGGGGAAGAGCAGCAGAGAGCAGAGCAACAGGTATTACTGAACAGTTGCTTTCTTTAGGTTTTGAGTCGGGTAGAATGAAAACAGGTACGCCCCCAAGAATTGATGGACGAAGCTTGGATTATTCTAAAATGGAAGAACAACCTGGAGATGAAATTATAGAAGGATTTTCTTTCATGGATACAGAAAAACCAAAAGAACAGCGATGTTGCTGGATTACATATACGAACGAAAATGTTCATGAAGCGCTCAAAGAAGGATTTGATCGCAGCCCTATGTTTAACGGAAGTATAGAAGGCGTAGGTCCAAGATACTGTCCCAGTATTGAAGATAAAATAAATCGATTTGCAGATAAAGAAAGACACCAAATTTTTGTAGAACCAGAAGGATGGAATACGAATGAGATCTATGTCAACGGATTTTCCACCTCGCTTCCATTTGATGTGCAATACAAAGCATTACAGTTGATCCCCGGTTTTGAAAATGCTAAAATGTATCGCCCAGGTTATGCCATTGAATATGATTATTTTCCACCTATGCAGTTGGACCACTCCTTGCAGACCAAGCTGATCAAAGGACTTTATTTCGCAGGACAGATAAATGGCACCACAGGATATGAAGAAGCAGGAGGGCAAGGCCTCTTAGCTGGCATTAATGCTACAAGAAGCATAGATGATTTACCACCACTGGTATTAGGAAGACACGAAAGCTATATCGGTGTTTTAATAGATGACCTTGTGCATAAAGGTACCGATGAACCCTATCGTATGTTTACCAGTAGGGCAGAGTATAGAATTTTATTGCGAGGAGATAATGCGGATCAGAGATTAACCCCTATAGGGAAGGAAATAGGCCTCGCCAACGAAGAGCGAGTATCTAAATATCAAGAACGCAAAACGGAGATAGCGAAGATATTAAGTTTATTTCAAGAAGTTAAGATAACCCCCGAAGAAGTTAACGGCTTATTTGCTGAGCTGGGTACGGCAGATTTGAAGCAGCAAATGCCTATGGCTAATATTCTGACGAGACCACAAGTAAGTCTAGAACATCTTATGCGTATAGAAAAAGTTAGATCTAACTTTGACACCTTTTCATTTTCTGCTTTATCTTCCGCAGAGATAGAACACAAATATCAAGGCTATATCGAGAAGGAACAAGATGTGGTCAATAAATCCCTCAGCCTAGAAGAACTCATTATTCCCGAGACATTCAATTATGAAAAAGTGAATTCCTTGTCTACAGAATCTCGACAGAAATTTACCAAAATAAGACCTAAGACGCTTGGCGCCGCCAAGAGAATCAGCGGTATAAATCCAAGCGATATTGCTATTTTAATGGTGCACATAGGGAGATAGTGGTAAGCTTTATAGGTGAAAAAAACCTATCTACTGTCACGGTCTATCGAAGCATAGGTAAGGAAAAAGCTCAATACGAATAGAAGAAATGCCCCCAAACACCATTCTTGCTCCCGAAATAGATTATCTCTATACGGCACTATCTAGTATTAATGATGCCGGCCAGGGATTATTTACTGCTATAAAAATATACAAAGATGAAATTATATCGGTCTATACAGGAGAATTATTAAGCAACAAAGAATCCATAAAAAGAGCAGAAAGATATGAAAATCAATACTTTATTACTTTATTAAGCGGGAAAACATTAGACTCTAAGTATACGCCGGGGTTTGCTAAATATGCCAATGACGCCCACCTCTCTTTATTTAAAAACAATGCGAAAATAGCATTGAACGATAAGAACCAAGTCTGTCTAATCGCTACTAAAAACATCGCTCAATACACAGAAATATTAACAAGTTACGGAAAGGCTTATTGGCTCGCCCAAAGCATAGTAAATAATCAAAAATAAGCCTAAAGCTGGTTTGAAAGTGCCGATTTTTCTGAGCGAGCCGGTTAGCTCATGTGGCTTATGAGCTCTCAATAAATTCATAGTAAAATTCATTGTAATATACAGGAATCTACTTAGGCTTAATCATTAGATTTAACCCTAAGATTTATATATCCGTCATTTAGTACTCGTCATTTCAGACAAATAGATCTATCATTCAGATAGGTGGCCCTCCTTACTTTCCTGCGCAGCCAGGTGCTTTTCAAATTTATTATAAATCATGAGAACCAAGAGGCCAAATACAATAGCCGTAACAATCAATAAATTATTAATTATGCCCTCTACGGAAAAGGAAATTCTTAGTAAGATGGTAGAAATAATAAATCCTGAATTGCGGATGACTTTATGAAACTCGTCTGTATGAAAAAAAGACACTAGGAGCAAGATAACATCCGCAATGATCAAAATATTAAAAAACTGCTCAAAGAAAATATTATTAATATTCTTAAAAGAAAGCGGCTGTACATCAATGGGCTGAAAGATGCCGATACTCCAGTGCAGAAATGCATAGACTGCACAGATAAATAAAATAGGCACCAAGGCGGTCGCTATCCATTTTTTAGCGTTAATAAATTTAGATATACTAGCAGAAGGATTTGCTTCTGATTCAACAGCCCTATAGATTTTGGTTCGCTGAATATGAAAAAGGTAGATGAGACAGAATAGAAGAATGGATGTCACGAGGTCATAGGTAAATTGTAAATCGTTTTTTATTTTGAACCAATCCGTCGAAAGGGACAAAACCGAGAGGTCCTTAAACAAGCGCCGAATGATGATGAGGGTGATAATTTCATATTGCTTGGAGATATAGATAGACGTAGACTTAGGCAGATAGTAAACCAAGAGATAAACCTCATACACAAGAATGAAAGAAAAGGGCGTATAAATAGCCGCTATCGGATTTTTTAATAAATTATTTGGCTCACTGAGGGTTATAAAATTAAAATTCACCAACCCTATCAATACTAGGTGAATAATAAAACTGACTAAAGCTATCCATAATATCGCACGCTCACTTCGTTCTCTAGATGTTTTGGAGAGAAAATATTGATATAATTTTTCAGAAAGCCTATATAGTTCCGCGGAGATTGTATTGGTCATGAGAGCATGGATTTAATAGTTAGTATCCCGCAAAACGCTGGACAGTTTTTTAATATAGGGCAAATTCCCCATGTTTAGTGCGACACAATAGCATATTTTCTGAAAAGAAACTCGCTTAAAATAAAAGCCACGCTCTCTTCATACTTTTTTACAATATTCAAAAATACTAAGATTTAAGTTCAGCGCTGCATTTTTTATATTGCACTGGAGATAGCCCATTAAGAAGCGCGTGAGGACGAAAATAGCAGAAGTCTATCTTATATGAATTACTAGCCAGGCGAACGCCTTCTATTGTTTTCGGGCTTGGCGAAGCTGGCGATTTTCACCATTCCGCACTTCCGGGATCTGCCATGCACGGAGCGGCCATTTTCTGGCAGGATGGCAACCACCAATTTAAAATTCCCATGTAATATTGGCTCTTAAACAAACAATCATTTTTTTCTACGGTATTTCCCTCTTGTATGATAATAGTATCTAGATCTGTTTTGACTTTTTACTGCATTTCTCTTTGAGCTTACCTTAAACCGCACATGACCTTTCCTATATTTTCCTTTATAATCAATAGATGGCTTAACATATACCGCCCCCGGCGTTTCCTTATTGCAGCTTATAATGAATAATATACAAGCAAACAAAAATAATAAACCACCTCTTTTCATGTTACTAAGTTTTAATTTTATCAATCTGTTTCTGCTAACGCAACAATAATTTTTCTGCAATTTTTCTTTATATTTAATAACCGTCACCCACGTCCGGGATCTGCGATGGACGGAGCGGCCATTTTTGCTAATAGCTTATTAGCGGTTCGGTTTTCTTGCTCAGGGTACTTAGTTATTTTCTCTATTATGTCTTATGGTTAAAATGGCAACACCTAAAAAAGGGATTGTGGATAGAATAATCTTAAAATTCAAACTCATCAGCCCTATCGCAAACATCAATCCTAATAAAATCCCCAAACATCCGATACCGATATAACT
>Ga0222712_10000488_pt1 | contig 52103 bp, 49 predicted proteins | sample C33_657DmetaG_FD_165043 | JGI IMG/M metagenome (GOLD analysis project Ga0222712, IMG submission 165043) | Estuarine water microbial communities from San Francisco Bay, California, United States - C33_657D | ecosystem: Environmental > Aquatic > Marine > Unclassified | place: USA: California... | reverse complement strand
TGTTAGAAAAGTTTGTAAAGGGACGACCCCCTCAAAAGCGCCTTCTTTTCTGATCCACATTTTTGGTGGATTTTTGACATGAAGTTTTTTTAGCTTGAACGAGCGCCGGTTATAGACGTTGTTGCCGATGTACTTTTCGTTGGTGATGACCTGGCGGACGGTGCTGTAAGTCCAGGGGCGATCCAAGTCCGTCCAAATACCCATGGTGTTTAGACGCTTGGCGATCTCAGTTAGCCCCAGGTCGTCTTCAATGACCCATCGAAACATTTGGTTGACTGTTTGCACCTCATGCGCAGGACCCGGCATCAATACAACACGATCGGTTTGCAGGCTTTTGTGCTCGCCCCGTTTGAGCTCGCTCTTGATCGCTCCGGTTTGGTCAATCAGTATCCGGCGCAGGCCAAACCCGGCCGGGCCGCCTTGTCGAAAGCCCAAATCGATGAGTCGGCACTGGCCCGCAAATACCTTGGCTGAAAGTTCACGGCTGTACTCTCCCGCCATGGCCCGCTTGACGCCCTTGACAATGGTTGAGACGGGCGAGCCATCATTTTCAAACTGCTCGGCTACGTAGGCCACGGAGATGCCCTTGCGTTTACAGATGTATTCGTAATACGCCGATTCATCGGCATCTTGAAATCGTCCCCAGCGACTGACGTCATAGACCAAGATCAACTCAAAATCTGCGGCGCCTGTTTCCACATCCGAAATCAGCTTTTGCAGCGCGGCTCTGCCATCTATAGACAAACCACTTTTGCCGTCGTCTGCGTAGGTGCAAACAATTTCAATGCCGCGCCGTTGGGCATACTCTTTGATCTTGTCAGCTTGGTTGTGCGTGGAGTACTGCTGGTGCTCGGTCGACATGCGCACGTACTGCGCTGCTCGAAACACTGTTGTCGCGTTTTCATCGGTCATGCTATTTTTGTGAGTAAATTGGTGGCAACTTGAACTTTTGTAGGGCGGCTTAAAAGGTTGAGCAAAATCATGGAGCGCTCTTCACCCGACTGAGCTTGGTAAATGCTTTCAAGCCCAGCCAAAGGACCGTTGATCAAGGCGACCTTGTCACCGCTTTTAAAGGCTGGGGCGGGGGCTTTGTGATGCTCTTTTTGGCGTTCGAAAATTGCTTGGAGCAATTCAAGCTGGATCACTGCGGGGCGCATGCCAAAGTGGACCAACTCATGAACGCCCATGGTGGAGCGAATGGGGGAGGAGCCCTTGGTTTTGAAAAATGCGTCGCCAGCGACAAACACGTACCGAGGGAACATGGGTTCAGAGGTCAGCCTCATTTGTGAGCGCTGAATCTTTTGCACCATGAGGGTGGGCATGAAGCAGCTGTATCCCTGGCGCTGGAGATTTTCAATCGCCGTTTGTTCTTGTCTTGATTTGGTATGCACCAAATACCAAGTGGGCACATGCGCCAGTGCTTGCAGTCCTTGACCCTTGTGTGTGTCATTGGTCAACAAACCGTCGGCCACCTCTGTTTGTTTTCGCTTTAGCGCAGCTGGAAGGTCAGGGGTGGATGACTGTGTCGGATTTTCTATTGTGGACGCGACTAATTGCCCAGCGATGTAGAGCCGTGTCAGTCCACTGACTTGCGACATGCGCGTGAGTGTTGCAAGAGGAGATTGGCTTGCAAGCACGCGTTCCATGACCTTGAGTGCTTCGCTGCGCTCGAATGCTTGAACAGTTTCGGCGCTGTAAAAAAGCTTCAGGCCATCTTGCTCAATTGGCAACTCACCCGTTTTGAGACGCAGTTCAGCCAGATCGCTGGTGGAGATGCCGAGTCGGCTTGCGACATCACGCGTGCTCAGTTGGGCGTCTGACATGGTTTGCATGTCAGTGGCCGAACAAGCGTTCGCGTTTGGTTAATGGAATAAATGCGTCTGTCAATTTCTGTGCTCCTTGCGTGAGCGCAGTTTGTTTTCAGATGCTGGATAGGACAACCGCAGTGGAGCCAAGTCCCGAAAGTCTGGCGGTGTTTTGGTTGACTAAATTTTTTTATGAAGGGGCAAAGAAAGTCTGCCCATTTGGAGGGGGCGAGAATTCTTTCGCTAATGTTGCAATGACGTAAGGCCGCTTCGTTTGAAGCTCACGGCAGTGTAGATGTAAGTTGTGGTGACTGCATGTGCGAGCAGTCAACCAGTGCGCTAAAAAAGACCCATGCGTGTGACTGGGGTCAAAACCAAGTGGAGCACGCGGAGTGTATGCACTGCGAAATGCTTATGTATGCGAGTGCTGATTGGGGTGGCGAGTCACATTATGTAACTGAGCGAAAACGGCTAGTGGCAGACTAATTATTCGTGTAATGACCGTGTAATTGATATTTTAGGGTAAGAGAGTACTGCAAGTCGTTGATTTAAAACGACATTTTGGTAGTAAAAATGGGGATTTGACTGATGCTGCGGACTTAACAGTCCGGCGCTCTACCGACTGAGCTATCGAGGAATGCAGCCCAAGATTATAGCCCCAAAAATCAGTCGCCCCAAGAGCCCAAAACCGCCCTACTCCACCTTGGCGCCAGAACGCTTGACCATCTGCACCATGCGCTCGATGTCGGTCTTGATCATGGCGTTCATCTGCTCGGGTGTACCCGTCATCGGCACCATGCCCTGGCTGGTCATGTTCTTCTCGACAAAATCGCGGTCCGACAAAATGCCCGCGACCGTGGCGTTGATCTTCATCACCACATCGCGGGGCGTTCCGGCCGGCGCGAAGAAGGCGTACCAAGCACCCAGGTCCATGTCTTTGAAGCCGGCCTCGGTCATGGTCGGTACCTGAGGCGCCACAGGCACGCGCTTGTCACCGCTGACAGCCAGCAGTTTGACTTTGCCTGCGCTCATGTGTCCCATGATGGTGGGAAAGGCCGGGAAGGTGAACAGGATCTGCCCACCCAGTACGTCAGTCACCGCAGGGCCCGCGCCCTTGTAGGGCACATGGACCAAGTCGACCCCGGCGATTTTCTTGAACATCTCGCCCATGATGTGCGGCTGGCTGCCGGCGCCGAAAGAGCCGTAGCCCAGGCTCTTTTGCGTCTTGATGTAGGCCACCAGCTCATTGAGGTCCTTGACCGGCACGTTGGCATTGACCGCCAGGGCCAGCGCCACATAGGTCACCGGCGCCACCGGAACCAGGTCGCGCTGCATGTTGTAGGGCAGTGACGGGTAGAGGGCTGGGTTGCCCACAAAGGTGGCGTCGTTGGTAAACAGCAGTGTGTGCCCATCGGCCGGCGACTTGATCACCGCCTCGGTGCCGATGGCGGTATTGCCGCCAGCGCGGTTTTCCACCACCACAGGCTGGCCCAGCACCTCCGACAGGCGTTGTCCCATGCGCCGACCCACGATGTCGGTGGTGCCGCCGGGCGCATAGGGAATGATGATGCGGATGGGCTTGCTGGGAAAGGTTTGCGCACTGGCGCTCAGGGCGCCAAACGCCAAGCTAAGACTGAGGGCGGCCAGGGACAGGGCTCTGCGGGTGGTCATGGGTCTCTCCGTTTAAGGGCTGTTGGTACCGCAAGCGGCACTTGCAGGCGTCAACTCGCGCCGTGCATGAAAGCCATGCTAGCAGCCAGCCCGCTCGGGGCGTACCCGCATTAACGCCAAGTTCAGGCTTGCTGCTCAGAAACCCTGCACGAGGGGGCAATCGGTCACACCCGCGACAAAGCGAACCAAAACCATGTCTCGGCAGCGACAAAAAAACATCCGTCAAGGGTGTGCTGCAAGCGCGGTTCACAGAGGGAGCGCAGGCAAAGTATCAGCGCCTCAAGCCACTTCAGCCCCTAGCCTGGACCCTGCCCCTGGGCTTGCCTAAACTGGCAGCAAGGGTAAGACACATCGCAAAGATGGGGCCACACGAGGAGAAACGCCATGGCCATGGTTACGGGCAATGCTTTGCTGGGAAAGGCATTGCAACAACAAGGGGTCGACACCCTGTTTTTCATCATGGGTGGGCCGATCAATGACGCCCTGCTGGCGGCCATGGGCCAGGGCATCCGCGGCATTGATGTTCGCCATGAGCAGGCGGCAGCCATGATGGCGCAGGCCTACGCGCGGGTGCGCGCCCGACCCGGGGTGTGCTTTGGCGCTTCGGGGCCGGGCACGATCAATCTGACCACTGGCTTGGCCAATGCGCTGATCGACTGCGCCCCGGTGGTGGCCTTCGGTGGCGCCAGTCCCTTGCACAGCTTTGGCACCGGTGCATTCCAAGAAATCGACCAACTGGCCTTGATGAAGCCGGTCACCAAACATGCCGACCGGGTGCTCGATACCGCCCGCATACCGCAGATGGCGGACGAGGCCTTCCGTCGGGCCATGTCGGGCAAGCCTGGACCGGTCTACCTCGACCTGCCCGGAGATGTGCTGTACCGCCAGGTGGACGAAGACAAGGTCTACTGGCCCGAGCCGGCCGGCGCAATGCCGCTGTCACGGCCGCAGGCCGATGCCCAGATGGTCCAGCGCACCGTCGAGGCCCTGGCGCAAGCCAAGCGGCCCGTGATTCTCAGCGGCAGCGGCGTGATTTGGTCGCAGGCCGATCAGGCTTTGCGCCGCTTTGTCGAGCAGACCGGCATTCCCTTTTACACCACGCCGCAAGGCCGCGGCGTGATTGCCGAAGACCATCCCCTGAACTTCCCGCAGGGCCGCTCGACCGCCTTCAAGGAAGCCGACTTTGTGCTGGTGGTGGGCACGCGGCTGAACTTTGTTTTCTCGCACGGCAAGCCGCCCCGGTTTTCAGCGCAGGCCCGATTTGCGCGCATAGACGTGGACCCGACCGAGGTACAAACCTGCCAACGCACGGATCTGCCCCTGGTGGGCGACGCCCGCGCCGTGCTCGAGCAACTGATGGCGGCGGCGCAAGGACGCGTCCATGCCGGCCTGTATGCGCCCTGGCGCGAGCAGTTGCAGGCGATCGAGTTGGCCAAGGGACCGGCGGCCGAGGCCAAGCTGGCCACCGATGCCCAGCCGATTCATCCGCTGCGCCTGTGCAAAGAGGTGCGCGACTGGATCGCGCGCGATGCGATTTTGTGTGTGGATGGGCAGGAGATTCTCAACTTCGCCCGCCAAACCATCCCGAGCTTCCATTCGGGCCATCGCCTCAATTCCGGCCCGTTTGGCACCATGGGCGTGGGCCTGCCCTTCGGTGTCGGCGCCAAGGCGGCCCGCCCCGACAAGCAGGTGGTGGTGCTGCACGGAGACGGCTCGTTCGGCCTCAATGCGATGGAACTCGATACAGCAGTGCGTCACCGCCTGCCCCTCTTGGTGATCATCAGTCTCAACGGAGGCTGGACCGCCGACCCCGAGCGCATCAAGCCTGGGCGCGACCTGGGCTACACACGCTTCGACCTGATGGCCCAGGCCCTGGGCTGCTACGGCGAGCAGGTCGAGCGGGCCGAGGACATTGCGCCGGCGCTCGCACGCGCGGCCCGGGCGGTGGAGAATGGTCAAGTGGCGGTGGTCAACGTAGTGACCGACTGGCAGGCCCGCGCCAGCACCGCAGCGTTTACCAGTTTTTCCACCTGAAGACGATTTTTTTGCCCACCTCATCCATTCCGCCTCGATAGGAGAACACCATGATGAAACGCCGATCCCTCATGCTCGCCTGCGCTGTGGCCTTATCGGCTCCGGTGCTGGCGCAAAACTGGCCGACTGCGCCGGTTACCCTGCTCGTCGGCTTTGCGCCGGGGGGCAGTACCGACATCGCTGCGCGTGTACTGGCCGAACAGCTGGGCAAGAAACTCGGGCAGAACGTGGTGGTAGTCAACCGCCCCGGCGCCTCCGGCGTGGTGGGCGCCAATGCGGTGGCCATCGCCAAGCCCGATGGCCAGATCTTCCTGTTCGGCTCAGGCTCACTGGCCTCGGGCCCCAGCCTGAACAAGAGTCTGCCTTTCGACCCCGCGCAGGACTTCGTGCCCGTCACGCAGATCACCAGCATTGCCAGCATCCTGGCGGTGCACCCTTCGCTGCCGGTCAAGAGCGTCAAGGATTTTGTGGACTACGCCAAAGCCAATCCAGGCAAGCTCAATTACGGGTCGGCGGGCGCCGGCTCGCTGCAGCATGTCTCAGGCGCATTGTTTGAAAAATCCATAGGCGCACGCATGGTGCACGTGCCCTACGCGGGAGGCGCTCCGGCCAACACCGACCTGGTGGCCGGGCGGGTGCAGGCGGTGTTCGGCCCCATCGTCGAGCTGGCCAGCTTTCACAAGGCCGGCTCGATCCGGGTGCTGGGCGTGACCTCGACCAAGCGCTCGTCGGCCATGCCCGATGTGCCGCCGATCGCAGAGACAGTTCCCGGCTACGACATTGGTACCTGGCACGGGCTGTTCGCACCCAAGGCCACGCCCGCGCCCATCGTCGAGGCGATGAGCAAGGCCATGGCCGCAGCCCTGGCTGAGCCGTCGGTGCGCAGCCGCCTGCTCGACCTGGGGCTAGATCCGGTTGGCTCGAGCCCGCAAGAATTTAGCGCCTTCTTCCAAAGCGAGATTCGGCGCTGGCGCGAACTGGTGCAAATTTCTGGCGCCACTCCCAACTGAAGGCCAGCGCGCTCCCATCACGCAGGCTGGGGTGGGAGCCGGCACCGGCCTAGCCTGTTGCAAGCAAAGCCTTGGCCGCGCGCTACCGTTACCATGGGCCCCTGAGATCACCGCTGCCGCGACTGCCCATGCGCCACACGCCCCACCCTGTTCCCTGGCTGCTCGACGATGAACCCTTCCCGCCGCTGGACCAGGCCTGGGGGCCTAGGGCCCCAGCCCCGGGGCTGCTGGCTGCCGGCGCCTCGCTGACACCTGCACGCCTGGTTGACGCCTACCGGCGCGGCATCTTTCCCTGGTTCAGCCCGGGCCAGCCGGTGCTGTGGTGGAGCCCCGACCCGCGCATGCTGCTGCGCACCGAGCAGTTCAAGCTACACCCTTCCCTGCGCAAGACGCTGCGCCAGTTCGCGCGCGCACCGGGCTGCGAACTGCGCATAGACCATGACTTTGCACAGGTGATCCGGCACTGCGCCGGCACGCCAAGGGCTGGCCAGGGGGGCACCTGGATCGTGCCGGAGATGATCGAGGCCTACCAAGGCCTGCACGCGCTCGGGCTGGCGCACAGCATCGAAACCTGGTGGGACGGGCAGCTGGTGGGCGGGCTGTACTGCGTGTCTATCGGAAAGATGGTCTACGGTGAATCGATGTTTGCTCACCGCCGTGACGCTTCCAAGATCGCGCTGAGCGGCCTCGTTGCGCTGTGCCGCAGCCAGGGGCTGGACGCTATAGACTGCCAGCAAAACACCGCTCACCTGGCCTCGCTGGGGGCGACCGAAATCGCCCGCTCGGCTTTTGTTGCGCTGGTGTCTGAGCGCATCGATCGCCCGGCGGCGCAATGGCAATTCGACCCTTTATACTGGGACGAGATCCTGTGAGGAACCGGCCTTGACGCATCTCAAAGAGCTGCCACTGCAGACCCTGCAGTACTACGCCACCGCACCGTACCCCTGCAGCTACCTGCCGGGACGCATGGCCCGATCGCAAGTGGCCACCCCCAGCCATCTCATCCACAACCAGGCCTATTCCGAGCTGGTTGCCAGAGGCTTTCGCCGCAGCGGCATGTTCACCTACCGGCCGCATTGCCACGACTGTCAGGCCTGCGTGCCCTTGCGGGTGCCGGTGGATCAATTCAAGGCCGATCGCAGCCAGCGCCGCGCCTGGAAGCAGCACCAGGGCCTCGAGTGGCGGGCGCTGCGGCTGTGCTTCATGCCCGAGCACTACCAGCTGTATCTGCGCTACCAAAATAGTCGCCATGCCGGTGGCGGCATGGACAACGACAGCATCGACCAATACACCCAGTTCCTCTTGCAAAGCCGGGTCAATTCGCGGCTGGTGGAATTTCGCGAGCCTGCCACGGGCTCGCAGCCGGGTACGCTGCGCATGGTTGCTATCCTCGACGTGCTCGAAGACGGCATATCGGCGGTCTACACCTTCTACGACCCGGACGAAAAAGCCAGCTTCGGTAACTTCGGCATCCTCTGGCAGATCGAGCAGGCCCGGCGGCTCAAGCTGGCCTATGTTTACCTGGGCTACTGGATCGAGGACAGCGACAAGATGAGCTACAAGACCCGGTTTGCTCCCCATGAAAAACTCATCGGTGGCCGCTGGGTCGGCGACTCAGACCTCGCGGGAGAAACGCAGGCCGGCAGCCAAGTACAGCAGCCTGGCTGAACGCAAAGGTCGGCCCCAAGCTGGCCCTGAACTGGCCCTGAGCCGGAGATGCCTCAGGATGAGTTTTCATCCTGTAAAATCGGATTTCCAAAAACATGAAAAAAAGCGACGACAACCCGCTACCGGCCGAGCCTACTGTGCAAGTGCTCGGGCGCATGTTCAGCCTGCTGGAAATCCTGGCCAGCCGTGAGGAGCCGGTGTCGCTCAAGGAGATCAGCGAGAAGTCGGGTCTACACCCTTCTACCGCGCATCGCATCCTCAATGACTTGGCCTGCGGGCGCTTCGTCGATCGGCCCCAGGCTGGCAATTATCGACTGGGCATGCGGCTTCTGGAATTGGGCAATTTGGTCAAGGCCCGTTTGAGCGTGCGCGACGCGGCCTTGGTGCCTATGCGTGAGCTGCACAAATTGATTCAGCAGCCCGTCAACCTCAGTGTGCGCCAGGGCGACGAAATCATCTACATCGAGCGCGCCTACAGCGAACGGTCGGGCATGCAGGTGGTACGCGCGATAGGCGGACGCGCCCCGCTGCACCTGACCTCCACCGGAAAATTATTCCTGGCGGCCGACGATGCCGTGCGGGTCAGGGCCTATGCCACGCGCACCGGCCTGCCCGGCCATACCCATAACAGCCTGACTCAGCTGCCTACCCTTGAACGCGAATTGTCCAAAGCCCGTCAATACAGGGTAGCGCGCGATAACGAAGAACTTGAAATGGGTGTGCGCTGCATGGCCGCCGGCATTTACGACGATCAAAACCGCTTGGTGGCCGGCCTGTCAATCTCGGCGCCTGCAGACCGGCTCGACGACGCCTGGCTGCCCAAGCTGCAGCTAACAGCCCGAGAGATTTCAGCGTCGCTGGGCCATAGCTCTTCGCAGGCGGGGCGCTAAACCTCAGCTCTTGGCGGGTAAGGCGCCTGCTTGCCCAGAATGTGAGACAGGGCTCTTTTCCACCCAGCGCTTGACGCGCTCGGCATCGGCAAGGCGGCTAAATTTGCCCGCCGAATCCAGAAAAACCATGATGAGCTTGCGCCCCGACACCTTGGCCTGCATCACCAGGCATTGACCGGCCTCAGAGATGTAGCCGGTCTTTTGCAGACCGATGTCCCACTGGGGGCTGCTGACGAGGCGGTTGGTATTGTTGAACTGCAGAGTCTGTCGCCCGAGCACCACCTGATGACCCAATGAAGTCGACAACTCGCGCAGGAGCGGGTCGGCCGAAGCCGCACTGACCAGCAAAGCCAGATCCTGAGCGCTGGCCTGGTTTCGGCTGGACAAGCCCGTGGGCTCGACGTAGCGGGTGTCCTTCATGCCCAGCATTTGGGCCTTGGCATTCATCACCGCCACAAAAGCAGGCAGCCCGCCAGGGAAGGTTCTACCCAGGGCATGGGCTGCCCGGTTTTCGCTGGACATCAATGCCAGGTGCAGCAGCTCGCCCCGGCTCAGGGTGGCGCCTACCCGCAGTCGCGAGGTGCTGCCCTTTTCGGTATCCACATCGTCCTGCGTGATCGTGATTGGCTCGTCCATGGCCAGCTTGGCTTCGCTGACCACCATGCCCGTCATCAGCTTGGTCAGCGAAGCGATCGGCAACACTGCCAGGTCGTTCTTGCTAAAGAGCACCTCCCGAGTGTCCTGATCTATGACCAGCGCCACGCTTGAGCGCAGGGCCAAAGGGTCACTGACCGCATGCAGTCCCGCCATCTGGCCAAAGGACGCCCGAGCAGGCTGGGTGGAAGCCTGCAATTTGGAAGATTTGACGCCAGAACTACGCACCAGCGCTGCCTTGGCCGGCGTACCGCCCGCCTTGGTCACCTTGCGTTTCTTCTGATCCTTGCCTTGCTTGGCCTGGAGCGCTGGCTTGTCGGTCTTTTGCGCCAGCGCCGGGGTGGCAGCACAGCACAAAGCCAGGAAGCAGGCCATCCAAGTCCATCGGGGTATCAGGCTAGAACTGAGGAATGCGGTCATGAGGCAATGCGTTCGCAGCTGTAAACAAGGGTCTCGGGAGTGTACCCAAAGTAAAAATGTTACGCAATATCAAAAACTTGCATCATGTTCCTAAAGCGAGACATGGCCCGTAAAAATCACAGGAAGCTTGCACAGGCAGAAACGGAAACAGGGGCCTGAAGCCCCTGTTTTTAAACCCGATCGCGACCTGATTCGCAATCGTTCAGCCCTGAGCCGCCACCCGGTCAGCCTTGCTCTGGAGCTTGTTGAGCGCGCTCAGGTAGGCCTTGGCCGAGGCGACCACGATATCGGGGTCAGAACCGACCCCGTTGACCACGCGGCCGCTGTTTTGCAGGCGCACAGTCACCTCGCCCTGGCTCTCGGTCGATCCACTGATGGCGTTGACCGAATAGAGCACCATTTCGGCGCCACTTTGAACCTGCGCTTCAATGGCTTTGAGCGAAGCGTCTACCGGCCCGTTGCCGTGGGCTTGGCTGCGCACCTCTTTACCGGCGACGGTAAAAACGATGGCGGCCTGAGGCGTCTCACCGGTCTCGCTGCGCTGCGACAGAGAAACGAAGCCGTACTGCTCCTTTTCGCTGGCCACGCTCTCCTGACTGACCAGGGCCAGGATGTCTTCGTCAAAAATCTCACTCTTGCGATCGGCCAGTTCCTTAAAACGGGCGAAGGCGCTGTTGACTTCGGTTTCACTGTCCAGCGCCACCCCCAGGTCCTGCAAACGCTGCTTGAAGGCATTGCGGCCGCTGAGCTTGCCCAAGACGATTTTGTTGGCACTCCAGCCCACATCCTCAGCGCGCATGATCTCGTAGGTATCGCGCGCCTTGAGCACGCCGTCCTGGTGAATACCGGATGCGTGGGCAAAGGCATTGGCGCCGACCACCGCTTTATTGGGCTGCACCACAAAGCCGGTGGTCTGACTGACCATGCGGCTGGCTGCAACAATTTGCCGGGCGTCTATGCCCACCTCGAGCCCAAAGTAGTCGCGGCGCGTCTTGACCGCCATAACGATTTCTTCCAACGAACAGTTGCCAGCGCGTTCACCCAAGCCATTGATGGTGCACTCCACCTGACGCGCTCCTCCAATCTTGACGCCTGCCAGGGAATTGGCCACCGCCATGCCCAAATCATTGTGGCAATGGACCGACCAGATCGCCTTGTCAGAATTGGGAACCCGCTCGCGCAGGCTGCGAATGAACTCGCCATACAACTCAGGCACCGCGTAGCCTACGGTGTCGGGCACATTGATGGTGGTGGCGCCTTCCTTGATCACCGCTTCGATGACCCGGCACAGAAAGTCGGGCTCGCTGCGGTAGCCGTCTTCAGCGCTGAACTCAATGTCATCGATCAAATTGCGCGCAAAACGTACCGACAGCTTGGACTGCTCAAACACCTCATCGGGCGTCATGCGCAGCTTCTTCTCCATGTGCAGCGGCGAAGTCGCAATAAAAGTATGAATGCGTGCCCGGTTGGCGCCCCGCAGCGCCTCGGCTGCGCGGGAGATGTCGCGGTCATTGGCGCGCGAGAGTGAGCACACGGTGGAGTCCTTGATCGCCTGAGCAATGGAACGTACTGCCTCAAAATCCCCGTTAGAACTGGCCGCAAAACCGGCCTCGATCACATCGACCTTCAGTCGCTCGAGCTGGCGCGCAATGCGCAGCTTCTCGTCGCGCGTCATGGAAGCGCCGGGAGACTGCTCGCCGTCGCGCAAGGTGGTGTCGAAAATAATCAGTTTGTCGGTCATGGCTGAAAGTTCCTGCTGGGCTGAAAAATCGATCCGCTGCTTCAGCGATCAGGGCAATGCACAAAGTCAAACGGCCCGGATGCTGAGGGCAAACGGGCCGTTGACTTAGAACACGCGTGTGCGCTAGCGTCTCCGCCCGTAGGGAGATAGCAGTAGCGCCATTAGCTTGTCCATGGTTTGGAGTCTAGCACAGCAAAAAACCGGCAGGCCAGGCCGCGCGCCCACAGCCCGTGCGCGCCGAACGGCTCACTTGTGCAGATCGCGCTCGTCCGGCTCCTCGGTCGAGGTGGAGATCACGCTGGCCTGCAGGCCTTTGGAGCGGCGCCACACATAGAGCGCATAGCCTGACGTGCCATAGAGTACAAACAGTCCGAAGATCACCGTGGGCGGATCGATATTGATGACTGCAATGCCCAGAGCAATCGAGACGATCACAGCAAAGGGCACACTGCGCTTGAGGCTCACATCCTTGAAGCTGTAGAAGGGCACGTTGGTGACCATGGTCAGCCCTGCATAGAGCGTCAGGCCAAACATCATCCAACTGACCTCTGCGCCCTTGACGCCCGCCTCGGTCATCAGCCAAATGAAGCCTATGACCAATGCCGCCGCTGCTGGCGACGGCAAACCCTGGAAAAAACGCTTGTCCACCACCGCGGTGTTGACGTTAAAGCGTGCCAGTCGCAGCGCGGCGCAGGCACAGTAGACGAAGGCGGCAATCCAGCCCCACCGCCCCAGTCCAGTTAAGGCCCACACATAGGCAATCAGCGCAGGCGCAGCACCGAAAGACACCATGTCAGCCAGCGAATCCATCTGTTCGCCGAAAGCGCTTTGGGTGTTGGTCATGCGGGCAACGCGCCCGTCCAGGCTGTCGAGTACCATGGCACAAAACACGCCAATAGCGGCCTGCTCGAAACGGCCGTTCATGGCCATTACGATGGAATAAAAGCCACCAAACAAGGCTGCCAGCGTGAAGAGGTTGGGCAGGACATAAATGCCCTTGCGCGGCTTCCTCGGCTCGCTCGCTTCCAGTTTGGTATTGGGTTCAGGGCCGTCCGTCATGGCGCAAGTGTAAGGCTTGCACAAAAAACAAGGCCGCTCCGGATGGGAGCGGCCTTGTCGAGAGGTAGCAGCAGCCTGCTTGGGCTGCGCCAACCTCGTCAGTTGCGGGTCTGATCGACCAGCTTGTTCTTGGCAATCCAGGGCATCATGGCCCGCAGTTGGCCACCGACCACCTCGATGCTGTGCTCGGCCATGTTGCGCCGGCGTGCGGTCATGCTCGGGTAACCGGTGCGGCCCTCCAGGATGAACTGCTTGGCATAGTCGCCTTCCTGAATGCGTTTGAGCGCGCGGCGCATGGCGGCGCGCGACTGCTCATTGATCACCTCAGGGCCGGTAACGTATTCGCCGTACTCGGCGTTGTTGGAGATCGAGTAGTTCATGTTCGCAATGCCGCCTTCGTAGATCAGGTCGACGATGAGCTTGAGCTCATGCAGGCATTCGAAATAGGCCATCTCGGGAGCGTAGCCGGCCTCGACCAGGGTCTCGTAGCCCATCTTGATCAACTCGACCGCACCGCCGCACAGGACAGCCTGCTCGCCGAACAAATCGGTCTCGGTCTCTTCCCTGAAGTTGGTCTCGATGATGCCGGCCTTGCCACCGCCATTGGCCATGGCGTAAGACAGGGCCAGATCACGGGCCTTGCCGCTCTTGTCTTGGTGAACAGCCACCAGATGCGGCACGCCGCCGCCCTGCGCGTAGGTGCTGCGCACGGTATGGCCGGGCGCCTTGGGCGCCACCATCCATACGTCCAGATCGGCGCGCGGCACCACCTGGTTGTAATGAATGTTGAAGCCGTGCGCAAAAGCCAGCGAGCCGCCTTGCTTGATGTTGGGCTCGACGTTGTTCTTGTAAACCTCCGAGATCTGCTCGTCGGGCAGCAGGATCATGACCACGTCGGCCGACTTGACCGCATCATTGACTTCCAGCACGTTCAGGCCGGCCTTGCCCACCTTGTCCCAGGAGCCGCCGCCCTTGCGCAGACCCACGACCACTTTGACGCCGCTGTCATTGAGGTTCTGGGCATGGGCATGGCCCTGGCTGCCGTAACCGATGATGGCCACCGTCTTGCCTTTGATCAGGCTCAGGTCACAGTCCTTGTCGTAAAAAACTTTCATATTGATCTCCAGTTGTGGGTTGCCGTTCGCCCTGAGCCTGTCGAAGGGCTCAAGCACCTTGCTCAAGCCAGCAAGGCCTCGACAGGCTCGGCCCGAACGGACGGGTGGCCGAGCCTTGCTAAATCTCAAACGCGCAGGATTCTCTCACCACGGCCTATGCCGCTGGCGCCGGTTCGCACCGTCTCCAAAATCGCGCTGCGGTCAATGGCCTCCAGGAAGGCATCGTTCTTGGCCTGGTCGCCGGTCAGCTCGATGGTGTAGCTTTTCTCAGTCACGTCGATGATCCGGCCACGAAAAATATCGGCCATGCGCTTCATCTCCTCGCGCTCCTTGCCGACTGCACGGACCTTGACCATCATCAGCTCGCGCTCGGTGTAAGCGCCTTCGGTCAGATCAACCACCTTGACAACCTCGATCAGGCGGTTGAGGTGCTTGGTGATCTGTTCAATGATGTCGTCAGAGCCCGTGGTCTGCAGGGTCATGCGAGACAGGCTCGGGTCCTCGGTGGGAGCCACCGTCAGCGACTCGATGTTGTAGCCACGGGCCGAGAAAAGGCCGACCACCCGGGAAAGAGCGCCGGGCTCGTTTTCAAGCAAAACGGCAATGATGTGTTTCATATCAGCTTCCTCATTTGCCCTGCCCTCCCCTGCGCACGGTAATGCACAGGCTTGGCAGGCCATAGATTCGTCAATCAAATAGGCCCGGGCATTTCACAGCCGAGCCGGACTTCAAATACAGCAACAGGCCGTGCAGTTCAGAGGTCTTCGCTGCCCAGCAGCATCTCGGTGATGCCCTTGCCGGCCTGCACCATGGGGAAGACGTTTTCCGTCGGGTCGGTACGGAAGTCCATGAACACGGTGCGGTCCTTGAGCTTGCGCGCCTCCCGCAGGGCCGGCTCCACATCTTGAGGACGCTCGATCAGCATCCCGACATGGCCGTAGGCTTCTGCGAGTTTGACGAAATTGGGCAGGGCATCCATGTAGCTATGGCTGTAGCGGCCGGAATATTCGATCTCCTGCCACTGGCGCACCATGCCCAGGTAGCGGTTATTGAGCGAGATCACCTTGATCGGCGTGTTGTACTGCAGGCAGGTGGAGAGCTCCTGTATGCACATTTGCACCGAGCCTTCACCCGTGACGCAGTAGACCTCGCTGTCTGGCTTGGCAAGCTTGATGCCCATGGCATAAGGAATACCCACGCCCATGGTGCCAAGGCCGCCGGAGTTGATCCAGCGGCGCGGCTGGTCGAATTTATAGAACTGGGCTGCCCACATCTGATGCTGACCGACGTCGGAGGTCACATAAGCGTCGACATCATGGGTCATGTTCCAGAGGGTCTCGATCACCATCTGCGGCTTGATCACATCCTTGTTGCCGCGGTCGTACTTGAGGCAGTCGCGGCTGCGCCAGCCTTCGATGGTCTGCCACCACTGCTGCAGCGCCTGCGAATCGGGCTTGAGGCCAGACTCGCGGATCATGGTCAGCAGCTCAGTGAGCACGTCCTTGACGTCACCGACGATGGGCACGTCGACCTTGACGCGCTTGGAAATGCTCGAGGGATCAATATCAATATGGATGATCTTGCGCTCGTTCTGCGCAAAATGCTTGGGGTTGCCGATCACCCGGTCGTCGAAACGCGCGCCGATGGCAATCAGCACATCGCAGTTTTGCATCGCGTTATTGGCCTCGATGGTCCCGTGCATGCCCAGCATGCCCAAGAACTTGGGGTCGGTCGCAGGGTATGCACCCAAGCCCATCAGCGTATTGGTGCAGGGGTAGCCCAGCAAGTCAACCAGAGCGCGCAATTCCTGCGAAGCGTTGGACAGGAGCACGCCGCCACCGCTGTAGATGTAGGGGCGCTTGGCCCCCATGAGCAGTTGCAAGGCCTTGCGGATCTGCCCGCCGTGGCCCTTGCGCACCGGGTTGTAGCTGCGCATCTCGACTGTTTCAGGATATTCGTAGACGCATTTCTTGAGGGAGACGTCCTTAGGAATGTCAACCACCACAGGACCGGGCCGGCCTGAGCGGGCGATGTGGAAGGCCTTTTTCATGACTCCGGCCAACTCGCGCACATCCTTGACCAGGAAATTGTGCTTGACGATAGGCCGGGTGATGCCCACCGTGTCGCATTCCTGGAAGGCGTCAAGACCGATGGCAGCGGTCGGCACCTGCCCGGTGATGATCACCATGGGGATGCTGTCCATATAGGCGGTGGCAATCCCGGTCACCGCGTTGGTCACGCCGGGGCCGGATGTCACAAGTGCTACGCCAACCTCGCCAGTGGCACGCGCATAGCCGTCTGCCGCATGGACCGCCGCCTGCTCATGGCGTACCAGGACATGCTGCATCTTGTCCTGTTTGTACAGGGCGTCGTAGATGTAGAGGACGGCGCCACCGGGGTAACCCCAGATGAACTCGACCTTTTCCTCAATGAGCGAGCGCACGAGGATTTCTGCGCCCATGATTTCGGTGTCTTTGGGGGTGGCAGCAGCGGCGCTGGCCAGTTCCGCCTTGGAGATTTCCATGATGAACCTTTGCGATTTTCTCTGACGAAAAACCTTCGGTGCCCCTCAGAACACCCTTGTGGGGCGGCTTCGGGACTTAAGGCCTGAGACCATGGGCTCGATCTGATGATCGGCCGAATCCAGACCCGTTTGCCTGATTGACAGAACCGAAGATTATGGCATCAAAAACAGCCAGTTGTTGAGCCATCGCGGCAAACTCAGGGTCGACACGAGCTCGATGAGATAATCACCGCAGGTAAACCGGCACCCCGCAAGCGGCAGTCACCCAAGGCAAGCCAGCTTGTATTCAGCGCGCCAGCAAACACCCTATTTTGGCCACCGAAAAAGAACTGTCCGACTTTCTTCGCAGCGTAGAGCGGCGCGCCTTCAAGCGCAGCTTTTACCAAGTCAGGAACGAAGAAGCCGCGCTGGATATCGTGCAGGACAGCATGATGAAGTTGAGTCAGCACTACGGGGACAAGCCGCCACCCGAACTGCCCATGCTTTTTCAGCGTATCCTGACCAACACCATTTTGGACTGGTTCAGGCGGCAAAAGACCCAGCATGCCTTGATCAGCAACCTCAGCGATCTGAGCGCAGCCGGGAGTGAGGACGAAGATCCACTGGAAATGCTGGAAGACCTGCTGGGCCATGAAGGGACGGAAAGTGCCCAAGACTCGCTGGAAAGATCACAAACCCTGAAAATCCTGGAATCCTCGATCATGGAACTGCCGGCGCGTCAACGCGAAGCCTTCCTCATGCGTTATTGGGAGGATATGGACCTGGCTGAGACAGCTGCGGTCATGGGCTGTTCCCAGGGCAGTGTCAAAACGCACTGCTTCAGGGCAGTACAGGCGCTCAGCCAAGCCTTGAGGGCCAAAGGATTTCCGAAATGAACCAGAAAAATCGACGATTAGAGCTGCTGATGGATCGGCAGGGCATGCGCCTGGCCGGGCAACTCAAGGCCGGGGCCGCTGAGCTGCCCCACGATGTAACCGAGCGCCTGAGGGCCGCTCGCGAGCGTGCCCTGGCCAGCCGCAAGGTCGCGGTGAGCCGCCCCGTCTCAGTAGCAAGCCACGGCGGTGAACTCAGCCTGACCTGGGGCGGCGAAGAGCAAATGGGCTGGTTTGGCCGGCTCAGTTCCACCCTGGCCCTGTGCCTGCTGGTCTTTGGCATGCTGGGCATCAGCGAAGCCCAAAGCGAGATCCGCGCCCGCGAACTGGCCGAGGTCGATGTGGCCTTGCTGACCGACGAGCTGCCGCCAGCAGCTTTTGCAGACCCCGGCTTCCTGCAATTTCTGCAGTCCGACGAACTGTGAAGCTGACCAAGACCATGAGCTTACACGCCCGCAGCCTATCCAAAGTCAGCGCCCGAAGCGCCTGGCTTGGTTTGCTGGTCCCGCTGCTAAGCCTGGGGGTCTGGGCCCAGTCTCCAGGGCCGCTTGCGCCGCAGAGCGCAGCGACGGTTAAAAAATCCGATGCAAAACCTTCTGGCTGGAGTCGCCTCAGCCCTACCGAACAGCAGGCCTTGGCACCTCTGGCCTCCAGTTGGCCCAGCATGAACCCGGCGCAACAGCGCAAATGGTTGGAGGTTTCACGCAATTTTTCATCCTTGCCACAGACCGAGCAGGCCAAGATGCAGCAGCGCATGCGCGAGTGGGCCGCTCTGAGCCCACAGGAGCGCACGCAAGCCAGACTGAACTTTGGCAAGACGGCCGAGGTTGCGCGAGAGCTTAGCCAGGCTGAAAAGCTGGCCAAGTGGCAGGCCTACCAAGCTTTGTCACCCGAGCAGCGCCAAAAGCTGGCCGAGCAGGCCAAGGTCAAGCCCCAGGGCGCGGCACCGGCCGTACAACCGGTGCCTGCGCAAAAACTCGCGGTTGTACCAGCGCTGAACACCGCCAAGGCGACAAAACCCGCCGAAACCCAGGGTGAGTCTGCTGAAGCTGCCGAAGGCTCGAGCAGCCAGTAGACTTCGTCCCGCATGCGCGCTGGCAAGCCAAGCGCCGGCCGGCATTGAAAGACCGCTGCTTTGGCAACCCCTAACACGCCCTCCGTGAGCTCAGAACCCGCACCCACTCCGTCCATCCTGCGCCGCCTGGCTTGCTGGAGCTATGAGGGCATCTTGCTCTTTGGCGTGGTGTTCATCGCCGACTACCTGTTCAGCACCCTGAGCCAGACCCGGCATGCGCTGGAAAACCGCCATCCGCAACAAGCCTTCCTCTTTCTGGTGCTGGGCATTTACTTCGTCTGGTTCTGGGCCCGGGGCCAAACCCTGGCGATGAAAACCTGGCACATCCGGGTGGTCCGCCGCGACGGCGGACCGCTGACCCAAGCGCAGGCGCTGGCCCGCTACCTGCTGAGCTGGCTCTGGTTCCTGCCGCCCCTGGCCCTGGTCAGGCTGCTGGACCTCGATGCCCGCTTTTCCCTGCTGACCATGTTCGTCTGGGTCATCTTCTGGTCGACCCTGGCCAGACTGCACAAAGACAGACAGTTCCCGCACGATGTGCTGGCGCGCACCCGACTGATCAGCTCCGTGCAAGATCAGGCTGCGGTGCGCAAGATCATGTGACCCCGCGCCCATCGCATCCAGGCGCGCACAAGCTCAAACCCCGCATGGCCCATACGCCGGAAAGCCACCCCGAAGGGCAGGTTCCTGCACCGCTTGTCGAAGACGCGGCCCGCATCCACAAGAGCCGCAGGGGTCTGAGCCGCTGGTTTCACGCGCTGGGCTATTCTCTACAGGGCCTGCGCACCGCCTGGGCTCAGGCCGCCTTTAGAACCGAAGTGATGGCGGCCGCTGTGGCCTTGCCCGCATCCTTCTGGCTTGGACAGGGGTGGGTTGAAATCAGCCTGCTGGCCGGCTCCGTGGTGCTGGTGCTCGTCGTCGAGTTGCTCAATACTGCCATTGAGGCGGTCGTTGACCGCATCGACCGTTCTTGGCATTTGCTGGCCAAGCAAGCCAAGGACCTGGGCAGTGCTGCGGTCTTGCTCAGCCTGCTGTTTTGCATCGCCGTCTGGGGCGCTGCCCTTTGGACGCGCTGGGGATAAAAATGAATTTTTCAGTGGCCGTGTATTGCGGCTCCCGCTCTGGACTGGACCCCGCCTGGTCCGAACAGGCCCGGATCGTGGGGCGCTGGATCGCCAAGCATGGCGGAAGACTTGTCTACGGCGGCGGCCACAACGGACTGATGGGCATCGTCGCCGACGCAGCGCTGGAAGCCGGCGCTCAGGTGCTCGGCGTGATTCCTCAGGCCCTGGTCGAAAAGGAATATGCCCACCGCGGCTGCACCGAGCTGCGCATCGTGCAGACCATGCATGAGCGCAAGCGCATCATGGCCGAAGAGGCCGACGCATTTTTAGCCCTGCCCGGCGGCATCGGTACTCTGGAGGAATTCTTCGAGGTCTGGACCTGGCGTCAACTGGGCTACCACAACAAGCCTGTGGGCCTGCTCAACCACAAGGGCCACTACGACGGGCTGCTACGCTTCATGGAGCACACCATCGCCCAGGAATTCATGGGTCCCTGGCAAATGAGCCTGATCGAGGTGGGCGATGAGCCCGAGAGTCTGCTCAGGTCCCTGGTGCAATCGGCCGGCTTGAGCAGCGCGGCCGGGCTCGATCAAATCTGAGCCAGTTCAGACGGCCGACTCGTCCTGCTCGCCGGTGCGTATGCGCACCACACGTTCGACAGCTGTGACGAAAATCTTGCCGTCGCCGATTTTGCCAGTGCGCGCGGCCTTGATGATGGCATCGACGCAGCGATCGACGTCGCCGGACTGAACCACCACATCCACCTTAACCTTGGGCAGGAAGTCCACCACATATTCAGCGCCCCGGTAGAGCTCAGTATGCCCCTTCTGGCGGCCAAAACCCTTGACCTCGGTCACTGTCAGGCCGGTCACACCGACCTCGGCCAGCGCCTCGCGCACTTCTTCTAGCTTGAAGGGTTTGATGACAGCGGTGATCTGCTTCATGGGGAACTCCAGAACGTTTTAAGGCGATTGTGACGTATCACGGACCTGCCCATCAGGCCCGAAAGCGGCTGGTGATGGGATAACGCCAGTCCTTGCCAAAACTGCGGTGGCTGACCCTGATGCCCACAGGCGCCTGGCGCCGCTTGTACTCGTTGAGCTTGATCAATCGGGTGACCTGCTCGACCACCTGCCGATCGAAGCCGGCTGCAACGATGCCTTCGATGCTCTCGTCGTTTTCCATATAGCGCGACAAGATGGCGTCAAGCACCTCATAGGGCGGCAGGCTGTCTTGATCGGTCTGATCGGGCCTGAGCTCGGCCGAGGGTGGCCGGGTGATGATGCGCTCGGGGATCGGATTGGCGCCACGCCCGTAGGGGTCGTTCGCATTGCGCCAGCGGGCCAGCTCGAACACCGTGGTCTTGAGCAGATCCTTGATCACCGCAAAACCGCCCGCCATGTCGCCATAGAGCGTGCAATAGCCGGTGGCCATTTCGCTCTTGTTGCCAGTGGTCAGCACGATGGAGCCAAATTTGTTGGACAGGGCCATCAGGATCACGCCGCGGATGCGCGCCTGTATGTTTTCCTCGGTGGCGTCGATCGGCTTGCCGGCAAATTCGCCAGCCAGGGTAGAAAGGAAGGCCTCAAACTGCGGCACGATGGAATATTCGTCGTAGCGCACACCCAGTCGCTGCGCCATCTCGCGCGCGTCCTCCAGCGAAATCGAAGCGGTGTAGGGCGAAGGCATCATCACCGCCCTCACCTGATCAGCCCCGAGGGCATCGACCGCAATGGCCAGCACCAGGGCCGAATCGATGCCCCCCGACAAACCCAGCAAAGCCCCGGGAAAGCCGTTCTTGCCCAGGTAATCACGCACGCCCAGCACGAGCGCATCCCACAAATCGGCCTCGATCGGTCGCTGGGCTGCAGTCTGGGCGACGATCCGGAGCGCACCAGCGCTGCGGCGCTCGATGGCCAGATCAAAAACCTCTTCCTGAAAACTCAGGGCCCGGCCAGCCACGCTACCATCGGCCTGCAGCGCAAACGAGGCGCCCTCGAACACCACCTCATCTTGCCCACCCACCAGGTGGGCAAAGACCAGCGGCAAGCCATTGGCGCTCGCGCGCAACGCCATGGCCGCTTCGCGCTCGCGCGCCTTGCCGGCATGAAAAGGCGAGGCATTGATGACGGCGAGCAGCTCGGCACCGGCGGCCCGGCTCAAGCGGGCCGGCTCCTCAAACCAAGCGTCCTCGCAGATCAGCAGGCCCACCCGCACAGCATCTGCACCCTCGCCCACGGTGAAAACGCAGGGCTCCTGTCCGGGCACAAAATAGCGCCGCTCGTCAAACACCTGGTAGTTGGGCAACTCGCGCTTGGCATAGGTATGCAGCCTGCGGCCCTGACTGATCACATGGGCCGCGTTGAACAGCTGCGGCACTGCCACGCTGCGGGTGCGCAAACCAGCGTCGTCAGCCACCCGCGACGGGCTACCCACCACCACATAGAAGCCCGCCAAATCCGCCAACTCGCGCGCAAGCAGATCCACCGCGTCGTCACACGCCTGCAGGAAGGCCGGACGCAAATACAGGTCTTCGGCGGCATAGCCACAGATGGCTAATTCGGGAGTCAGCAGCAGCCGACAACCCGAGGCATAGGCCTGCCGGGCAGTTGTGATGATCTTGCGGGCATTGCCCGCCATGTCACCCACACAGTAGTTGAGCTGGGCAACGCAAATCTTGAGCGACATTGGTTTTTGTGGGGCCGAAAAATAAGGGCGCGAGCGGAAAGGACACAATGGCCCATGCTTGGAAAAGATTATGTCACCCGGGTGCTGCAGACGTGGTCCGACCTGCCTGCAGGCCCATGGAATGCCCTGCTCGGCGTCCAGGGCCCTGAGCCTATCGGCCCCTTCATGCGCCAGGAATATCTGGCGGCCATGCAGGGCAGCGGCAGCGCCACCGCGCAGACCGGCTGGGGCCTGCGCATCCTCACCCTCTGGCAGGGCGATGACCTGCACGCGGCCTGCCCGCTCTACCTGAAAGACCACTCCTACGGGGAATATGTGTTTGACTGGGCCTGGGCCAATGCCTATCAGCAGCACGGCTTAAGCTACTACCCCAAGGCCCTGGTGGCATCACCCTTTACCCCGGTGCCCGGACCTCGCCTGCTGGCCAAAGATGATGCAGCACGGCTGGCCCTGGTGCAGGCGCTGATGGCCTGGTGCCGCCAGGAGCAGCTATCGTCCTTGCATCTGCTCTTCCTGAGCGAAGCGGACCTAGCCGCCTGCACGCAAGCGGGCTTGATGCTGCGCCAGACGGTGCAATTTCACTGGCTCAACCGTCGGCCCACAGACGCAGCACCGTTTGCTGATTTCGATGATTTCCTGGCCTCCTTGAGTCAGGACAAGCGCAAGAAAATCCGACAGGAAAGGCGCAAGGTGAGCGAAGCGGGTGTGGTGTTTCGCTGGTCCCGTGGCAGCAGCATCTCACAAGCCGACTGGGATTTCTTTTACCGTTGCTATAAACGCACCTATCTGGAGCACGGCAATCGGCCTTATCTCAGCCGCGAATTTTTCGCGCAGATCGCCGACCAGATCCCTGAGCACTGGTTGCTGTTTGTGGCCGAGCGCGAGGGCCGGCCGGTGGCCAGCAGCCTGATCGGCCTGAGCCAGGACGGCCCGGCCGGAGCAAGCGTGGCCTACGGCCGCTACTGGGGCGCGCTTGAGCGGGTCGACTGCCTGCACTTTGAAGCTTGCTACTACCAACCCCTGGCCTGGTGCATCGCGCAGGGTGTCAGCCGCTTTGAAGGTGGCGCCCAGGGCGAGCACAAAATGGCCCGCGCACTCATGCCCACCCCCACACACAGCGCGCACTGGCTGGCGCATCCGACGTTTGCCGACGCGGTTGAACGGTTTTTAGAGCGCGAGGGCCAGGGCGTGCAGAGCTACTTGGAGAACCTGCAGGCCCGCACGCCTTTCAAGCAACCCTGAACCCGAAGACCGCCGGTGCCTTTAGGCTGAATGCTCCTTGTTGTAGTTGGCGATGCCTTGTAGGATTTCCTGGTGGGCCGACTCCTTGCCCTCCCAGCCCAGCACCTTGACCCATTTGCCCGGCTCGAGGTCTTTGTAATGCTCAAAGAAATGCGCGATGGTCTTCAGGCGCATGGGATTGAGATCCTCGGGCTTTTGCCATTGCGTGTAGATCGACAAGATCTTGTCGATCGGCACCGCCAGCACCTTGCCATCCTCGCCGGCCTCGTCCTGCATCTTCAAGATACCAATAGCCCGGCAGGGCACAACCACGCCAGGGATCAAAGGCACCGGGGTGATGACCAGCACGTCGACCGGATCGCCGTCGCCAGAGATCGTCTTGGGCACGTAGCCGTAGTTGGTCGGGTAGTGCATGGCCGTGCTCATGAAGCGATCGACGAAGATCGCGCCGGTTTCCTTGTCGACCTCGTATTTGATCGGGTCGGCGCTCATCGGGATCTCAATGATCACATTGAACGCATCGGGAACTTTCTTGCCAGGAGTGACATTGTCCAGGGACATGGTGGGACTTCTTGAGTTGTAAAAATTGGATGACAGCTCAGGCTGTCTTGCTAAGTAGGAAAGAGGCCTCGGCTTTCCTAGGATTTACCCTCATTTTACTGATGCCAGCCTGACGCAGTCCGCGAAAAGGTCGCTTTTGGCGCTAAATTCCAAAGGTTGGCCAATCAGTCCCCGTGTGGAGGCGGGGGTGGAGGAAGCAACGCAAGGCGGTGTAGCGTAACCCCTGCGGTGCACCGAAACCCTCACGTCTAACAATGGAGATTCGATATGACGGGCAACTCCGCGCTTATCCTGGCGCTGGTATGTGGATTGATAGCGGTCGTCTACGGCTTTTGGGCACGTAGTTGGATCCTGTCACAAGACGCGGGCAACGCCCGCATGCAAGAAATCGCAGCCGCCATTCAGACCGGTGCTGCCGCCTACCTCGCAAGACAGTACAAGACCATCTCGGTGGTCGGCATCGTTCTGGCGGTGCTGATCGGCCTGTTCCTGGACGGCAAAACAGCCATCGGCTTCGTGGTGGGCGCCGTGCTCTCCGGCGCCTGCGGCTTTATCGGCATGAATGTATCGGTGCGCGCCAATGTGCGCACCGCGCAGGCGGCCACAAAGGGCATAGGCCCGGCGCTGGACGTGGCCTTCCGTGGCGGCGCCATCACCGGCATGCTGGTGGTCGGCCTGGGCCTGCTGGGCGTGACCGGCTTTTACTGGTACCTGGTCGGCAGCAATCCAGTGGCTGACAAGACCCTGGCTGGCCTGCTCAACCCCCTGATTGGCTTTGCTTTCGGTTCCTCGCTGATTTCCATCTTCGCCCGTCTGGGCGGTGGCATCTTCACCAAGGGCGCTGACGTGGGCGCCGATCTGGTGGGCAAGGTCGAGGCCGGCATTCCCGAGGATGATCCGCGCAACCCGGCGGTCATCGCCGACAACGTGGGCGACAACGTCGGCGACTGCGCTGGCATGGCCGCCGACCTGTTCGAAACCTACGCGGTGACGCTGATTGCCACCATGGTGCTGGGCGCCCTGCTGGTGACCGCCGCGCCCCTGAGCGCAGTGCTTTACCCGCTGGGTCTGGGCGCGGTGTCCATCATCGCCTCCATCATCGGATGCTTCTTCGTCAAGGCCTCGCCCGGCATGAAAAACGTCATGCCCGCCCTATACAAGGGCCTGGCCATTGCCGGCGTGCTCTCCCTGGTGGCGTTTTACTTCGTCACCACCTGGCTGGTCCCTGACAACGCCCTGGGCGCGGCTGGCAGCCAAATGAAGCTGTTCGGCACCTGCGTGGTCGGCCTGGTACTGACCGCCTTGCTGGTCTGGATCACCGAGTACTACACCGGCACCCAGTACGCCCCGGTGCAGCACATCGCGCAGGCCTCGACCACCGGTCACGGCACCAACATCATTGCCGGCCTGGGCGTGTCCATGCGCTCTACCGCCTGGCCTGTGATCTTTGTCTGTATCGCCATCATCGTGGCCTACAAGCTGGCCGGCCTGTACGGCATCGCGATAGCCGCCATGTCCATGCTCAGCATGGCCGGCATCATTGTTGCCCTGGACGCCTACGGCCCAATCACTGACAACGCCGGCGGCATCGCTGAAATGTCAGAGTTGCCCGCCTCGGTGCGCGACATCACCGACCCACTGGACGCTGTGGGCAACACCACCAAGGCGGTGACCAAGGGCTATGCCATTGGCTCGGCCGGCCTGGCAGCGCTGGTGCTGTTTGCCGACTACACCCACAAGCTGGAAGGCTATGGCAAGGCCATCAGTTTTGACCTGAGCGACCCCATGGTGATCGTGGGCCTGTTCATCGGTGGCCTGATTCCCTACCTGTTCGGCGCCATGGCCATGGAAGCCGTCGGCCGTGCAGCCGGTTCGGTGGTGGTCGAGGTGCGCCGCCAATTCAAAGAGATCAAAGGCATCATGGAAGGCACCGCCAAGCCCGAGTACGGCCGTGCGGTCGACATGCTGACCAGCGCTGCCATCAAGGAGATGATGATCCCCTCGCTGCTGCCTGTGGTGGTGCCGATTTTGGTCGGTCTGATTCTTGGACCCAAAGCCCTGGGCGGTCTGCTGATGGGCACCATCATCACCGGTCTGTTCGTGGCGATCTCCATGTGTACCGGCGGCGGCGCCTGGGACAACGCCAAAAAGTACATTGAAGACGGCCACCACGGCGGCAAAGGCTCGGAAGCTCACAAGGCGGCTGTGACCGGCGATACCGTGGGTGACCCCTACAAGGACACGGCCGGCCCGGCGGTCAACCCCTTGATCAAGATCATCAACATCGTGGCCCTGCTCATCGTGCCGCTGATGATGAAGTTCCATGGTGACAGCCAGGCCGCTCCCGCACCGGCACCTGCAGCTCCTGCGGCGGTGGTAGCACCGGCTGCAGTGGCAGCTTCGGCACCGGCCGCTGATGCTGCCTCGGCACCGGCCGCAGCAGCCGCACCGACCTCGGCCGCCAAATAAGATCGCGTTCAGCTGGCGCTACGCCAGCCCCTTGAAAAGCCCGCCGCGCGCGGGCTTTTTTCATGTCCGCGCGCATTGAGCCCAGGTAAACCCTGCTGGGCAGCGCAGATGAGATTTGTATGATGACATGATCAATCCAAGACTCACCTTCGCTTCACCGCAGCCATGCCCTTGCCCCCGCTCGCCCCGGTCAGCGCACCGGCCACCCTGACCGACAGGGTGGCCAGCGAACTGCTCAATCGTATCGAGGACGGGCAGTTGCTGGCCAACCATCAACTGCCGACAGAGGCGCAGATGTCAGAGCAATTTGGCGTCTCCAGAACCGTGGTGCGCGAGGCGGTCAGCCGGCTCAAGTCCATGGGCAGGCTGGTGTCCCGGCAGGGATCGGGGGTGTTCGTTGCGCCCCCGCACAGTGCCCGGGCCCTGGCTTTTGACCCAGCCGTGCTCGGCTCACTGGAGGCGGTGCTGCAGGTGGTCGAGGTCAGGCGGGTACTAGAAGGCGAGGTCTGCGCCCTAGCGGCCGAACGGATCACCGAGGCCAAGGCGCGGCAGATACGGCAGGCGCTGGAACGCTTGCTGGCAGCGGTCGAGCAGGGTCAGGATGGCGTGGAAGAAGACCTGGCCTTGCACCGCAGCATCGCCCGCGCCGCAGACAACCCCCATTTCGAGCACTTGCTAGGCTTTCTGGAGCAATACCAACGAGACGCCATGCGGGTGACTCGCGCCAATGAAGCCATGCACCAGGACTTCATGAGGGCCGTCAACCGAGAACATGAGGCACTGGTCCAGGCCATCAGCCGCGGTGACCGCGCCGGTGCCCGCCGCGCGGCGATCCGCCACATGGCCAACGCCGCCAACCGCATTGAAAAAGCTGATCCTCGGGCCAAGCAGGCGCTGAAACATTTACTGGGCCATCCGGCACCTACAACCCGGCATTGAGCCTGCGAGCACACCATGAACACAAGCACAACACAAGCGGCTCAACTGGGCGTCATTGGCCTGGGATCGATGGGCATGGGCGCCGCCTGTTCGGCGCTGCGCGCCGGCGTCTCTACCTGGGGCTGTGATACCCGCACTAGCGTGCGCGAGCAGTTCACAGCCGAAGGTGGAAAGGCCGTGGCCACGCCGCGCGAGTTGGCTGCGCACTGCCAGGTGGTGCTGGTGCTGGTGCTCAACGCAGTGCAAACCGAAGAGGTCCTGTTCGGCGCAGACGGCTTGGTCGAACACCTGAGCGCCGGCTCGGTGGTGATCTGCTCGGCCACCGTCGATCCGGCCCTGCCACCCCAATGGGAGGCCAGACTGGCCGAACGCGGCCTCTGGCTCATCGACGGCCCTGTCTCCGGTGGCGCCCGCAAGGCCGCAGAGCGGCAGATGACGGTCATGGCCTCCGGCAAGCCCGAGGCCTTTGCGGCTGCCGGCACACTGATGCAGGCTTTTGCCGGCAAGGTTTATCGCCTGGGCGATCAGGCCGGTATAGGCTCGACCGTCAAGATGGTCAACCAGCACCTGGCGGGCGTGCACATTGCCACCGCCTGTGAAGCGATGGCCCTGGGACTGAGGGCTGGGGCCGACCCCAGCCAGCTTTATGAGGTGATCTGCAATTCGGCCGGCATGAGCTGGATGTTTCAAAACCGGGTGCCTCACATTCTGGAGGGCGACTACACGCCGCTGTCGGCGGTCAACATCTTCGTCAAGGACCTGGGCATCGTGCTCGATGCAGCGCGCAAGCTGGCCTTCCCGCTGCCGCTGGCCGCTGCCGCCCACCAGCTCTACCTGGCCACCGCAGCCATGGGGCACGGCGGCGAAGACGATGCGGCGGTGATCAAGTACTACGCGGCGCTGGCTGGGCTGGAGCTGCCGGTCAAGGAGGCCCCATGATCCTGGGCGTCATCGCAGACGACTTCACCGGCGCCACCGATGTGGCCAGCATGCTGGTGCGCGCCGGCATGCACACCGTGCAGGTGATTGGCGTCCCACAGGGGCCGCTGCCCGAAGCCGACGCGGTGGTGATCGCGCTCAAAAGCCGCACCTGCGCGGTGCCCGAGGCGGTGGCCATGAGCCTGCAGGCGCTACAGGCCCTGCAAGCGGCAGGCGCCCGGCAAATCTATTTCAAGTATTGCTCGACTTTTGACTCCACCGCCCAAGGCAATATCGGTCCGGTCACCGACGCGCTGATGCAGGCACTCCAAGCATCCATCACCATCGCCTGTCCAGCGTTTCCTGAAAACGGACGTACCGTGTTTCGCGGCCACCTGTTCGTCGGCGACATCCTGCTCAGCGACTCGAGCATGCGCCACCATCCGCTAACCCCCATGCTCGACGCCAATTTGCTGCGGGTGCTGCAGCCCCAAACCCGCCAGCATGTGGCACTGCTGCCCCAGCCTGTGGTCCAGCAAGGCGCGGCCGTGGTGCGCGAGAAGCTGCAGCAACTGCAGCAACAGGGGGCGGGCATTGCGGTGGCCGATGCCATCAGCAACGACGATCTGCTGACCTTGGCCGAGGCCTGCGCCGAGCTGCCCCTGCTGACTGCTGGATCAGGTCTGGCGCTCGGTCTGGGGCCGGCGTACGCCCGCAGGGGCTGGTTTAGCCCAGGCCTTCAAGCCGACCGGCTGCGCCCGGCGCAGGGCTCGGCCGCTCTGATCAGCGGCTCCTGCTCCGAAGCCACCCAAGGTCAGCTCGCCCGCTGGCAGGCTGCCGGCCGCAGCTGCCTGCGCCTGGATCCACTGGCCCTGCACGCGGGCCGCCAGAGCCTGGCACAACTCAAAGCCCAGGCTCTGGCCCTCTTGCAGGACGGACCCGTGCTCATACACGGCACCGCCGACCATGCCAGTGTGCGCGCGGTGCAAGCTCAGTTGGGCAGCGAGCAGGCCGGCGCCTTGACCGAGCGGGCCTTGGCCGAGCTGGCCTGCACCTTGGTGGAGGCCGGCGTACGAAAACTGGTGGTGGCCGGCGGCGAGACCTCGGGTGCCGTCACCCAGGCCCTGGGCGTGAGCGAGCTGCGCATCGGCCCCAGCATCTGCCCTGGCGTTCCCTGGACCGAAGGTCGCTGGCAAGGTCAGCCCCTGTGGCTGGCGCTCAAGTCCGGCAATTTCGGCGGGCCCGATTTTTTCAGCGAGGCGCTGGCGCTCGCTGACCTCCCGCCTTAAGACCAGCTCTATGACAAGCACGCATACAAGCACGTCGATTCCGGCCGAGCAAATTGCCCTGCGCGAGGCGATTTGCCGCATCGGCCAATCGCTTTTCGAGCGCGGCCTGGTGCATTCGACCGCCGGTAACATCAGCGTGCGGCTCGACCAGGGCTATCTGATCACGCCCACCGACGCCTGCCTGGGCTTTTTGAAAGCCGACGAGCTGGCCTGGATCGACGAGCAGGGCCAGCAGCGCGGGGGGCTGCGCGCCAGCAAAACCCTGGCGCTGCACCAGCGCATCTATGCCGCCGCGCCGAACGCACGCTGCGTGCTGCACACCCACAGCACCCATTTGGTCGCCCTGACGCTGCAAGGGGTCTGGAGCGCAGAGGCCATCTTGCCACCCATCACCCCCTACCAGGTGATGAAGGTCGGTCGGGTGCCGCTGCTGCCCTATCACCGACCGGGCGACCCTCAGGTCGCCGAGCTGGTGGCTGCGCTGATGGGCCAGAGCCCCGAACCCCTGCGGGCCGTGATGCTCGACCGGCTGGGGCCCATGGTCTGGGCCGACAGCCCCGGGCAGGCCATGGCGGTGCTCGAAGAGCTCGAAGAAACCGCCCGACTTTGGCTGCTGTGCCAGCCCAAACCCACAGCGCTCACCCAAGAGCAACTCCATGAACTGCAGCGCAACTTCGGCGCGCACTGGTAAGGACCCAACGATGCTGCGCTTTGCTGCCAACCTGAGCATGATGTACAACGAAGTGCCCTTCCTAGAGCGCTTCGCCGCCGCCGCCGCAGACGGCTTTGAGGCGGTCGAATACCTCTTTCCCTACGACTTCCAAGCGGCCGACATCGCCGAACGCCTGCAGGCCCACAAGCTGACCCAGGCCCTGTTCAACCTGCCGCCCGGCAACTGGGCCGCGGGCGAGCGCGGCCTGGCCTGCCTGCCCGGGCGCGAGCAGGAGTTCGCGCAAAGCATAGACACCGCCCAGCCTTATGCGCTGGCCACCGGCGTGCGCCGCATTCACGTCATGGCTGGCCTGGAACCGGCCGGCAGCCAGGCCCCAGTATTGCGGCGCACCTATATCGAAAACCTGCGTCTGGCCTGCGACCGCCTGGGTGAGCACGGCATTGCGGTGATGATCGAGCCCATCAACCGGCGCGACATGCCAGGCTACTTCCTCAACCACCAAGCCCAGGCACATGCGATCTGTGCCGAAATTGACCGCCCCAATATCCGGGTGCAAATGGATTTTTATCACTGCCAGATCGTCGAGGGTGATCTGGCCAGCCGACTGCAACAGCACTTCGCGGGCATCGGGCACATACAGATCGCCGGTGTGCCCGATCGGCATGAACCCGATGAGGGCGAGGTGAGTTACCCCTATTTATTTGATCTGCTGGAAAGCCTAGAGTACTCTGGCTACATAGGCTGCGAATACCGTCCCCGCGCAGGAACGACCGCGGGACTCGGATGGCTGAAGGCCTATTGGCAAAAGAAATCGCGCTAATCCTAGAACAAGCCAGACCACTGGCTGCACCCTTCCCGTGACTTTCAAACCAAGGAGACATTCATGAAACTCTCATCCCTGATCAAGCCACTGACCCTGGCAGCCTTGTTGACAGCTGCCGGTGCTCAGGCTCAAACCGTACTGAGGATAGGTTATGCCGTTCCTACCAACTCGCATTACGGCGTGGGGGCCACCGTCTTGTGCGATGAAATCGAAAAAGGTACCCAGGGCCGCTACAAATGCCAGCACTTCCCGTCCAGCGCACTGGGGGGCGAGCGCGAGATGATCGAGTCGGTACAACTGGGCACACTCGATCTGGTCAACACATCGACCGGCCCCTTGGGCAACTTCGTCCCAGAGGTCAAGATCGTCGACATCCCCTTCCTCTTTCGCGACTACGACCATGCCCGCAAGGTGATGGACGGCCAGGTTGGGCAGGACCTGCTAAAGGCCATGCAGGCCAAAGGACTGATCGGTCTGGCCTGGGCGGAAAACGGCTTTCGCCACATGACCAACAGCAAGCGCCCAATCCGGGCGGCCGACGACGCCAAGGGCCTGAAAATGCGCACCATGGAAAACAAGGTACACATGGACGGCTACAAGACCTTCGGTATCTTGCCTACACCCATGGCCTTTCCGGAACTCTTCACCGCTTTGCAACAAGGGACCGTCGACGGTCAGGAAAACCCGATCCCGGTGATCCTGGCTGCAAAGTTTTCCCAGGTGCAAAAACATCTGTCATTGACCGGCCATGTCTACTCGCCAGCGGCCCTGATTCTTTCACCTGCAGTGTGGAACAAGCTGTCGGCAGCCGACAAGACGGTCTTCCTGGAGGCCGGAAAAAAAGCTGCTGCCGCCCAGCGCAAGCGGGTCAATGACGATGAGAACAACGGCATCGCCCAACTTGAAAAAGACGGTATGCAGGTGGTCAAACAGGTCAACGGCGATAGCTTCCGAAAGGCGGTGACACCGGCCTATCAGGAGTACGCCAAAGAATTCGGCGCCGCCAAGATCGCCGCCATTCAGGCCGTTAAGTAAGGGGGCGGTACAGCCCTGCGGGCCGTGCCCATTCGCCGATGGGCACGGCCCCGAAGAGCTGCAAGCCATCTAGGAGTACCGCCATGAAGAGGATCATCCTGCAAGTCGAACGCTACACCACAGGCTTGAGCCTGCACGCGGCTTGCATTTTGCTCGGCCTTATCAGTGTGCTTGGACTTTGGCAGGTAGCCGCCCGCTTCATCCTGGAGCAGCCATCGAGCTGGACCGAAGAAGTGATGAGGCGCCTGTTGATCTGGATGGTCATGTTGGGCACGGTTGCTGCATTTCGGCAGGGTGCGCTGGTATCGGTCGACCTCATGCTGCGCCTGACCCGAGGGCGTTGGCGACAAGGGGTACGCTGGATCATCACGCTGACCCATTTCAGTTTCCTTGCAACGGTGTTTTACTTCGGAGTGCAGTTGGTGCAAAGGGTGCGTTTTCAAACCTTCGCCAGCGTTGATCTGTCCATGGCGTGGGCCTACGGAGCTCTGCCCGTTGGCGCCTTGCTGGCCCTGTTGGCGGTGCTGGCTCACCATCTGGACCCGCGTTCCAAAGAGCTGGAACTGGCCCAGTAGAAAAAACAAAACGCCACACCGTCTAGGCGAACCATCATGTCCTTGACTCTGCTCATCACGATGCTGCTGTGCTTTGCCTTCAGCATCTCGGTTGCTGTCTCCATAGGCGGGGCCGCTGTCTTCGGTCTTGCCTTGTTTGACAGCGGGAAATTGATCCTGGTGCCCAAAGAGATGTTTTCGGCTATCGACAAATTTCCTCTGGCTGCCATTCCTTTTTTCATCCTAGCGGGCAACCTGATGGAGACCGGCGGCATTTCGCGTCGTCTGGTTGAATTTGCCAAGTCGCTGGTCGGCGGCGTACAGGGCGGTCTGCCGATGACTTGCGTGCTGACCTGCATGATTTTTGCAGCAGTATCAGGCTCCTCAGTGGCCACCACCTTCGCTATCGGCGCCATTCTCATTCCCGCACTGATCAAGCACGGTTACCCGACCAGTTATGCAGCCGCATTGCAAGCCACCTCAGCCGAACTTGGCGTCATCATCCCGCCCTCTATTCCTATGATTCTTTTCGGTGTGGCCGCCGAGGTGTCTATTGGGGAGCTGTTCATTGCCGGCTTGGGCCCCGGCCTGCTGATTGGCGGCGTCCTGATGCTGTTCGTGCACCTGTACTGCCGTTACAAAGGCTGGGGCAAGTCCGATGGCGAAGGCCGCAGTCCCGTGCTGGCAGCGACTTGGAGCGCAGGCTGGGCGCTGTTGATGCCGGTCATCATACTGGGCGGTATCTACGGCGGGGTTTTCACGCCCACCGAGGCTTCGGTGGTAGCCGTCTTCTATGCCCTGATCATCGGCATGCTCATACACCGCGAACTGCACTGGCGCGACCTCTTGGTCGTGCTGCGCAAGTCGGTTTTGTCGAGCGCGGTCATCATGTTCATCATTGCCAACGCCGGGCTCTTCGCACTATTGATCACCCGAGCAGGTTTGCCTGACGCCATAGGCATGGAACTCAAGGAGCTGCTGCAGTCGCCCGCCTGGTTTCTGCTCGGCGTCAATGCTGCCCTGTTCGTGATCGGCATGTTCATTGAAACCTCGGCAGCCATCATCGTGCTTGCGCCTATCCTGGTTCCGGTGGCCATACACTTTGGAATAGACCCGGTTCACTTTGGCATCGTTATGGTGGTCAACCTGGCCCTGGGCATGATCACCCCGCCCTTTGGCGTCAACCTGTTTGCAGCCTGTACCGTAGCTAAGATCTCGCTGGACCGCATTGTGGGACACCTGCTGCCCTTCGTACTGGTGATCATCGGCTGCTTGATGGTGATCACCTACGTTCCCTCGCTGTCGCTTTACCTGCGCGATGTCGTCTTCGACAAGGTCGCGGTTGCCAGTCCCTCCGCCATCCCAGGCCCGGCAGCGGCCACGTCCATAGGACCTGCGCCCGCACGTTGAGCTATCGAAACCCAAAGACAAGTAAGCGCGACCCTACCATGCGACTCAAAAACAAATCCATCATCGTCACCGGCGCCGGAAGCGGCATCGGGGAAGGCATTGCAAAGCGACTGGCCGAAGAAGGCGCCGCCATCGTCGTCAACGACATCGACGCTAAAGGTGGCCAGCGGGTCGCCGACGAGATCCGCGCTGCGGGCGGTCGGGTTAGGTACGTACAGGCCGACGTCACCCGCAGTGCCGACATGAAGCGCCTGATCGATGAGGCGCTGGCACACCACGGACGTCTGGATGTGATGGTCAACAACGCAGGCTGGACCCACCGCAACCAAAGTGCGCTCACCGTCAGTGAAGACGAGTTCGACCGTTGCTACGCGGTCAACGTCAAGAGCATTTATCTGAGCACCTTGCATGCGGTACCGGTCTTTCGCAGCCAAGGCGGCGGCAGCTTCATCAACATAGCCTCGACGGCTGGCGTGCGCCCCCGGCCGGGCCTGACCTGGTACAACGGCTCCAAAGGCGCGGCCATCATCACCAGCAAATCCCTGGCGGCAGAGCTTGGCCCTGACAACATCCGGGTCAACTGCATCAACCCCGTCATGAACCCCTCTACCGGTCTGGGCGAATCGTTTGCAGGCGGCGAGCTTACCGAAGAGCGGCTGGCGCGCTTTCGCGCCACCATTCCGCTAGGGCGGTTTTCCACCGCGCTGGATGTGGCCAATGCAGCGCTGTATCTTGCCAGCGACGAGGCTGCCTTCATCTCGGGCGTGTGTATCGAGGTCGACGGCGCGCGCTGCGTCTGAGCGAATCGACCGTTCATGGCGCAGGCCCGCCGACTGCGGCAAAATCCAGTACAAGTCTTATGAACGATCCCAAGCCTGTCCGAACCATCGCCGTGGCCGACCTGCGCTACCGCGGCGCCCTGCCCCACATTCCTGATTTGCTGTCGGCCCCTAACGGGCAACTGAGCGACCGGCTGCACCGGCCCTTGCGCGATTTGCGCATCAGCGTGACCGACCGCTGCAATTTCCGCTGCAGCTATTGCATGCCGCGCGAAGTCTTTGACAAAGACTATGCCTTCCTGCCGCAAAGCTCCTTGCTCAGCTTCGAAGAGATCACCCGCCTGGCGCGGCTGTTCGTCGCCCATGGCGTTGAAAAGCTCAGGCTGACCGGCGGCGAGCCGCTGCTGCGCAAAAACATCGAGGTTCTGATCGGCATGCTGGCCGAGCTTCGCACGCCTCAAGGCCGTGAGCTCGACATCACCTTGACCACCAACGGCTCGCTGCTGGCCAAGAAAGCACAGTCGCTCAAGGATGCCGGCCTGCGCCGAGTCACCGTCAGCCTCGACGGCTTGGACGATGCCGTGTTTCGCCGCATGAACGATGTGGACTACCCGGTGGCCGATGTGCTGCGCGGCATCGAAGCGGCTGAAAAAGTCGGGCTGGCCCCGCTGAAGGTCAATATGGTGGTCAAGCGTGGCACCAACGAGCAGGAAATTGTGCCCATGGCCCGGCATTTCCGGGGCAGCGGCGCAGTGCTGCGCTTCATCGAATACATGGACGTGGGAGCCTCCAACGGCTGGCGCATGGATGAGGTGCTGCCCTCGGCCCAGGTCATCGAGCGCATTGCCGAGCACTTTCCGCTGCAAGCTCTTGAAGCGATTGCAGCCGGCGAAACCGCCGAGCGCTGGCGCTATGTCGATGGCGCCGGCGAGATCGGCGTCATCAGCAGCGTGACCCAGGCCTTTTGTGGCGACTGCAACCGAGCCCGCCTGTCCACCGAGGGGCAGCTGTTCCTTTGCCTGTTCGCCAGTCAGGGGCAAGACCTGCGCGGCCTGCTGCGCGGCGCCTATAGCGACGAGCAGATCAGCGGCGCAATCGGCCACATCTGGCAGGCCCGCTCCGACCGCTATTCCCAACTGAGGTCCGCCCAGGGCGCAGAGCTGCCAGCGGGGCAGCGGCGCGTCGAGATGAGCTACATCGGGGGATAAATGCTGCAAGCAGCCGACATCACCGGCCTGGTGCTGGCCGGCGGGCAAGGCTCCCGCATGGGCGGCATCGACAAAGGCCTGCAGCCCTTTCAAGGGCAGGCGCTGGCCAGGCAGGCCTGGCAGCGCCTGGCACCCCAGGTCGGCAGCGTCGCCATCAATGCCAACCGGCATCTGCAGACCTACCGCAACTGGGGCGCACCGGTCTGGTCCGACGCGGCCGACCAGGAGGCATTTGCCGGGCCGCTGGCCGGCTTTCTCAGTGGGCTGAGCCACTGCACCAGCGACTATCTGTGTACGGTAGCGTGCGATACGCCGCTGTTTCCGCAGGATCTGGTTGCGCGGCTGGCCAAGGGCTTGCAAGAGGCGCAAGCCGACATCGCCATGGCCGCCGGGCCGGAAGGCGACGGCCGCATACGAACCCAGCCTGTGTTTTGCCTGATCAAAACCGAACTGCGCCCGGCGCTGCTGGAATTCATGCAACAGGGCGGACGAAAAATCGATGCCTGGACAGCCCGTCAGCGCAGCACGGTGGTCCGCTTCGACCTGCCGGGCGATGATCCGCGGGCTTTTTTCAATATCAATACCCTGCGCGACCTGGACCAGCTCGAAACCTTGGCCGCAAGCGCAAAGCCATGAAGAGCCTGGCCCAGATCGCAGAGGCCTTGCAAGGCTATGACCCGCAGTCCTTGCCGGTCGAGCAGGCCCTGGCCTTCCTGCAGGCTCTGGTCGAGCCCATCGCCGATACCGAAGATATTGCGCTTGCCGATGGACTGGACCGCATCCTGGCCGGCGACCTGATCAGCCCCCTGAATGTGCCGCCGCATGACAACTCGGCCATGGACGGCTATGCATTCGACGGCGCGCAGATCCAAGCCGGCAAAGACATCAGCTTGCGTGTGGTGGGCACTGCCTGGGCTGGCCGGGCCTGGCGCGGGCAGGCTGGGCCGGGACAGTGTGTGCGCATCATGACCGGCGCCATCATGCCCGAGGGCCTGGACACGGTTTTGCCGCAGGAGCTGGCCCTGCTCAGCGCCGACGGCCATCAGCTCACAGTGCCGGCCGACCGTCTGGCTGCCGGCGACAACCGGCGTTTGCAGGGCGAAGATCTGCACCTGGGCGAGACGGCCCTGCGCAGCGGCACCCGCATGGGCCCGGCCCAGCTGGGCTTGGCCGCCTCCCTGGGCCTAGAGCGCTTGCAGGTCTATCGACGCCCACGGGTGGCCTGCTTTTCCACCGGCGACGAAATTTTGAGCGCTGGCCAGACTCCGCGCGAAGGTGCGGTCTACGACAGTAACCGCTACACCTTGATCGGCCTGCTCCAGCGCCTGGGCTGCAGCGTGCTGGACTTAGGCCTGGTGCCGGACGACCCAGCCCGCTTGCAAGCGACTTTCGAGCACGCCGCCAGCCGGGCCGATGCCATCATCAGCTCCGGCGGCGTGAGCGTGGGCGAGGCTGACCATACCCGCGCCATGCTCCAAGGACTGGGCGAGATGGTGTTCTGGCGGGTGGCCATGCGTCCAGGCCGCCCCCTGGCCACCGGCCGCATCGCCCACCCGGCGCGCAGCCGGTCGGCACTCGTGTTTGGCCTGCCCGGCAATCCGGTGGCGGTGATGGTCACCTTCCTGGCCTTCGTGCGCCCCGCCCTGCTTCAGATGATGGGCTGCAGCGCGCCGCCAAACCCCCTGTTGCAGGCCCGCAGCCTGGAAACGCTGCGCAAGAAACCGGGCCGCACCGAATACCAGCGCGGCTGGGTCAGCCGCAACGAACAGGGGCAGTTACAGGTGCGCACCACCGGCAACCAGGGCTCGGGCGTGCTCAGCTCCATGACCCAGGCCAACGGCCTCATCGTGCTGCATCACCAGCAGGCCACGGTTCAGGCCGGCGAACTGGTGGATGTGATGATGTTCGACGGCGCGATCTGAAGGCGCCGTCAAACGGCGCAAACCGAGGGCGCCGACCGAGGCTTAGGCGCCTTCGATGATCCGGATGTCGCGCACCACTGAGGTCGTCCCCAGCGCCGCCAGGGCTGCCTTGTAGCCCGGACTCTGATAGGCATCCAGGGCCGCTTGCAGGCTGTCAAACTCGATCAGCACGGTACGCATTTGCTTGCCCTGCTCCTTGACCGCCGCCGGAATGCCGCGAGCCAGGATACGGCCGCCAGAAGCGGCAAGGGCCGGCCCCGCCAGCTGCGCATAGGCCTGCAAGGCTGCCTCATCATGAATGGCATGGTATTCACTGATCCAGTAGGCTTTGGGCATGACGGCTCCGTCGTTTGAAAGGGTGAGTCGGTTTATTTGGCGATCAGCTCATGGTCATGGCCGGCTTGGTCCTTGACCTCGCGCACATCGGCGCCCGGCACCGCGTCGCGGGCGAACAGCATGTACATGGTCGGTACCACGAACACGGTCAGCAGGGTACCCAGAGACATGCCGCCGACGATCACCCAGCCGATCTGTGTGCGACTTTCAGCACCGGCCCCCGTGGACAGGGCCAGCGGGATGGCGCCCAGCACCATGGCGCCGGTGGTCATCAAAATCGGACGCAGACGCTGCGACGACGCCTTGATCACCGCTTCAACGGTCTGCATACCATGCTCGCGCAACTGATTGGTGAACTCCACAATCAAGATACCGTGCTTGGTGATCAGGCCCACCAGGGTGATGAGGCCGATCTGCGAATACACATTGAGCGAGCCGCCGGACCACTTGAGTGCCAGCAGAGCACCAATCATGGACAGCGGCACCGACAGCATGATCACCATCGGATCGACAAAGCTCTCGAACTGTGCCGCCAGCACCAGGAAAATAAACAGCAAGGCCATCACAAACACCAGAGCCAGCGCGCCTTGCGATTTGCGGAACTCGCGCGAGGTGCCGTTCAGGTCGGTGGTGTAGCCGGGCTTGAGCACCTTGGCAGCCGTGGCGTCCATGAAAGTCAGAGCCTCGCCCAATGAATAGTCGGCAGACAGGTTAGCGGTGATCGTGACAGAGCGGCGCTGTCCGAAGTGGTTGAGCTCCCGCGGACTCACGCTCTCACGCGTCTTGACCAGGGCCGACAGCGGCACCATCACATCATTGCGGCCCCGCACGTTGATGTTTTCAATGTCCTGCGGCACATCGCGGCCGCTGGCGCGGTTCTGAATGATCACATCGTATTGCTCGGCATCGCGCTTGTAGCGGGTCACCTGTCGGCCGCCCAGCGTGGTCTCCAGGGCCCGCGCCACCACATCGACGCTCACGCCCATGTCGGCCGCCTTGTCCCGGTCAATGACGATGCGCAGCTCGGGCTTGTTCATGCGCAGATCAATGTCGGGCTGAACAATGCCGGGATTCTTGGCCATCTCGTCAAGGAGCTGCCTGACCACCCGGTTGAGGTTCTCATAGCTGTCCGAGGTCTGAATCACGAAGTTGATCGGCCGCTCGCGAAAGCCCTGCCCCAGCGACGGCGGGGTGATCGGGAAGGCGTTGATGCCAGCCAAGCCGTTGAACTTGGGGCCGAGTTCACGAGCAATCTGCAGCGTGGTGCGATCGCGCTTCTCCCAGTCAACCGCACGATAGACCACCGTGCCTTGTGACACCGTCGGGTTACCCAGATTGGCAAAGATCCGGTCGAACTCAGGGTACTGCGAGCCCATACGCTCCAAGACGCGGGCATAGCGGTCGGTGTAGTCGATGGTCGATCCGTCGGGCGCATTGATGGTCGCCAGGATCGTGCCCCGGTCCTCCAGCGGCGCAAGTTCGGACTTCATCGTCGGCCATACCGCCGAAATTCCCCAGCCGGCCACGGCCATAACCACCAAAATCAGCCACCGCGCCTGCAAGAAAAATCCAAGCAGCCCACCCGCAGCGCCGCCGCCAGCGGGCCTCCAGCGGGCCAGCAAAATCCAGCGCAGCACGCCACCGTAGCCATTGGACAGCCCGGTCAGCAAGCGCTCCATAGTCCGGTCGAACAAATTGGGCTTGGGATTGTGCTTGAGCAGCTTGGAACACATCATGGGCGTGAGCGTGAGCGCCACAAAACCCGAGACCAACACCGCCCCCGCCAAGGCCAGCGCAAATTCGATGAACAGACGCCCGGTTCGCCCCGGCGTGAACGCCAGCGGCGCGTACACCGCCACCAGCGTCATGGTCATGGAGATCACCGCAAAAGCAATCTCCCGAGCGCCCTTGATGGATGCTGAAAAGGGGTCCATGCCCTCTTCAATATGTCGAAAGATATTCTCCAGCATCACAATCGCGTCATCGACCACCAGGCCAATGGCCAGCACCAGGGCCAGCAGTGTCAAGGTGTTGATGGTAAAGCCCGCCAGCGCCATCAGAGCAAAAGTGCCGATCAGCGCCACCGGAATCGTGACGATAGGAATCAAGGACGCCCGGAAGGTTCGCAGGAACACAAAAATCACCAGCGCAACCAAACCCACCGCCTCCGCAATCGTCTGATAGACGTTCTTGATGGAACGATCAATGAAAAGCGAGTTGTCGTTAGCCACCTCGATGCTCAGGTCACCCGGCAGGTCGGCCTTGAGCTTGGGAATCATGTCCCGAACGCCCTGGGCCAGTTGCAAAGGGTTGGCTGTGGCTTGACGAATGACGCCCGCTGAGATCGCCAGCCGACCATTCAGGCGCGCGGTGCTGCGGGTGTCGGCCGGGCCCTCCTCAATGCGGGCCACATCGCGCAGCTTGACCGGAAATCCGTTGACCACACGCACCACGATGTCGCCAAACTGCCCTGGGCGGTTCAGGTCAGTCTGCGAGGTGACGCTGAACTCACGCTGGGTCGACTCGATGCGCCCGGCCGGCACATCCAAGTTATTGCGGCGCACCGCGTCTTCAATGTCCTGCGTGGTCAGACGGTAGCCGGCCATGCGGTCGGGATCCAACCAGACCCGCATCGCGTACTTGCGCTCGCCAAAAATACGTACATCCGCGACACCCGTGACGGTCTGCAGGCGCGGCTTGACCACCCGGTTGACCAAGTCATTGATCTGCAGCGGATTGAGGACATCACTGCTAAAGGCCAGCCAGATCACCGGAAAGGCGTCGGCCTCCACCTTCGCAATGACCGGCTCGTCGATAGACAGTGGCAGCCGGTTGCGCACCCGCGCGGTACGGTCACGCACCTCAGCGGCAGCCGCGTCGGCGTCTTTTTCCAGCCTAAAACGCACAGAAATCTGACTCTGCTCGGCCCGGCTGATCGAGGTGATCACGTCAACCGCGTCGATACCCGCAATCGAGTCTTCGAGCGGCTTGGAAACCTGACTCTCGACCACCTCGGCCGACGCACCCGGGTATTTGACGGTGACGGTGACCACCGGCTCGTCGATCTTCGGATACTCACGAACCGACAGCTTGTTGAAACTGACCGCCCCGATCAGCACGACCAGCAGGGACAACACCGTCGCAAAAACCGGCCGCCGTATGGAAATTTCAGGCAAAAGCATGGTGGAGGTTTCCTATTGCTGAGACGGTGAAGGCTCCGACAGATGACGCAGCGCTGGGGATCGAAATGCCCGACTCAGGTCGGTCCGGGGCCGCTGCGGCGTGCGGGGACTGCAGCAGGAGCGGCAGGACTGGCGGCAGGGCCTGCCGGGCGCGCCGCCACGCGACCTGACCCGTCGAGGGCCACCAGGCAGGGATCCGGACCCTGCAAGGGCGGCAGATTGGCCGCCGGACGACCTGCCGGCGGACGACCCGGACCACCAGCGGCTGGGCCAGCCCCCGAAGGCGCTGCACCCGCAGCAGCCCCTGGACCACCCGGAGCGCCACCTGGAGCGCCACCTGGAGCGCCACCTGGAGCGCCACCTGGAGCGCCACCTGGAGCGCCACCTGGGCCACCTGGGCCACCTGGGCCACCTGGGCCACCGCGGCCCGCGCCTTCGATCACCCGTACCACCGTACCATCGCGCTGCAAGCGCTGCTGGCCAGCTACCACCACGGTATCACCCACCGCCACGCCGTCGAGCAATTCGACCTTGCCTGGGGTGCGCATACCGACCTTGACCTCAACCCGCTGAGTCACCAGTCCCTCCGGACTGTCGACCAAGCGAATCACAAATTGCCGCGACCCCTGAGGCACGATGGCCTCCTCGGGCACCACCCGCGCCTTGTCCCGGGTGCTGAAATTGGTGGCCACCCGTGCAAACATGCCCGGGCGCAGTTGCATGCGACGGTTGTCGATGCAGGCGCGCACGCCCAGCGAGCGCCCATTGGCGTCAACCAGGGGGTCGATGGCCTGCACCACCGCAGAAAATTTTCGCCCTGGCACCGCATCGACCTCCACTTCGGCCCGCTGGCCGGCTCGAAGCCGCGTCTGAAACCGCTCGGGCAGCCGGTAGTCCACATAGACCGCGTCCATGTCTTCCAGGTTCACCACATCGGCGCCGTCTTTCAGGTAGTCACCCAGGTTGATCGAGCGTATGCCGACGGTGCCATCGAAGGGCGCCAGAATCTTGAGTCGGTCGGCCGTGGCCTTGGCCAGAGCCAGCTTAGCCTGAGCCACTTCAAGGCTGGCGCCGCTTTCATCGACGGTCCGCCGGCTGATGAAGTTTTGCTCCACCAACTCCTTGTTGCGGTTGAAGTTAACTTGCGCGATCGACAGTTCTGCCTGGGCCTGCTTGACCTGGGCCTGCGCGAGCTGGTCGTCGAGTTGGATCAGCAGCTGCCCGCGGCTGACCCGCTGCCCGTCACGAAAATTGACTTGGGTAATGCGTCCGCTCACCTCGGGGCGCACCATGATGTTCTGACGCGAACGCAGGCTACCGGTGGCCTGAGCCTCGTCGACCAGCTTGACCTGCTCTACCTTGGCCACCTCGACCGCAGGCTTGCCACCCCCACCGCCTGGTCCTCCCGCAGCGCGAGGGCCTGAGGCAGCGCCCGTCGGGGCTGCCGCCACCGGCGCATCGCCAGACGGGGACTTTTGACCGTGGTTCTGAAACCACCAGGCACCGCCGCCTGCGACAACGATGAGGATCAGGGCCACGGCCCGAACCACGGTTTTGGAAGCCATCTCTACGCCTCAGAGCTAGGCCGGCACCCTTCTTGTAGGAAGAGCCTGCCGGCAACAATTGAATAACTTAGCAATGTAACAGCAGCCGATCAAGTCCGTGCGAGGCGCACCCCGGGATTTCCCAGGAACGCACATAAGTAATTCCACGAATGAGCAGCCTGAGGCTGGCCCGCCGACCCTCACCGGCCCACAATTCCTGGGCGCGCCAGCAGCACAAAAGCCGCCGCCTACACTGCCCGCCATGCAAGCTTTTGACGTCATCATCGTTGGCGCCGGCGCGGCCGGGCTGTTTTGTGCAGCCCAGGCCGGCCGGCTCGGGCTGCGGGTGCTGCTGATCGATCACAGCGCCAAGGTGGCCGAAAAAATCCGGATCTCCGGCGGCGGGCGCTGCAACTTCACCAATACCGGCACCAGCGCACAGCAATTTTTAGGCGAAAACCCCCACTTCTGCCGCTCGGCGCTTTCACGCTACCCGCCGCAAGACTTTATCGATCTGGTGCGCGAGCATCGCATCGCCTTCCATGAAAAGCACAAGGGCCAGCTGTTTTGTGACCGATCGGCAGAAGACATCATCTCCATGCTGCTGGCCCTGTGCGAGGCCGGCCAGGTGGAGCGCTGGCAGCCCTGCTCGGTTGGCGCTGTCGAACACAGCCTGGGCCGCTACCGCTTGCAGACCGAGCGCGGAGCGGTAGAAGCGGCGCAACTGGTGATCGCCACCGGCGGCCTGTCCATTCCAAAGATCGGCGCCACCGACTGGGGCTACCGCATCGCCCGCCAGTTTGACCTGCGGCTGATTGAGCCCCGGCCGGCCCTGGTGCCCCTGGTGTTCGAAGGCAGCCCCTGGGCGCCCTACAGCAGCCTGGCGGGCCTGGCCCTGCCCGTGCGCATCAGCACCCCAGTGGCGGGCAAAAAAGGCCGGCAGGTGTTTGACGAGGATCTGCTCTTTACCCACCGCGGCCTGAGCGGCCCGGCGGTCCTGCAGATTTCGAGCTTCTGGCTCCCTGGCGCACCGATCGCGGTCGACCTGGCACCGGCCTGGGACAAAGCCGAGGCATTGCAAGCGCAGCTGCTGGAGACCAAAGCCCGCTCGCGCAAGCTGGTCAGCAACGAACTGGGGGCTTTGCTGCCAGCCCGGCTGGCCGAGGCCTGGGCCAGCGCCGACAGCCGGCTGCAACAACCCATCTGCGACGTGCCCGACAAGGCCTTGGCCGCCCTGGCCCAGGCTCTGACGCACTGGGAGCTGCGGCCCAGCGGCACCGAGGGCTACCGCAAGGCCGAAGTGACCGCCGGCGGCGTCGATACCCGCGACCTGTCTTCTCAGACGCTGGAGAGTCGGCAAGCGGGCCTGTATTTCATCGGCGAGGTGGTCGATGTGACCGGCTGGCTCGGCGGCTACAACTTTCAGTGGGCCTGGGCCAGTGCCCACGCCTGCGCGCAGGCTCTGGCCGAACGCAGGGCGGCGCTGGCCTGAGCGGCCGCCTGCCCCAAGCGCGCGGCGCACCGCCTGCTATACTCTCGGGCTTTGCTAGCAAACCCGCGCCTACAAGGATCCTGATCAGATCCCCCGCGGCGCACCCTTGGGACCCATCAATGACCACCATCCGTGTAAAAGACAACGAGCCTTTCGACGTGGCCCTGCGCCGCTTCAAGCGCACCATTGAAAAGCTCGGCCTGCTGACCGACCTGCGCGCCCGCGAGTTCTACGAGAAGCCGACGGCCGAGCGCAAGCGCAAGAAAGCTGCGGCAGTCAAGCGCAACTACAAGCGCATCCGCTCGATGCAGTTGCCCAAGAAGTTGTACTGATGCAGGGGCGGCCCCGGCCGCCAAGCAAAGTGCCAACCAGCCCGCTCGAGGACGCTCCAGCGGGCTTTGTTTTTTCCCCACCGGAGACCCGCCATGGCCCTGAAAGAACAGATCAACGAAGACATGAAGACCGCCATGCGCGCCCGCGACAGCGAGCGCCTGGCCACCATACGCCTGCTGATGGCAGCGCTAAAGCAAAAAGAGGTCGACGAGCGCATCGTGCTTGACGACGCTGCCGTGATCGGCATCGTCGACAAGCTGATCAAGCAGCGCAAAGACTCGATCGAGGCTTTCCGCAAGGCCGAGCGCCATGACCTGGCCGACAAGGAAGAGGCCGAGATGAAGGTGCTGCAAGGCTATTTGCCGGCGCGCATGAGCGCCCAAGAGGTGAGCGACGCGGTACGCGCCCTGGTGGCCAGCCTGGGCGCCAGTGGTCCCGGCGACATGGGCAAGGTGATGGCTGCCGCTAAGGCGCAATTGGCCGGCAAGGCCGATATGGGCCAGGTATCAGCGGCCGTCAAAGCCGCCCTGGCCGGCTGAGCCTTAAGCGAGCGGTGCGCCGCTCAGGCCAGAATCAGGGCGGTACCCATCACCGCCATGGCCGAGCCGACCCAGGCCCCCAGTGCGGGGCGGCGGCGGTAAATCATCCACAGCAGCGGCAAGAGCAGCACCGGCGAGATCGAGGACATGATGCTCACCAGGTTCGCCTGTCCGGTGCGCAGCGCCACCAAAATCAAAGTCATCCCCAGGGCCATCGCCACTACGCCGCTGGCGCCGGTTGCCAGCACCAGCCGAGTCGTCAGGGGCTGCAATAGGCGCGACTGCCCTACACCGCCCCAGAGCAAGACCAGGTGGGCCACGAAAGCGGTGGTGGTGCGTATGGCAGACGCTGACACCGCGTCGACACCGGTGCTCATCAAAGGCTTGATCATCAAGGTAGCCACCGCCTGACACAAGGCGGCCAGCAAACCCAGGGCCACGCCGACAGCCAACGTACCCCGGGTGTCTTCCCAGCGGTGACTCTCATCGGCGCGGCGACCCCAGGCGATAGCCACCATCACACCCGAAACCAACAGTGCGCTACCCACCAGGGTCCAGCCCCAAAGTGTCTCCCCCAGCAGCGGCCAAGCCAGGAGCGCAGAAAACAGCGCATGGGTCGCAAACAAAATGCCGCAGCGTCGGGGTCCGAGCCGGTTCATGCAGGCGAACAAGGCGGAATCACCGACAAAAATACCAATCAGCCCCGACAACACGAGCACGCCGATGGCCTGCATGTCCAGGCCACGCCCATGCCCCCACACAGCCGCGATGGCCCAGAGCATGCACATGGCAAAAAACAAGCGCCAGCGGCTAAAGGCAAAAGCCCCCATCTGACTGGCGGCATGGGCCGACAGCACGCTGCCCGTCGCCCAACACAGGGCCGCAAGCGCAGCCAGCAGTTCAGCGCGCATCGGCGCCTCAGCTACCGGCGACCTTCATGCGCTCAATGAGTACCGAGCCTACCGTCTTGGCGCCGTAGTTATAGGCATCTGCGCCTATGGCCACGATGCCCATGAACATGTCCTTCATGTTGCCGGCAATGGTGATCTCCTCGACCGGATAGGCAATACGACCGCCCTCCACCCAAAAACCGCTGGCTCCGCGCGAATAGTCGCCGGTCACAGGGTTGACGCCTTGGCCCATCAGTTCGGTCACGAACAAACCGGTGCCCAGCTTGCGCAGCATGGCGTCCAGGTTGTCACCCGGGCGAGTCAGCCGACTGCTCATGACCAAATTGTGCGAGCCCCCAGCATTGCCGGTGGTTCGCATGTCGAGCTTGCGAGCCGAGTAGGTACTCAGGAAATAGCCCTGAACCACACCGGCGTCGACCACCTTGCGGGCTCGGGTGCTCACCCCTTCTTCGTCAAAGGGCGCGCTGCCCTTGCCCTTGCGCACATGCGGGTCCTCGCTGATGTCAATATGGGAAGGCAGCACCGCCTGACCCAGACTATCGAGCAAGAAGCTGCTCTTGCGGTAGAGCGAGCCGCCGCTGGTGGCCTGTACATAGGCGCCCAGCAGCCCAGCGGCCAGGGGCGACTCGAACAGCACCGGGCATTCGGTGGTGGCAATCTTGCGACCATTGAGGCGCGCCAAAGCCCGCTCGGCCGCATAACGCCCGACCACGCGGGCGCTGGCCAACTCGCGCGCATCGCGCATCGAGCTGTACCAGGCGTCGCGCTGCATGCCCTCGCCCACCCCGGCGATCGGCGCTACCGACAGGCTGTGGCGCGAGGAGGCATAGCCGCCTCGGAAACCACGGCTGTGAGCGCTGAAAAAATGGCTTTGCTGGGCCGACACGCCGGCGCCTTCGCTGTTGGTGATCAGGCCGCTGGTGGCCAGCGCCGCAGCCTCACATTCGAGGGCCAGCTCAGCCGCCTGTTCTGCGGTGATCGCCCAGGGATGGCACAGATCGAGCTCGGGTGGATTTTTGGCAATGTCATCCTGATCGGGCAGGCCAGCAGCCGGATCGCTGGCGGTAAAGCGAGCGATGTCGTAGGCGGCCTGCACGGTCGCCTCAATGGCCGCCGCCGAAAAATCGCTGGTTGAAGCATTGCCTCTCTTTTGACCCAGATAAACGGTAATGCCCAGGGACTTGTCGCGGTTGCGCTCCACATTCTCTAGCTCGCCCTTGCGAACGCTGACCGAAAGCCCACAGCCCTCTGAGGCTTCGGCAGCGGCGTCGCTAGCACCGAGCTTGCGCGCATGGCTCAGGGCGCTGTCGACCAGTTGTTCGAAAAATTTGCGGCTGTAAGCAAAGCCGCTGTCGGCACGGGAGGTGTTTTTTTTCACGAAAGTAGAGTCCTTAGGAGGGCAACTATGATACCCAGCCCAGGCCGCCGAGCCGATAGACCGCTGCCATAGCCCCACCATGCCCCGCAAACTCCAAAAAGGCTACTTTGTCCGAGGCCAGTTCGTCGCTGAAGGCAGCGAGCTCGACCTCGAACTCAAGCGCGAACTCAAAGGTGGCGTTGAAGTCAGCAAAACCGACCTCAAACGCGAGAGCGCCGAACTGCAGGCCCTGGGCGAGCAATTGCTGGGACTGCGCGCTGCTTTGTTCGAGCCCCTGGGCCTGTCCGACAAGCTGGTCGACGCGGTGACCGAGGCCAGGCGCATCACCAATTTCGAGGGCAAGCGCCGTCAGATGCAATTCATCGGCAAGCTCATGCGCCAGCTCGACGAGGACAGCCTGCAGGCCGTGCGCGAGGCCTTGCAGGTGCAGCAGCACGGCAGCGCGCAAGAGGCTGCAGCCCTGCACCAGGCTGAGGGCTGGCGCGACCGGCTGATCGCCGACGATGCTGCCGTGGGTCAGTGGCTGAGCGCCTACCCCAGCACCGATTCTCAGCAGCTGCGCGCCCTGGTGCGCCAGGCCCGCAAAGACGCCCAACCCGAAAAGCCCGGCCTGGCCCCGCGCCACGGCCGGGCCTACCGAGAGATTTTTCAACTGGTCAAGGAGCAGCTGATTCATGCCTGATTTCGATCCGGTGCGCATAGGCATCGTCTCGGTGAGCGACCGCGCCTCCAGTGGCGTCTACGAAGACAAAGGTCTGCCAGCCCTCAAGGGCTGGCTGGGCGCCGCGCTGCACAACCCCCTGACTTTTGAAGAACGCCTGATCCCTGACGAGAAGGACCGCATCAGCCAGACCCTGATCGAGCTGGTCGACGCTGGCTGCGCTCTGGTGCTGACCACCGGCGGCACCGGCCCAGCCCTGCGCGACGTGACGCCCGAGGCCACCCTGGCGGTGGCACACAAGGAAATGCCGGGCTTTGGCGAGCAGATGCGGCAGATCAGCCTGAAGTTCGTCCCCACTGCCATCTTGTCGCGCCAGGTGGCGGTGATCCGCAAGACCAGCCTGATCATCAATCTGCCGGGGCAGCCTAAGTCCATCCAGGAAACGCTCGAGGGCCTGAAAGACGCCCAAGGCCAGGCCCTGGTGCCCGGGATCTTCCCGGCTGTGCCCTACTGCATAGACCTGATCGGCGGGCCCTATCTGGAAACCCGCGACGAGGTCTGCAAGGCCTTTCGGCCCAAGAGTGCGGTGCGACCGCCGCGCTGACCCAGAACGTTTGGCAGACGGGGCTCTGTACGAGTGCAGCCCACCACCCCATCATCGAGACCGCAGTGACCCAGTAGGAGATGCCGCCTCGGCGCGATAGGCTTTCGATCAGGCGCTGCATCGCCGCGAGGGCGCGGCTCCCACAAGCATTGCCGCGGCCGATGTGATCTCCCACAGCCATTACCGAGGCCGATGTGATCTTGTAGGAGCGCCGCCCTCGGCGCGATCTGGGCCTCGAAGGCCAGTTGTTGCTCGATCGTCCGCCGCATCGCCGCAAGGGCGCGGCTCCCACACTATCTCTGGACTTTGAGTTGGAGATGGCTTTTTTAAAGCCGGCGCATCGCCTCTACTTACCCACCATCTGACTTAGCTTGTCGGCCTGGAAGTTTTCCTGGCGAGCCGCATCGACGGGAACACAGTCGCGCTGCTGCTGGGAGAGCTTTTCGATGGCCTGCCACAGCAGGGCAATCTGATGCTCCTGCGACGAAGCGTTGTCGATCAGACCGCGCATGGCCTGAGACAGCGGATCGTCGCTTTGCGTCACACCGTAGGCCGAAAAGCCCATCTGGCTGGCCGCCTGCTCGCGCCGCACGTCGGCGTCGGCCTGAATGATGCGCGCCGGGTTGCCGACCGCTGTGGCGCCGGCCGGCACCGGCTTGACCACCACCGCGTTCGAGCCGATGCGGGCGCCATCGCCCACCTCAAAACCGCCTAGCACCTGAGCGCCGGCACCCACCACCACATTACGCCCCAGCGTCGGATGGCGCTTGGCGCCCTTGTACAACGAGGTGCCGCCCAGGGTCACGCCCTGGTAGATGGTGCAGCCGTCACCGATCTCGGCGGTCTCGCCCACCACCACGCCCATGGCATGGTCAAAAAATACCCGCTCGCCGATGCGCGCGCCGGGGTGAATTTCAATGCCGGTCAAAAAACGCGAGATGTGCGAGACAAAACGCCCCAGCCACTTCAGCCCATGGGTCCAGCACCAGTGGGCCAGACGGTGCATCATCACTGCGTGCAGGCCCGGGTAGCAGGTCAGCACCTCGAAGGCCGAGCGCGCCGCCGGGTCGCGCTCGAGGATGCATTGAATATCTGATCGCAGACGGGTGAACATAGGTGCTCAGTCTAACGGCGAAGGCGCAGCACCAGGGCCCTTGGCTTTGCTCATCGCATTCGCAATGCCGCGCAAAATGTGAATTTCTTGCAAACTCAACTTGGCCCGGTTGAACATTTGGTTCAGGCGCGGCATCAGCTTTTTGGGCGCGGCCGGATCCAGAAAACCGATGTCCTTGAGCCCCTGCTCCCAATGCGCCAGCATGGCCTCGACCTGGGCAGCATCGGCCAGCTCCGCCACAGGCGCTGCCGGCGCAACCGGAAACGCACCCAATTGTTGGCGCCATTCGTAGGCGATCAACTGAACAGCCGCCGCGATATTGAGCGATCCGTAGCCTGGCGCTGTGGGGATGCTCAGGCAAACATGGCTGCGCCAAACGTCCTGATTGCTCATGCCAAAGCGCTCGGAGCCAAATAAGAACGCCACGCCCTTGGGCGCAGCCTCAGCGCGCAGTTGTTCAAAATGCGTGCGCGGGCTTAAGGTAGGCGGGCCAAAATCGCGCGGCGTCATCGCGGTGGCGCAAACATGGTCTATGCCTTCGAGCGCCTCGGCCAAAGTAGCCACCACCCGGGCCCTCGCCAGCACATCGGCTGCGCCGCTGGCACGCTCGATCGCCTCCGGCCGCGTCAAAACATCGGCCCAGCGCGGCTGCACCAGCACCAGGTCCTCAAAACCCATCACCTTCATGGCGCGAGCCACCGCACCCACGTTGCCGGCGTGGCTGGTCTGGATCAGGACAAAACGGGTCTTCATGGTCAAGGCAGATTGTCGCGCCTGCGCCCACTGCGGCGCAAAGGGCCGCGCTGTACCCGTAAAATCGCGGCCTTGCTCTGCCACCGGTCCCCGGCTCTGGCAGCCCCAACGCTCCTTGGTCCTCGCTATGTCCAGCTCCCTGCACCCCATGCTCAACGTGGCCATCAAGGCTGCGCGCGCCGCCGGCGCCATCATCAACCGCGCCGCACTCGATGTCGAGGCCGTGCGGATTTCAGCCAAGCAAACCAACGACTTCGTCACGGAGGTCGATCACAACGCCGAAACCGCCATCATCGAAACCTTGCTGCAGGCCTATCCAGGACATGGCATCTTGGCCGAGGAATCGGGCAGTGAACACGGAGCCCAGCATTCGGACTACCAGTGGATCATCGACCCGCTGGACGGCACCACCAACTTTATCCACGGTTTCCCGGTGTACTGCGTGAGCATTGCACTGGCCGTCAAAGGCCGCGTTGAGCAGGCGGTGGTGTACGACCCGACCCGCAATGACTTGTTTTGCGCGACCCGCGGCCGGGGTGCCTTCCTCAATGACCGGCGCATCCGGGTGTCCAAACGCACCCGCTTGCAGGAATGCCTGATCTCCACCGGCTTCCCCTGCCGGCCCGGCGACAAGCTGCGGGCCTACCTGAGCATGCTCGGGGAAGTGATGAGCCAATGCGCTGGCGTGCGCCGGCCAGGCGCCGCTGCGCTCGACCTGGCTTATGTGGCCGCGGGCTACAGCGACGGTTTTTTTGAGACCGGTCTGAAGGCCTGGGACGTGGCCGCCGGCTCGCTCCTGGTCACAGAAGCAGGTGGCCTGGTGGGCAACTACACCGGCGACGCGGACTTCATGCACCAAAGCGAATGCGTGGCCGGCAACCCCCGCATCTACGCCCAGCTGGTCAATGTACTGGCCAAGTACAGCAAGTTCGCTGGCGTGGCCGACAAGATGCAGGTGGCGCAAGCACAGCCGGCTTCAAACGAGCAGGACCCAAGCGCGGCCGCTGCACCCAAAGCCAAAACCCTGCTCAAAGCCCCCAAGCCCGCAGCCGGCGAGGCCCAACAGGCGGCCAAGCCCGAGGACAGGCCGCGCACTGCGGTTCGCAAGCCCCGGGCCTGAACCCGGCGCCGGGCCTCAAGGAGCTGG